>FXBF010000981.1_pt1 | contig 9952 bp, 12 predicted proteins | sample 5335321 | NCBI WGS metagenome assembly FXBF01 (sample SAMEA103928391, study PRJEB20085) | sediment metagenome | isolation source: sediment | reverse complement strand
CGCGGTGCAGGATACGGGGATAGCGCCATCAACCTCAAGTTGTATCGAATGTGAGGACTGGCTCCCGTACCTGCGGGAAGCACGGGCGCCGTACGTCATGGCCGGAACCGCGGCCGCGATGGTTCACGCGCTCAAGTACGGTGGCTGGAGCCCGCTGGCGCAAGACATGGGCGCTCGCATGGCAGAGGTGGGATTCGGCCGGCGACTGGAGTCGGAGATATCGGCGGTGGTGCCGGTCCCTTTGAGCCGGGCCCGTTTACGTGAACGCGGTTTCAACCAGGCGGAGCTTCTGGCGCGTGCGGTGTCGAGCCGCATCGGCCTGCCGCTGCTCAGCGGTGTGCTGTTGCGCGGCCGGCACACGATGAAACAGGCGCGCCTGTCGCTCCAGGAACGCCAGGTCAACGTCTACGGCGCCTTTCATGTGGCAACCGACCAGCGCCGGACGATCGAGGATGGCCACCCGCTGCTCGTGGACGATGTGTTGACGACGGCGGCCACGGCACAGGATTGCGTGCGGGCGCTGTGCTCGAGCGGGGCCCGGGCGGTGAGTGTTCTGACGTTTGCCCGGGCTCGCCGCGAGCTGCCGAACGGCTCTCGTTGACTCTTTCCGCGGCACACTCGTTGCCCTAATGTAAGGGCCCGAATTTCATGAGTGAGTTGCCGAGAGTCATCCAGTGACGGAGGTCATAGAGCCATGGCGGTTCGAGTAGGCATCAACGGGTTCGGTCGGATCGGACGGATGATCGTGCGCGCGGCCAAGAAAGACGGCCGGGGAAAGGATCTGGACTTCGTAGCGGTGAACGACCTCACCGACACCAAGACGCTGGCCCACCTGTTCCGCTACGACTCGGTCCACGGAATTTACCCGGGGAGCGTGGAGGCCAGGGAAGGCAGCCTTGTCATTGACGGTGACGAGGTGCGGGTGCTGTCGGAGCGAGACCCGGCGAAGCTGCCGTGGAAGGACCTCGAGGTGGATATCGTCTTCGAGTCGACCGGCCTGTTCCGCTCGCGCGAGGATGCCGGCAAGCACCTGGCCGCGGGAGCGAAGAAGGTGATCATCACGGCACCGGCCAAGGGTGAAGATCTCTCGATCTGCCTGGGCGTGAACCAGGATAAGTACGATTCGGCCAGCCACCACATCATCTCGAACGCGAGCTGCACCACCAACTGCCTGGCGCCGGTGGTCAAGGTTCTGTTGGAGGAATTCGGCTTCCGCCGCGGCCAGATGACTACGATTCACAGCTACACGAACGACCAGCGCTTGCTGGACCTTCCCCACAAGGACCTGCGGCGCGCGCGCGCCGCCGCGCTCTCGATCATACCCACGACCACGGGCGCCGCCAAAGCCACGGGGGTGGTGATCCCTGAAGTGCAGGGGAGGATCGACGGCATGGCGATTCGTGTGCCCACGCCCAACGTCTCGCTCACGGACCTGGTGGCGGTGCTGGAAAAGACGCCGAGCAGCGACGAGGTGAACGCGGCGTTCCAGAGCTACGCCGACGGGTCGATGAAGGGGATCCTCTCCTACACGGACGATCCGCTCGTCTCCGTGGATTTCGTGGGCAACCCGGCCAGCTCGATCGTTGACGGCCTGTCAACGAAGGTCATCGACGGGAACTTCGTGAAAGTGCTCTCGTGGTACGACAATGAGTGGGGCTACTCGAGCCGCTGCGTTGACCTGGCGAACTACATCGGCGAGCGCCTCTAACCCGACGAAGCCGCCATGCTCGATAAGATGACCGTCCGCGACCTGAGCGACGCGCAGCTCGGGGGCAAGCGGGCACTCGTGCGCGTCGACTACAACGTGCCGCTCGACGACGACGGCCGCGTGGTGGACGACGCGCGCATCCGGGCAACGCTGCCCACACTCGAGTACCTGCGCGGCCGTGACGCGAAGATCGTGATCATCTCTCACATTGGCCGGCCCAAAGGCGAGGTGGTGCCGAAATACTCGCTGCGGCCGGTGGCGGAGCATCTGGCCCGACTGCTGGGCGAAGAAGTCGAGTTCGTCGCGAGCACGGTCTCCGACGAGGCCGTGGCGGCGAGTGAACGGTTGGATCCCGGCGGCCTGCTGCTGCTGGAGAACACGCGCTTCGATCCTCGGGAGACGAAGAACGATCGCTCTATGGCCGAGGCTCTGGCGGCACTGGGCGATGCCTACGTGAACGACGCCTTCGGCGCCGCGCACCGCGCGCACGCCTCCACCGAGGGGGTCGCCCACTTCCTGCAGCCGGCGGTGGCCGGGCTGCTGATGGAGAGGGAGCTGGAGAATCTCGGCGGCCTGCTGGCGGAACCGCAGCGGCCGTTCGTCGCGGTTCTCGGCGGCGCCAAGGTGAGCGGCAAGATCGACCTGATCGACAACCTGCTGGGTGGGGTGGACCGGCTGTGCGTGGGTGGAGCTATGGCCTGTACGTTCCTGAGGGCCAGGGGCCTGGAGACCGGGACCTCGCTGGTGGAGGAGGACCTCATCGATCTCGCCGGCCGCCTGATGCAGAAGGCGGGGGATACGTTGGTTCTGCCCACCGATGCCGTGGTCGCCCCTTCGCTGGACGGCGGGGCGGATGCCCGCGTCGTAGGCGTTGACGCGATACCCTCGGACGAGATGCTCCTCGACATCGGGCCCGATAGCGCTCGGGCTTTCGCCGCTGTGGTCTCGGGCGCCCGGACCATCCTGTGGAACGGTCCGCTGGGAGTCTTCGAGCAAGAAGCGTTTGCCGGAGGCACGGAGGTTGTGGGCCGGGCCATCGCGAAGGCAACCGCTGGAGGCGCGACCAGCGTGGTCGGCGGTGGCGATTCCGCCGCCGCCGTCGCGGCCCTCGGCCTTGTGGAACACATGAGCCACGTTTCCACCGGCGGTGGCGCTACGCTGGAGTTTCTGGCCGGGAAGGTACTGCCGGGTGTCGCGGCCCTCACCGACAAGGGGACGTCATGAGCTTCGCGAAGCCCTTCTTCGGGGGCAACTGGAAGATGAACTACGGGCCGACGGAGACCCGGGCCTTCGTCGATACGTTTCTGGACCTCTATCCGCCGCGAGATGACCGCACGGCGGTTTTCTTCCCGCCGGCGATCTCGTTGGCGGCGTTCAAGCTTGCGGCGGCAGGCCGCGCGGATCTGAAGCTGGGTGTCCAGGACGTCTACTGGGAACCCTCCGGCGCTTTCACGGGCTCGATATCGGCGTCGATGGCGGAGGACGCCGGCGCCGCCTTCGTTCTGGCAGGCCACTCGGAGAGGCGGCACGTCTTCGGCGATACGGATGAAGATGTGTCGCGGAAGGTCGCGGCTATCATGGCGCAGGGGCTGACCGCGGTGCTGTGTGTGGGCGAGCAGCTCGATGAGCGGGACCGGGGCGAGGTGGAAGCGGTGGTCGGCCGGCAGGTGGCGGCGGGACTGAGCCGACTGGAGCCGGAGCAGGTTGCGCAGGTGGTATTGGCCTACGAGCCGGTCTGGGCGATCGGCAGCGGGCGCACGGCGAGCCCCGACGACGCGAACGCGGTGCACGTCCTGATCCGGGCTTTGCTGAGCGATCGGATCGGCGAGGACACGGCCCGGGCGATGCCGATCATCTACGGCGGAAGCGTCAAGACGGGGAACATCGCAGAGCTGCTCCGCATGCCCGACATCGACGGCGTGCTGGTGGGCGGCGCGAGCTTGAAGCCGGCCGATTTTTCGCAGATCTGCCTGACCGGTTAGCGTTGACATTCTTCGCTGAATGCCTTTATCTTGAGCAGTTCTCTCTACTGTGTGAGAACCGCGATAACTCCCGAAAAAAGCAGACAGAAGGTGTAGTTGTGTACAGTTTCGTGTTGATGTTGCTCATCCTCGATGCTCTTCTCCTGATCCTGATTGTGTTGCTGCAGTCAGGGAAGGGGGCGGGCCTGGCGGCGGAGTTCGGCGGGGCTTCGTCATCGACGGATAGCTTCCTGGGCGGCCGGCAGGCGGCGACGCTGTTGACGAAGGCGAGTTGGACTCTTGGCGGGCTTTTCATGGGGCTCGCCCTGGCGCTCGCCATCCTTTCGACGCGGGCACGGACTCCGGCGTCGCTACTCGAGGGCCAGTTTCAGCCCCCGGCGGAGCAGGCTCCCGCCCCGCTGCTCGAGCGAGAGCCACTGGAGGTGTTGGAGGGTCTTGATCTTCAAGGGACACAGGGGACGCAGGATGCCGGGTCCGAGGGCGGCGAGGAGGAGCAGAAACCGCCGGAGGGAGGCAACTGACGGCCGTGAAGAGAGGCCCGGCTAAGCCGGGCCTCTTTGCTGTGAGCATCGGACACCGTACATGGAAAGAGGAAATTCGAAGTTTACCGGCGCTGACGCGCCTCGGAGCTGAAATGTCGAATGCTGAACGGCGAACGTCGAAGTTCGGCGTTCAGTCCCTGGCCTTCGTTATTGGGTGTAGGATGTTGGGTGTTCACCCTCACAGCATCGGCGGGTTGGGCGGCCGCGGATCGGGAGAGAACTCGTCGGTGGGCGGCAGGTCAAGGAAATCGAGGAGGCGCTCCTTCTCCTGTTCGGCCTGGACCCAGGCGTCGAATCCCGATTCGATGAGGCCCCTGGAGTTCTTCTGGCCGCGCGCGGCGTCGACGGCGAGTTCGTTGACGTACTCGTTCTTGGGATCTCCAGCGTGCCCACGAACCCAGCGCCACGAGATACCGTTCCGGCCGGAGTAATGACGAGCAGCGACTTTCACGAGCTGAATCCAGAGATCGAGGTTCTCGATGGGGCCGCCTTTGCGCTTCCAGCCGCGGCGGGCCCATCCGTGAACCCAGTCCTTCATGCCGGTAACCAGGTAGTTGCTGTCGGAGTAGAAGCAGACGCGGCAGGGTTTGGTCAGAGCCTTCAGGCCTTCGGTACCGCTGCGCAGCGCCATGCGCTGGTTCGTGGTGTCGCGCTCCGAGACGTAATAGTCGCGACGCGTCCAGCCCCGTCTTTCGTCGAATACTTCGATGAGACCCGCGGCCCCACCAGGGTTTGCGCGGTCTCCGAACTGGTTGCCGAGACACGACTCGTCGGCGTGGATGTAGACCAGGCCGTGGAATACAAGCGCTTTCATGACGTCTCAAGATAGCGCAGCGCCGGGCCTCAGGCGAAGCGGGCTCCTGGTCCTCGAGGACGGTACCGTCTTTCTCGGGCGTCTGCGCGGCCGTACCGATGGGGTGGCTCTCGGAGAGATTGTCTTCAACACCAGCCTCGCCGGCTACCAGGAGATCCTGACAGACCCCTCGTACGCCGGCCAGATCGTGACGATGACCGCGCCGCTCATCGGGAACTACGGCGTTACCCCGGACGACGACGAGGCGGCACGGCCGTGGGTGGCGGGCTTCGCGGTGCGCGAGCTAAGCCCCAGCTACAGCAACTGGCGGGCTCAGTCGGGTCTCGAGGAATACCTGGAACGCCACGGCATAACCTGCATCGACGGCATCGACACGCGGAAGCTGACGCGCCACATCCGCTCCGAGGGCGCCATGCGATCGGCCATCGGTCCGGAGGAACTGGGCGCGGACGAAATCCTTAGGCGCGTTCAGAACCACCCTTCTATGAATGGACTCGACCTGACCCACGTCGTCACGCCATCCGAGCCTTATAGTTGGCCCGCCGAGGGATCGGCGCGTTTCCGGGTGGCGGTCTACGATTTTGGCGTCAAGAGACACAGCCTGCGGCTGCTGGCCGAGCGGGGTTGCGAGCTGACGGTCTACCCGTCCATGGTGCCGGCGGAGCAGGCGTTGGCGGATGATCCGCACGGAGTATTCCTCTCCAACGGCCCGGGCGACCCGGCCGCGGTGCCCGGCGTCGCGGAGCTGGTATCCGCTCTGAGTGAACGGGAGATCCCGGTGTTCGGCATCTGCCTGGGCCACCAGCTCATCGCTTTGGGGTTCGGGGCGGAGACGTTCAAGCTTCTCTACGGACACAGGGGAGGGAACCACCCGGTCCAGAACCTGGCCAACCGGCGGGTGGAGATCACTTCACAGAACCACGGGTTCGCGGTGCGCGCCGACGGCGACAACGTCCTGGGCGCGACGGATTTGGTGGCTACCCACGTGAACCTCAACGACGGGACGCTGGAAGGGCTCCGCCACCGGGAGCTTCCGATCGTGGCGGTGCAGTACCACCCGGAGGCGGCGCCCGGGCCGCACGACAGCCGTTACCTCTTCGACGAGTTCCTCGCGGCGATGAAAAAGCGCCGGGGGTGAACTTGACTTACTCGTTCTAACACAGTAACTTAGGCCCCCACCTCCTCCCCGACTATAATCCCTAGACGGCACGCCGGAGTGCTCGTTTTCAGGTAATGGAAGCACAGAGGAAGAGTCCCCGAGCGTGGTGGGTCGCCCTGGTCGTGGCCGCGGTCGTGCTTGTATTCGGAGCCGGACTGGCCCTGGTGATCTACACGACGGCCCCGAGCGACGGCGTCCCCATGTTCGGCCGTGACCGCATCGCCATACTGCCGCTTCGGGGCGTGATCACGCAGAACCACCGGGTGCTGCGTGAGCTGCGCGACTATCGCAAAGACGGCTCGGTGCGTGGATACGTTCTCTGGGTCGATTCGCCGGGCGGCGAAGTGGCTCCGTCGCAGAGCATTTACAGGGAGCTGGCTCGTGCGAGGGAAGATGGATATCCGGTGGTTGCGGCCATCGGATCGGTGGGTGCCTCGGGCGCCTACTACGCAGCCCTCGGTGCCGACACGATCCTGGCCATGCCGGGCTCGCTGGTTGGCTCCATCGGAGTGATCATGGAGTTCCCGAACTACCAGAGGCTGCTGGACAAGGTCGGGCTGCGTTTCGAGGTGGTAAAGAGCGCTGAGCACAAGGACCTGGGCTCACCCTATAGGGAGATCACCCCGAAGGAGCGGGCGCTCCTGCAGGAAGTGGTGGACGACGTGTACGGCCAGTTCGTGGATGCGATAGCGGAGGAGCGTGAGATGTCGCGCGATTCGGTGATGAAGATCGCGGACGGCCGATTGCTTTCAGGCCACCTGGCCATCGAGTACGGCCTGATCGATGCGGAGGGGAACCTGGACGACGCCGTTGCGATGGCCGGGAAGATGGCCGGTCTTGGGCCGGAGCCGCGAACCGTGTTGCGGGAGACGCGCCGGGTGACCTGGTGGGACATAATGACTTCGTTAGTCCGTGGGGCATTGGGCGGGGAGGGCGCCGCGGCGTCCCTGGCCGATGTCCTGTCCGAAGGTGGACTGAGGCGAGGACCGCGGTTGCTGTATCAACAACAGTAAGCGCTCGTGACGATGGTCGTCACGGCGACCCTAGCGCAGGAACGGGTCGTTTGACAACGATTGACTGCTGGAGGAAGGGATGACCAAAGCGGATTTGGTCGAACAGGTCTCGCAGGCCATAGGGCCCGGGATCACCAAGAAGGACTGCGCCGCGGTGGTGGATGGCTTTCTCAACGCCATCCGGCAGGCCCTGGCCGACGGGCACCACATCGAGATCCGCGGGTTCGGGACCTTCAAGGTGCGCAACAGGCGATCTCGAGTCGCTCGGAACCCGAGGACCGGCGAGCCGGTTAGGGTAGAGGCTCGGGCCGTTCCGGTATTCAAGCCCTCGAAGAACTTCAGGGCCCAGGTCGCGGGTGAACATGAAGAGACACCCGTAGAGGCTTATCCGGGCTGAGCCCCGGTCTTTCCCCCGCCAGGCCGGCGGTGTGCCGGTCAACAGCGAAGAGAAGGTTGAGTACAGATGACAAGAGAGTCTCTGGTCGCCCTGTCACCAGAAACAGTTATCGATCTGGCGAAGAACTATTTCACCGATCCGAGTTCGGGCTATGCCGGCACTCTAGTCGAGCAGGGCGAGGGCTACGTCCGCTTCGAGACGTTCCGTGGCCACCTGGCGCTCGCCGCCTCGCCGGACGGCGAGCGGACGCGGGTGCGCTGCTCGACTCTCCGATATCACCCCTCAATAGGGAAGTTCCTGCTGCTGCTCGAGACGGAATCCTCGCTTCCGGGAGTCTAAGGCGAGGCCGCGCCGATGCACCAGCAGCAGTCCCATGACGCAACTCCGGTTACAGCTGTGCGTGTGAGATCGCTCTTCTTCGCTTCCTATCGTGACCTGGTTAGGGCCGAGGAGATCGAGCTCGAGCTGCCTGCCGGATCCACGGTCGCCGAGCTTGTGGCGATCGTGCGAGCCCGGCCGGGCGCTGACGCGTTGCCCGACGCGCCCGTCGTGGCGGTCAATCACGAGTACGTGCCCGCGGAAACGGTGCTTCGTGATGGAGACGAGGTGGCCTTCATACCGCCGGTGGCCGGGGGCTGAATGTTCTGCCTGATCACCTCCGACCCCATCGATCCGGAGGACATCATGAGCCGCGTTCGCAGCGACGCGGACGGAGCGATCGTGCTTTTCTGCGGGGTCGTGAGAGACCACGACGCGGGCCGCGCGGTGGTCGGCCTCAGGTACGAAGCCCACGAGGCGATGGCCAGGGAGAAGCTCGAGCAGATCAGCGCGGACGTGGCCTCACAGGTCGAAATAGGCGACATCGCCGTGGTCCACCGGGTTGGCGAGCTGAGCGTGGGCGAGATAAGCGTGGCCATCGCCGTCGCCGCCCCCCACCGTGATGCGGCGTACAAAGCGTCCCGAGAGGTCATCGAACGCCTCAAACGCGAGGTCCCCGTCTGGAAGCGCGAGCGTTATGCGGATGGTGACGAGGCATGGCTGGACGGACAGGTTCCCGGTAGCGCCAGGGACGGCTGAAGAGCACGAATCAGGTGCTCAACTCGACCCTGTTAATCTCTTGCTTGGGTACGTTTCCTGCCATACTATGCCGGCAAGAAGTCCTTTCAGCATCTAGCCCCTTTACTTGCTAAGCCCGCAGAGTCCGGCGGGCGACGGGCCTTGTCTGTTCGCTGGCGTACTCGTGTGCCGAAGGTTGCTGCCGGACCGAGGCGGGGGAGTGGGAATGCCGTATGGTTGAGCGAATTACGGTTGTTGGTGCGGGGCATGTCGGCGCGACACAGACCCACCGTCTAGCGGAGATGGAAGTCGCCCGCGAGGTGGTGCTCGTCGACATCCTGGAGGGTATTCCGCAGGGGAAAGCCCTCGATCTATTCGAATCGGGCCCGGTTCTGGGCTTCGACACACGCGTCGTTGGGTCCAACGATTACGAAGCTACCGCTGACAGCGACATCGTGATCATGACCGCCGGCATCCCGCGCAAGCCGGGGATGAGTCGCGACGACTTGCTGGCTACTAACGCCGGGATCGTCCGCAGCGTGTCGGAGCAGGTCAAGAAAACAAGCCCAAACGCCATAGTCATCGTCGTCTCCAACCCGCTCGACGTCATGTGCTACGTGGCAAAGGAGACGACCGGCTTTCCAGCGAGCCGCGTTTTCGGGATGGCGGGCGTGCTGGACACGGCGCGTTATCGGACCTTCATCGCCGAGCGGCTGAACATAAGCGTGGAGGACATCCAGGCGCTGGTTCTGGGCGGCCACGGCGACACGATGGTGCCGCTGGTCAACTACACGACGATCAGCGGGATCCCGCTCACTCAGTTTCTGGGCAAGGACGAGATCGATGCCCTGATCGAGCGCACTCGCAAGGGCGGCGCGGAGATCGTGGGTTATCTGAAGGAGGGTAGCGCGTACTACGCCCCGTCGGCGGCGGTGGCGCAGATGGTAGGAGCCATCGTGCTCGACAAGAAGCGCATTCTTCCGTGCGCCGCCTGGATGGAGGGGCAGTACGGGATCTCCGATATCTATCTGGGCGTGCCGTGCAAGCTGGGGCGTGGAGGGGTTGAAGAAGTCGTCGAGGTCGAGTTGAGCGATGAAGAGCGGGCGGCGTTGGAGAAGTCGGCCGAGCACGTGCGCAGCACGATCGCCAAGATGAAGGAATTGACCTGAAGGTGAAGGGCGCGGCGCGTCCCGTGCTCCAAGTGTCCGCTCCGGGGCTCAGGCCGCGCCTCCCCTTCGCGGTGGGGTCGGCTGTCGGAAAAACCTAGACCGCGGCCTCTTC
>FXBF010000980.1_pt1 | contig 9953 bp, 10 predicted proteins | sample 5335321 | NCBI WGS metagenome assembly FXBF01 (sample SAMEA103928391, study PRJEB20085) | sediment metagenome | isolation source: sediment | reverse complement strand
TCGTGCCCACATTGACATGTGGTTTCGTGCGTTCGAATTTTTGCTTGGACACGGTAGGTTCCTCGTCTTGCTCTTTTAACTTTACCTTTTAATGACTAACACAAACCGGGGTGACTGAAAGAACTGGAGCCCACAACCGGATTTGAACCGGTGACCTCTTCCTTACCAAGGAAGTGCTCTACCGACTGAGCTATATGGGCGGCTGGGCATCACCCGCGCCTCCAACCAAGTCACCCTTGGAGCGGGTGATGGGAGTCGAACCCACGTCATCAGCTTGGAAGGCTGAGGTTCTACCATTGAACTACACCCGCGGCGCGCCGGATCCCGGCTCCGCCTGCTGGAAACCAAGTGCCTCGCCCCCACCACCGTCTCTGTTGGTGGAGGGGGGAGGATTCGAACCTCCGAAGGCTGAGCCGTCAGATTTACAGTCTGATCCCTTTGACCGCTCGGGAACCCCTCCCAGGACGTAAACGGTCAATTTTGCTGCACTGCGTACCCCTTTGTCAATAACTCCATGAAGGATCAAGCGAAACCGGGTCATTGCACCCGCTGGCCGCGGCGCCTCACCCGCAGCCTCGCCACCCCAGCCGTCGTGCTGGCCGGCGCCGACAGCAGCCGTCCTGCGGGGTTATCGGCGCCATCCACTCGCGCGATCGCGGCCCGGCCACCAGAGCACTCGTGCCGTCGCTGCGGTGCGTGCCGCCCAACGGATGGATAATAGATGGATAATAATGAAGGAACAAATGAACCCCACACCTCATGAGGGTGGCGAGCGGGCGGGCCCGGGTAAATATGCGGCCTCCTCGCCACGTTATTCTAGGCAAACGCCCTCATTCTAGAAACCACACAATAAATATGGCCATTTGCCCCCAATAAACGGAGCCCGCAGAGGGAATCGAACCCCCGACCCTCTGATTACAAATCAGATGCTCTACCAGCTGAGCTATGCGGGCGTAGTCCGTCAGGTATCACTCAAGGTCCAGTATAAATCGGTCCCGTGCGGGTAGCCATGGGGTCATCCCGGCGCTCCCTCCTCGACTGGTTGCTCGCCGACCGTCCTGGCCGGCACATCCGCACAGGATTGCTTGTGCAAGCCTACGTCGATATCCGGCCATTGGAGGGTGCGCAGCTTCGCGAAATCCTGCGGCCCCAGCTCGAGATCCAACCAGTATAGTGTGGCGGTGTCGTACAGCGTTTCTTGCTTGGCGCTTATACCGTTGTCGGCAAGTCTTTGCGCCAGTGCCCAGGCATTCTGACGCACGGCAAATACGCCGAGGGAGATAGCGTTTTCCTTGCCGGGCTCCTCGATGATGTAGTGCTCCTGGAATCCCAGACGGCTCAAGCGTTGGCGCTTTTTCTCCGCTGCCGCAGGAGATGGGAGCGGCGGCAGGAACACACGATAGCTCACCGTCGTGCGTTCGACTTGCTCGCGATGACGATAAGCCAAAGCCTTTTCTTTGAGCGTGCCGGCCGCGGCTTGCGCCTGATCGCGGGTTTTGAAGGGGCCTAGCGACACGCACACATTGCCACGCTGAATTCCCCCGGCGGCATCGCGCTGCGCTTCCGACCGAGCCCGCGGTTGTCGGCCGCGCACTGCAACCTCCTCCGCGAGGGGCGCCATCTTCTCGGGATTAACCAGGGGCCGCGACGGCGAGCCGCGTTCGACCGGCGCGTTCTGGTACCAGCTGCCCCACATGAGCAGACCGACGTTAAGGAGCAACAAAGTGCCGAACAGCCACCTCATGCGACTTCATCCGCTATCAGCGCCAGGCCCTGGAGCACAAGGTCCGGAATCTGTCTTACATCCGCTCGCACGCGCGCCAGCACCAGCGAAGCATCGGCACCGGTGCCCACGACCTGCATTGCATCGCTCAGCAGTTTACGATACTCCTCCAGCACGCGCTCCACGGCCCCCGCGAGACCGAACATGCTGCCGGCAGCCACGGCGTCCGCTGTGGAACGACCCGGGCAAGCGCTGTCGTCTCCCGCAGTCTCCCGTATGCCGGCGGTCGCTTGTGTCAGGCTAACGCGCAGCAACCGTAAACCTGGAAAAATCACGCCGCCAAGGAAATCCCCCTCACCCGAGAGCGCATCCAGCGTGACGGTGGTTCCGCAGTCTACGATACAAACCGGGCCCGGCATCAAGTGCCGAGCCGCTACCAGTGCGGCCCAACGGTCGGCGCCCAACCCGGCACCATAGCCGTTTCTCACCCCGAGCAGTTCTTTCGCCGGGCTGACCACGTACGGGCGCAGCGACCAGCGCTGGTCGAGCCAGTTTTCGAGATCCTGCAGCCTCTTGGCCCCGGCTACGTTACACAGAACCACCTTCGCGGGCACGGACAGATCGCTCCAGAGCCGCTCGAGCATGGGCCCGACCGGCTCATTACCCATCACATGTGCGGCCGTGCGCCAGCACCCCGGGGCACTTTGTGCCCACTTGATGCGCGCGTTACCAAGGTCGATCAGCAGGTTCACGCGACTGGCCGCGCGCGTACATGGCCGCAGTGGAACATCTTGACTCTGCCGTTATCGTCTTGCAATCGCAGTGCCCCGAGCGCATCGATACCGAGCACACGTCCGGTCATGACTGCGTCGCCATCAACAATACTTACTTGTCGACCGTTAAAGACGTGCAGGCGCTCCCATTCTTGCCGAAAACGGCTGAATCCGGCTTGCTGGAAGGTGTGCAGTGTTGCTCGCAAACGGCCGATAAGCTGCGCGACGAGCCGGTTGCGGTCTACCTCGGTGCCAGTGATGGTGGTCAAGTCCACCCACGGCTGCGAAATCGCGTCTGCATCACGCCGCGCAATGTAGGCGTTGACGCCGACGCCGACGACAACGAAAACCGATCCGCGCGCGTCGTGCCGAGTATCGATCAGCACGCCGGCCAGTTTGCGTCCGTGCCACACGACATCGTTGGGCCACTTGAGTCCCGCATTTACGCCGTGGTCAGCGAGCGCACGCACGACCGCGATGCCGGCGGCCAGGCTAAGTCCGGACGTCACCGCCGGTGCGCACCGAAGACGCCAGGACATCGACAGCAAGATATTGCAATACGGGGTCGCCACCCAACCGCGGCCATGGCGCCCACGTCCCGCCGTCTGCATCTCGGCGACACATACAGATCCAGGCATCCACGGCCGCTGTCGCAGCAGCGACAGACTCGTGGAATCGACCTCCTGGCGTACGCAAAAACGGTCAGTAACGAAGGAAGCCTCCGCCCCCAGTTGTTCCAATATGGTCCGTCGGCGCAACGGTCGCAGTGGCGTCCTGAGACAATAATGCTGCCGATCGATCCGCTGAATACCCAACCCTAATCGCGTCAGTTTGCGCATATGGTAGTGCACCGTAGACGGGCCGATACCGACCAATTTCGCAATTTCTGCGCCCGAATGGGGGCGCCTGTCGGACAAGAGCTCGAGTATCGCTGATCGCGTGGAACACATGGGAGGATTTTATCAGGAGCTACGAAACACATAACAGTCGCTACCACGCTCCTGAAAAACCGCTATCAATCTGCTAGGGCGGTGCCGGGGACGCAGCGCCGGCGCCGTTCCCTAAGCTCCGGGTATGACCCGACGCGGGGGTCGCGTGTTTGTTTGCAAGACCGATACCGGCGACGGGCCTGCCGGGAGGGCCTCACAGCGTGTCCCGCAAACGAATGCTCGATTCGTGCCCGTCCAGCGGCGCGTTTCGAAAGACCCCCCGGTGTTAGCGCGTGCCGCGGGCCCAGGCCGGGGCCTGTGGGACCATATTGCAATGGACTCGAGGGCTTCCTCAGCGTCCTGCTGCACCGCGGGCAGGACGGTTGTACAGCGGCGCATTCCGAACCCGCACCCTAACGCCAATATTACATGAACTCACACCAGAGGGCGCAGAGATCGCAGAGGGAACAAATCGTTAAACAGCGCCCCGGGTAAGCGGCCCGCGGGGCAAGGTGTGACACCTTAGCCCCTTTGAGATCAGGCCAAAACCGCTTGACTATCTTTTCTCTGCGTCGGCAACCGCTCCCTGCGTTGCTCTAGCTCCTACATCCCTGTAGTCGTCCTTTCGATCGCTTGTTCAAGACGCGATCTACCTCCTCCACCCCTGGAGTCGTACATCCCTGTAGTCGTCCTCCGTCCCTGGAGTCGTGCGCGTCGTGCTCAGCGGTGACATTCGGGTTAAGCCGCGCAGTACCGATTCTTTCCCTGCGACGTCGCTTGCGTCAGTGCACTCTCGGCACGCTGCAACATGCTCGCGGTGACATCTTCGTTGCGGGCGTCCGTGTAGCCACAGCACATAGTAATCGGCACGGGTGTGCCCCGGTGGTGAAACTCGCTACTCGCCACCGCACGGCATATCCGATCAGCGACCCACTGGCCGTTTTCGATCTTGGTTTCGGGCAACAGAACGACAAACTCCCCGCCGCCGCAACGAGCTATGAAGTCGACTTCACGCAACGTCGTCCCCATGACGTGGGCGATCAATTGCAATGCCTTGTTCGCAACCTTGGCCCCGTAGGTATTCTTGAGCGAGGCGAAATCGTCGACGCTCCAGAGCTGAACGACCAGCGGTGAGCCATAGCGTTTCCAGCGAAGATATTCCTGTTCCAGCCTCTGGTCGAAGGCCAATTGGCTGGCGATGCCGGTAAGAGGATCCACCAGAACTTCTGCATCTCCCTCCTCGTAGTGCCGGCGCAACTCTTCGGACTCCTGCTCCATCTGCCGGACCGTGGTCGTCAGCGTATTCAACTGTGCCTGCAGGGATGCGAACAACTGGGTTCCTTTGCCCTGACTGTCTTCAAGCTGAGCACGCATCACCGACACGCGCTGGTGGAGGTATGCCTTCATCTGCTCGGTATTTGACGACTGATGAAGACGAGACTGCATATCATCCACCTGACGTTCCAGGGCGGAATCCGCTTTGCGTCCATCGTAGTAAGCGGACATAGTTTGTTGCTCGGTGCCCTCCAGTGATCTGTTGAGTTCCTGGAACCTCACATTAAGCTGGTTCAGAAACACGTCCCACTCCAGATGTTCCTCCTTTATCCGCTGCCACATCTCGATCAAGACATCGACGATGTCACATAGTCCAGCGACTAGCCCCTCCGTGTGCAAGTCGCCAGCCAGTTGCATCCTGATGGACTCGAACTGCGGCGCGAACTCATCCGGCGGCTCCACGGTGTCCAACAGTCGCATCAGCGGCGTACGGAGGCACTTGAGAAGCGCGGTATTGTCGCTGGCGGCAGCTAGCGTGTCGGTCTTATCTTCTTGCGGCAATGCGTCTTCCCTCGTCATGGCGCCGAACCGGCAGCACTGCGCGTGATAACCCGCCCCCAATGGGCAAAACGGCCACGCGGCACGGCCGGTCTCTGGTTAATCGTGCCCTATATACATCAAGTGTAGTACACACGGCCATGATACGGGCCCGTGCGTCCCTGCGGTCGCGGCTGGCTCGTTCCTGCCCAGCGAATATACACCCTGCGGTGGCGCCTACAGCACTCAACCTCTGCACGCGCTCGCCACATCGGTCCAGGCGGTGCGCCCTGACGGCCACTCAAACCATTGTAGAATACGCTATGAGGGTGACGGGCGACACACACACGACCGGACGTGGCTCAACCGCGGCCGCAAAAGACGACGGTGCAGCAAGTAGCCCGATAGTCGGCAGGAGGAGTAAATGCGAATTCCCGAGGGCTTGCTCCCGCAAGGCTGGCTGCTGCTGGCTGATAGTGCCTATGCGGCAGTAGTGATTGCAGCGTTGTATCTTGCGCCGTGGCAACGGTTGCGGCAAAAAAATCTTCTGAACGCATACCTCGGCGCCGGTGTAGCGTTGATGGTGTTATGGCGCATCAGCGCGGCGTTCGCGGACCGCCCCGGCATTCACTTTCTCGGCGTTACCACCGTGACGCTGATGTTCGGTTGGGAGCTGGCGGTGCTGTCTGCCGGTCTGGCCTTACTCGGGATTGCGATAAGCATCGCGGGTGGTTGGCAAACCTTCGCTGTGAATGCCCTTGCTACCGGAGCACTCCCTGCAGCGATAAGCTACGCCGCTTACCGGATCATTGACCGCACTCACTTTGCCCAACCATATCTTCGTTTACATCTTTCTGGCAGCGTTCGCGGGCGCCGGTGCCGCTATGGCGTTGAGCAATTTCGCAGTTGTCGGCGTCATGACCGCCGCGGGAATTTATCCCGGCGAGTACATCGTTCGCGAATTTTTGCCCGCCGCACCGCTCACGAGCCTACGAGAGGCCGTGCTCAACGGCATGGTCATGACACTTCTGGTTTTCTACCGACCACAATAGGTTAGCACCTTTGACGAGGAGCGGTACATCAAAGGAAAATGACATCGCCTATCACGCAAGCCACTGATTATTTTCCGCTGGGTAGCGGGTGTTACGAGGTCAGGCCCGGCCTGTACCGATTCGACATCGATTTTGGTAACGGTGATGCCGATAGCAAGATCTTTCAAATCGACTCCGAATTTTCCCGCTATCGGGCAGCCAAGCTGGCGACACGCAGAGAGCGCCTGTCGAAATACTACTGTCTGCATCGTTACGCTCCGCCGGTGGCGCGCACGATCGCTGACTTCATCGCGCGGCGTCTCGCACGAGAATATCCCTCCTGGTTCACGTTAATAAGGAACGATGCTGACTGGATTACTCTGTCTTGCGCCTTGACACGCGAGCGACTGGTTTTCGATAGGCGTATGGCACTGACCGAGACTCGATCCGAAAATCAGTGTGTCCCTCCCCCTTATACGTCGGCGCTCGATGCACGGTGTTCACAGATCCAGGAAGACGTGGCCGTGGTTAGCCGGTCTGCCGGCAACTGGCTGAGCGCCATTCTACCTGTGCTACCGAACCATTGAGCGGCAGAGCACCGGATCGGCAAGGACTTCGCCAGCATCCATAAGCCCGTGCCAGGCATCGACAAGCTCAACGCCAAGGCCGGCGCTCTGGTCGACACCATGATCGACAAAGGTCCGCATGTGCGTTTTGCCTGGGGCTTGAGCAGCGACCAGCGGCTGAACCACCATCCACACGCCCCGCCAGGCATAGACGGGGAGCACTGGCAAGGCCGTCGCTTCACCAAGGTTACACGTCAGCTATTCTTACGAGTGGAAAGGCAGACGATCTGGGGTGTTCCAGAGGTCTCTGCGGCGCTGTTCATGATCCGTACCTACTTTACGGATTGTCGAAAGCTCAGGGCACATCCCGACAGGTTAGGGAAGCTCGAGTCGGCCATCGAGTCCATGACGCCCGCCTCGCTGAAGTATAAGGGGCTCGCCACCGCCAAGGCCAATATTCTTTCATGGTTACGAGGGCAGACCTAGCCGCGGCTAATGCGGGGTCTTCTCGCCACTCCCGCTGGCCCGAATGTCACCGCTGATCACGAAGCGCAGCCTCGACGATAAGTTCAGGATATCGCACTCAGTCCGACCGCCGTCTCATCAATCGCGCCATTCGCGCAAGCTCCTTTTCCAACTCCTCGCGTCGGGCAAGCAAGTAATCGCGCAGGTTTCTCTTGCGCAGAAAAAGTACAAAGCCCTTGATATTTTCGAAAATACGATCTTTTTCGCGATACATAAGTACAGCGGCGGCGGTCGCAGGTGGAAGACTCAAGAGATACAGCAGCGCCGATATACCGCCAAAAAACCACAGCACGGCTGCCGTTTGGATCCCCCACGCTAGCAGGAAGGTAGTCAATGCCAGCACCATTCTTGCCGTATCGTATTCCTGCGAGCCTTTGGCCAAGCGGGATGCGAACCGTCCCGTCAGCACGAGCGGAATTGCGGAGTTGACCGCACCCCAGATAGCAGCCGGCACACCAATGAACAACCCCAACAGACTGCGTAGCACGAAACGTGTAACGATGGCGGGACTGTAGTTGACCGATAGCTGGTAGTCACGCACACGAAAACGACTGCACAGACGTTCGAACTGACGCAGGCGACGACTGAGGGCATCGACTCGCCGTGGCTCGCGTGCGCGCAACATACGCTGTGACTCGATCAGCTTCTTGAGCGCACGGAATCGCTGCTCCAGCGTGCCGCGCCTATAGCGGCCCCGCCGCAGCGCAAAGAACCGCTCGATCCGACGCGACAGATGAATATCCTCGACCGAATCGGCGTTTAATGTGATCTCGCTCAATCCACTTTCAATCGACCGGGTGAGCCGGCGCACGGCATCCTCCGATGACTCGCCCGCAACTTGTATCAAGTCGATTGGCGCCCCCACCGCCAGAAAGACGCTGCTGCGGAAACGCCCCTTGTCACTGAAGGTAAGCCCAACCGGAAGCACCGTGGGCGCAACGCCGTTCGCCGTTATGCTCCCCAGTGCGAGCCGCGCGGCTCCCGTGCGTATGGCACGCAATCTGGGATCAGAATGACTCTGCCCTTCCGGAAAAATCAAGAGCACCTCGCCGCACGCCAACAACTCGAAGCAACGAGAGAATGAATCGACATTGCGGGCGGTATCGGCCCCCGCATCCTGCCGACGATAAATCGGAACGGCCTGCAGCAATCGCAGGAACGGCCGCGCTAATGCGTGATCAAACAGCCCTGAGCGTGCGAGGGGATGGATGATGCGCGCGCAGAACGCCTGAATAATTATCGGGTCTACTAATGCATTGGGATGATTCGCGCAGAGTAGCACCGGACCATCGACGGGAATCCTTTCCATGCCCAGCGCTTCGCGACGGCGATAAAAGATCCGCACCATTACGCGACAAAAAGCGCGCCAGCCCTTTTGTCCGAGCGCCGGTCCGCCACGTTCCACTCTCGAGTGATCGTCGATACCAACCGCCATACCATCTCGTGGCCATAGGCCGGTATTGACCGGCAATCCTTCCCTGACCGTTTCTTCAAATATATTTCTTGCCGCGCGCCGGTAAATCGCTTTCCGAGGCGCCACAACGACCGTCCAGGTTCACGCTACGCGCAACCAAAAGGTCACGGGACCGTCGTTCGTCAGGGCAACCTGCATGTGGGCCCCAAAGTCACCGCTTTGCACGCAGGGGTGGAGCGTCTGGGCAACGTCAACCAGATACTCAAACAAACGCCGGCCCTCCTCAGGTGCCGCCGCCGGCGAAAAACTCGGCCGCAAGCCCTTTTGGGTATCAGCGACAAGGGTAAAATTGGGAATCAACAATAACCCCCCGCCCGTTTCACGCAAGCTGCGATTCATTCTACCCATCTCGTCCGCAAAAACACGATACCCGAGCATACGATCGAGCAGTCGCACCGCTTTGCGCTCGCTATCGCTGCGCTCTATACCGACGAGAACTGCGAGGCCCCAGCCGATTTCCCCCACGGTCCGCCCGTCCACGCTTACCCGTGCGTCGATGACACGTTGCAACAATCCGACCATGTGGTGCTAGATAATCTTACCCCTGGTCGCGGTCAGGAAATTAACGCGATCATTCCCCAATGCGCGCTGACATCTGGCAATGGGCGCGCCCGCGACGAGCACTGATTCTGCAAAGCCTAACGTCAACGAAGCGCCAAGGCCAGCAACCGGCGCGCCTTCGTAACACCCGCCCACAGCGCGCCTGTGGGTCCGGGGCGCACGCCGCGTAACTCCGCGCGGCTGGGGCGTGGGACGGTCTGGGGTCGGGACAATCACCGGCGCAAAAAAACGATCGCAGGGTCCTTGCCGGGGCATTAAGCGCCACGGTCGCATCGAGCTAGCAGGCCGCTGAAAAACTCTTTTCAGCGGCCTGCTAGAGCGGTGCATGGAGGCACCGCACATCTTTCAAACGCAGGGCGAGGGCTTGATCGGCGCAGCTTACGGTATCGCGAGCCCGGCCCGGTGGCCGCCGTAGCCGTGCTCCGGGTAACCGCGCCTCGTTAGCGACTGGCCTGTTTGGGTGTCCCCTCCAGCGATCGGGTCAGGTTCACCAGTTGAATGAACTCGCCGCGATAGCCGAAGCGGTCCTGGCCGCGGGCGTTGCGCGCGAGCGCGGAGA
>FXBF010000979.1_pt1 | contig 9953 bp, 7 predicted proteins | sample 5335321 | NCBI WGS metagenome assembly FXBF01 (sample SAMEA103928391, study PRJEB20085) | sediment metagenome | isolation source: sediment | reverse complement strand
TCGCATCCCCGGCAAAGCGGGGGCTAGAGCCTAAATCTCTTTCTTTGCAGGGGTAAGGGCGGCAAGGATACCCTGGAGTAGATTTTGGGGTGTCGGCGGACAGCCTGGAATATGCACGTCCACCGGGATTACATTTTCTACGGCTCCACAACTTGCGTAAGACACACCAAATTCACCGCCGTTACAAGCGCAGTCGCCACAGGCGAAGACAATCTTGGGGTCTGGTGTTGCTTCGTAAGTACGGCGCAATGCCGCTTCCATGTGTCGTGAAACAGGCCCGGTCACCAACAGAGCATCCGCATGACGGGGCGAGGCAACAAAGTGGACACCGAAGCGCTCGACATCATAGTAAGGATTATTCAGGGCATGAATCTCCAGCTCACAACCATTACAAGAGCCCGCATCCACTGCACGAATAGCCAGGCTACCGTTAAAGCGTGCGGCAATGCCACGCTTGACCCGGATACCAGCGCGTTCCAATTCTTCGTCATTCAATAACGGCACACTTTCGGTAATCACCCCGGTGCGTCGCACTTTGTTCAGAAGCCGTAACATGATGACCTCATAGATCGTGGCCCGAGTACGAACCGTTAACCGACTTATTGCACACAGGGAAGTCGGGCACGATGTTGTTGCGCGCAATCTTTTCCAACGCGGGCCAGTTCAACCAACTCGGATCTCGGGGAAAATAACGGGCGACGGTTCCCGACGCACCGAAACGAACGTAGGCTAGTATTTCGCCGCGCCATCCTTCCACCAAACCCAGTCCCTGTGCACCTTGCGCAGGTAATTCAATGTTCGTGCGAACCGGGCCGGCCGGGATCTTCTGCAACAGTTGTCTTAGTAGACCAAGCGACCTGAAAATCTCTTCCCTCCGAATTCGCATACGAGCATCTACATCGCCTGCGTCATATAGAGGGACAGTTACCTCTAAAGTATCGTATGGCGGGTAAGGAGCGTCCAGACGTAAATCAAATTTCCGGCCACTGGCTCGCCCCACGTAACCCAGCGCACCTAACCGGGCAGCGGTTTCGTGGCTTAATACGCCAGTGGACACTAGACGATCTTCGAGGGAACTGTTGTTATCGAGAATCTCACAAAGCTCTCGCACTTCCACTTCCAATCGATCCATCGCCTCCGGCATGTTGCACAAAAGTTTCTCATTTGGTTCCCCGGACAACCCACCTGGGACAACCCAGTCCATCATTAGGCGGTGACCGGACAGAAGATTATTGTCTCGCAACCAATCCTCCCGCAGGCGGGTAAACTGATACTGCGGGAAGGCGAAACCCACGTCGTTACAGATGGCGCCGATGTCACCAAGGTGGTTACCAATACGTTCCCGTTCCGCAGCCACTGCGCGCAAAAAAAGCGCGCGTTCCGGTACGGAAATTCCTGCCGCCCTTTCGCAGGCCATGCTGGCTGCCCATGCATGGCCCACCGTGGTATCACCGGATACTCGCCCCGCCAGCCGGGCAAGACCGTTCATGTCCCGCCCTTCGGCGATCTTCTCAATCCCTTTGTGAACATAGCCCAACCGTTCTTCCAGATTTAGGATCATTTCGCCCACCGCCTGGAATCGAAAGTGACCCGGCTCAATGATGCCGGCATGCACCGGGCCTACCGGAATCTCATACACACCGCTGCCCTGGGCCGAAAGAAAAGGATAATCTGCATCCGGAGGTGTTGATTCCTCTGGGTGACCAGCGGCGCTTTGGTCTTTACGCAACGGATAGACGTTCTCTGGCCAGCCAGCATGTCGACACCAGCGCCGATCATCGGGATGGTCCAAAAAGGCGATACCGTACAAATCTTGCGCATGGCGCTCCATACGGTCCGCCGCTGCGTACCACGGTGTATGGGAAGTTAACACGGGACTCAGCTTGGGAATCTTTGTAGAAAGCGCGAGGTAATCTCCCTGAATCTCAAGAACCACCGTTACCACCAGATTCTCATCCCCGGGGTCATCGCCCCACATACCGCACCAGCGACATCCTTGCGCTAATGCTACTCGCGCCATTCGCCCCCAATCCTCGGCATCAATGGTCAGCGTGTGGGCCGGGGCAAGTTCCTCGGCGGAACTGCTATGCACCAGGATAAGTTCACTTTCAAATCCGGCAAGCAACTCAGGTAACCAGTCGAAGCGGCTCATAACACCGATCCTCCGCTTACCAGCACGGTAGCCTGGTCAAACCAACCAGCCAGGAAGCCAGGTACCGCAAACCCGAGCCAAAGCACCAAAATCAAATGCAGGTAGACAGGCCACAGGTTGACGCTCACAGGAACTTGTCCCTCCGGCGCCTTGCCATACACCATCGGATGGATATGCCGGAACAAGCCTGCAAAGGCAATACCCAACCCCATCAATAGTGGAATGGTTAACCACGGCCAGGCCTTCATGGTAGCTGATAACAGTAGAAACTCACTGGTAAAGACACCAAACGGTGGAAAACCCGCAATGGCTGCGGTGCCGATGATCAATCCCCAGCCAACCTTGGGTTGTGTATGAATCAGTCCACGTATGTGATCAATGGCCTGGGTTCCGGCAATGTGAGAAGCATGTCCAACCGTAATAAAAATTGCCGATTTGGTGAGGGAGTGGACCGTCATATGCAATAGCGCGCCGAATGTCGCCAACGGTCCTCCTATACCAAATGCGAAAGTCATGAGCCCCATGTGTTCAATGGATGAATAACTGAACATACGTTTGATATCACGCTGCCGATGTAAAAACAGGCTTGCGACGAGAAATGTAACCATGCCGAAGCCCATCAGCAGGTAGCCCGCCACGGGTGTCTCAAGTGATCCGTCCACCAGCATCTTGACACGCACCAGGGCATATAACGCTACATTGAGGAGCAGACCGGAAAGCACCGCTGACATGGGCGTTGGGCCTTCGGAATGCGCGTCGGGCAACCAGTTGTGCAGGGGCACCAAGCCAACCTTGGTGCCATAACCCACCAGTAGAAACACAAATGCCAGGGTCAGTACCACGGGCTCCAACTGCCCGGCATGCTGATGGAGAATATGCCACGACAACGCATCCGCGGAATTTGGTAGTACACGTTCCGCTGCGAAGAACACTAAAACGGTGCCGAAAAGTGCTTGCGCGAGGCCGACGCCGCAAAGTATGAAATACTTCCAAGCCGCTTCCACGGATTCCGGCGTGCCATACAGGCTGATAAGCAATACCGTAGCAAGCGTCGCTGCCTCCATCGCCACCCATAGTATTCCCAGGTTATTGGTGGCCAAGGCTAGTAGCATGGAAAATAGAAACGCCTGGTACATCGCGTGATACATGCGCATGCGCTTGGGTCCCACCCGGCCAATTTCCCGTTCATGGGTCATATAAGATCGGGAGAAAATCGAGGTTGTAAAAGCCACGAATGCGGTCAAAACGAGCAGGTAAACGTTGAGCGCGTCGATATAAAAGTAATCATTCCCGGCCAGAATGGGGCCGACTCGAAATACTTCGATCCCCAACTGCACACTACAAATCAGCGTGGCGCCACATAACAGCACGTTTAACTTTCCGGCCCCGGCCCGGCTACCGATACCAGCCAGCGCCAGGCCGCCCAACAGTGGGAAAAGCAGCAGCAGTGCCAAGACTGTCATTCGTCCAATTCCGTGAGCCGGTTCATGCGATCCACATCCAAGGTATCGATACTGTCGCGGATACGAAAGAAAAACACACCGAATATGACCGCAGCTACCAGCACGTCAAAGGCAATGCCCAGTTCGATTATCAGGGGCATGCCGTAGGTTGCCGCCACGGCTGCAAAGAACAAGCCGTTTTCTATGGACATGAAGCCGACCACTTGGGCCATGGCGGTACGCCGGGTGATCATGAGCAGCATTCCGACCAGCACCACCGCCATGCTGATGGCTAACGTGTTCCTTGTCACATGGGAGGAAAGCTGAATCACCGGCGCCGAAACGCTATAACTGAAAAGCACCAGTGCCGCGCCGGCAAGCAGCACGATAGTGGGACGCCCCAACGGTTCCTCTTGATGTGGCACATTCAGTCTTAACATCAACCGGTGCAGCATCCAGGGAATCAATATAGCTTTGAGCCCCAGTGCGAGGGTTGCCGACAGATACAGGTGTCCGTGACCACTATCAAAGGCGACCAGCGCCGTGGTTAATGCCAGTAAGGCACCCTGCCAGGCAAACATCTTGATCATATTCAGCAACCGCGTCTCGCCCAACATAGAAAAAGACAGAAACAGCACTAATGCGGCTAACACCAGGATTGCTTGCTCAAATATGGTCAGGTTCGCGAGCATATTAACCACCAATCTCCAGGATAATGTGGCTCAACATCCCCAGTAGGCTGAACAAAAAAGCCAGACTCAAATATTGCGGCACTCGGAACAACCGCATCTTGGCCATCGCAGTTTCAACGATGGGTAACAGTATCCCCAGCACGAACAACTTTATGGTCACGGCCGACAGACCGGTGGCTAGACCTGCCCAGCCCGGAACCGTGGCTATCCCCCAGGGAAAAAAGATATTAACCAGCAACACACCGTAGACCAATAACTTGATTTGGCTGGCCCATTCGATCAGACCCAAGTGGCGCCCGCTGTATTCCAGGATCATGGCCTCGTGCACCATGGTTAGCTCCAGGTGAGTTGCCGGATTGTCCACAGGAATACGCCCCGTCTCGGCCACCGCCACCAGTAACAATCCCGCTGCCGCAAATACAAAAGACGGTCGCAATACAACGCCTGCTTCGAGAATATGCGTAATGGCAACGGAAAGGTTCGTACTGTTTGCTGTCATGGCCAGAGTGAATACCGCCATCAACATGGCAGGTTCCGCAACGGATGCCAGGGTCACCTCCCGGGATGACCCCATGCCACCAAAGGCGGTACCGATATCCATGCCACCTAGGGCGAGGAAAAACCGGGCCAGTGCCAGCAGACCCACCAGCACGATGACGTCGCCGATATCGCTGGTCGGTAATCCCAGTACCGCCAGTGGAATCACGGCCGCCACTAATGCAGTGGTAGCAAAGACGATGTAGGGCACAGTACGAAACAGCCGCGAAGCCTGTTCGGCGATGACCAAGCTTTTGCCCATCAACTTGAACAAATCGCGATAGGGCTGCAGCGGGCTGGGCGCACGCCGGTTTTGCAGGTGGCATTTAACCCACTTCACCCAACCGCTAAGCAACGGCGCAGCGACAACGAAAACCAACGCCTGAATGAATGCGATCAGCCAAGTCATCACGACACCACCCACAACAGCACCAAAAGGGTTACAAAAGAATAGGCCAGGTAGGTACGGATATGGCCGGTCTGAATCCGTGCAACCCGTCGCGCCGCGTTCTGCACAATTCGGGCCACCGGCAGATAAAACCAATACCAGGCGTGATCCTCCGTGCGCAGCTCATAACGAATCGATTTAACGCGAAGCGGTTGTGCCGAATCCCGCTGTTCGTCAATATTTTCGTGTACCCGCCACACCGACTCGAAAATACGACGGATGGGCATGGCGAATGCAGTGGCTGTGTACTGCATTCGTGTGTTTAGTCCACCGAACCCACAATCCCACGGCTCGCCTTTCCTCACTTGATCGGCGCCATCACGCCGATGCAATAACCAGTAACCCACAAGCCAGGTAAAACCAAGTCCGGCCACAACAAACAGCGCCGAATAACTTGCTGTATCCCTCGTGACAGGTGTCAGCCAAAGCCAACTGCCCTGCGCCTGTCCCGCCAGCCCGACGCCTACTAACATGCGAGGTATCGCATCCAGCACGCCCACCACAAAGGTTGGAAAAATACCGAAGAGAAGACAAAGCAACGCCAGCACGGCCATGCCAATGCGCATTCCGGGACCGACTTCGTGTGCACGACGAACCCGCCGCCCCCGCGCTTTACCAAGGAATACCACGCCATAGACCTTCACAAAGCAGGCTGCGGCCAAGGCGCCGGTCAGCGCCAGCATCGCCGCAGAAATGGGCAAGGCCGCGGCAAGCACACCGTTCTCCAGTACCGTTCCCTGTAGTGCACTCTGGAAGGTCAACCATTCTGAAACGAATCCGTTGAAGGGCGGCAAGGCAGAGATCGCGATGCAGCCAATCAGAAACAAAAAAGCGGTCTGGGGCATGCGGCGTATCAGTCCACCCATTCGCTCCATATCGCTCAGATGGGAGGTATGCAGGATCGCGCCGGCACCGAGAAAAAGCAGACCTTTGAATAACGCATGGTTGATCGTGTGGTATAGCGCCGCGATAAGGCCAATCACACCCGGCAACGGATGATCCGTACCAAAGAAGATGAGAGCCAGACCAAGACCAATAAAGATAATGCCGATGTTCTCAATCGAGTGATAGGCAAGCAGCCGCTTGAGCTCATGCTGCATCAGCGCATAAAGTACCCCCATCAGTGCACTGATACTTGCAATCGCCAGTGTTGCCACACCCCATCCCCAATGTACCTCGCCGATGAGATCAAAGGTGAACCGTATAAACCCGTACACGGCAACCTTGAGCATCACGCCGCTCATTAATGCGGAAATATGTGAGGGGGCCACCGGATGGGCCTCGGGCAGCCAGGCGTGTACCGGCACCAGTCCTGCCTTCATACCAAACCCGAATAGCGCCAACGCAAACGCGATGCTGCTCCACAAGAGTGAAAGATTCGCCTGGCGCATGAGATCAAACGTGAACCCGCCGCCAAAGCCGGCAAGCACACCAAACCCGAGCAGAATAGCCAGTGCCCCAATATGGGCCATCAATAGATAAAGGAATCCCGCGCGCCGATTGGCGGCATGGTGATGCTGAAACACGACGAGAAAATAACTGGACAGGGACATGACTTCCCAGGCCACCATGAAGGCGAATGCGTCATCGGCCAGCACAACCAGCTCCATACCCAGCACGAACAGCGCGGTAAACAGGCCCAGATGAGCCAAAGCCCCCGGGTCATTTTTATACTCCTTAAGATAAGCCGGGCCATAGAAACAGGTCGCCCCGGTCACCAGCCCAATGACTATCAGAAAAAAACCGGACAGCGGATCCAGCCTAAAATGCCAATGTAGCCAGGGGAGACCAAATGGAAGCTGCTCTACCAACGTTAACTGTTCAAACAAAGCTCCCGCACCAGCTACAACGGCAAGCACAGACCCCAGCAACAGACCCGCAAAATATATATGACGGCTGGCAGCAACTCGCCCGGCAACCAACCCCCACACAGCGGTCAGCAGTATCACAAGCAGTGAAAGGTGGACTATTGTCAACATTAATAGCGTAAGTCAGCCGTTTATAACTACTTCCATGCAACACACACTACTATGCGACCAGCACCCTGCAATATAGCGATGGCTGTAGGAAATCTATTTACTAAGGACAACCGGGCTTGGCGGTTTCTAAACTACGAACCACCTTCACCACGAACCGTACGATTCGCCTCAGCACCTGGAGTTTTACGGAAGGAATCGACTGCTCAAATCGCACATAACCACGCGCCCTGGTAAAAGCTCAGGTCGCCGGTCGTGCCTGACCAAGCCGGCGCCCTATTTTATAGGGGAAAGTTGGGCCGAGCAAATCCCGAGGCAGCCGGACCGCGCAACGATTTAAACTATCCGTTTTACCAGCGCCTGCCTTGGGCGTATGTTTAGGCTTGCCGTGGCTGATAACCTTATAGTGATAGAGTAGGTGGGAGGGCATCATGTACAACACCAATAGCAATCCACTGGCCTCGATGGCGAGCTATCAGATCGAAGGCAGGATGCTGCGCTATAGTGTTTTTATCCCCAAGCTCTATAATCTTTGTAAGTCACTGGGCTTTGAAGCGGGGAAAATAATGCCATCCCGGGCCTTTTGCTCCGACGAAAGCCAGGGCTATCCGATCATCCTCATTGCCAAGCATTTTAATACCTTTCCATTTAATCACGGCATGGTCGGTGGTGTGGTCGCAACGGACCGCCATGGCCCGCACGCCGATCATGGCAAAGATCTTGTCATCATCCAGGCCAGTCATGTGGGTTATAACCCCGAGACCAAATCTTTTGGCGTGTACAGGAGACCACAAACGCAGGAAAGCGAGTTGTCTTCGAGCTGCGGGAAAGTAGATAGCGTGCTTTCCTGGTACCAAGCAGAATATCAATTCGCACGTGAAAATATTTCAGTCGCCCGTGAAAACGGCGACTGGATGATCACCATCGACAACCAACTGCTCAACGAGAAACGTGTTGATGGGCTTTATTTGCATCTCGAAAAACTCGTTACGCCGGATGAGCATGGCGAGGCTGTCCCGACACGCGCCTTCAGTACCTCGAAGCGCTTCCCTGCCTCCGCCGAACTCATAACACAGCTCGAGCGAATTTCAGTACCGCAGGATACCGAACAACCTTTGGATTCTAGATTGTTGCCCCAGTGGTATCATTTTCAACGAAGCATTCAAGGTGACGAGGAAGGGCGAAGCCACCTTGAACAGAACCTACTCCCTGTCATGCCATGGATTCTTGCGTCTAAATCTCCACTACTTACCGCAGCCAAGGTAAACACCCAAGTGGAGTTCGATCGCGCCTATCGTAGTATCCTTCAGGAAAAAAGCTACCGCGATAAACGGGTCTTTTTTATTGCGGGCTTGAACATTGATATCTCCCCACACGCGGGGCAACTCTTCCCCCTAACAAAATTCGTCCCCTGGGCCGCATTTATGCAGCAACCCAATGGCGAACGCCGCAATTTGGAACAAGATGAGTTGTTTTCACTATTGGACGCCGAAAGCGCTGAGAACTCTGACCAAACCAACCTCGAAGAGGCGATCCGCGCAATGAGTGAAGCTGAAGAAGTTCGAATACCAAGCGAGTAAATAGCCACTTCCATGGCAAACCAGACTTTGCAACAAACCCGCGTATAGGCAACTTTATCGCAGTTACTATGCTAGGTATATTTTTTAGAAGAAAATAATTTCTGAAAGTTTGTTGCCGGAACACACATCAAGAGTGGCCATCCATGACTACCACATTGGGTGCCGGGCGCCGCCCCCATGGTGACTCTGCCAGCCATTCCACAAGTTCGTCAGACGGCACCGGGCGGCTCATGAAATAGCCCTGGGCGCGGTCACATCCTAGTTCCATGAGGTAGTCCAACGTTTCCCGGTCTTCTACGCCTTCCGCCGTTGCCACGCATTCCAGGTTGTGGGCAAGCTCCACGACTGACCGTACAATCATCATATCCTTTTTGTTGGTTAGCATATCAGTCACGAATGAACGATCGATCTTTATCTCGTAAACCGGTAACTGGTGCAGCAAGCTCATAGAAGAGTAACCGGTGCCAAAATCATCGACGGATATCCGGATGCCGATCTCATCAAGGTCACTAAGCACCTCCTGCGCATGCCGCGGGTCTGCCATAACGGCGCTTTCGGTGACTTCCAGTATCAAGCATGTCGGAGGAATATCCCACGCATCCAACAGTTGGCAGATCTGCTTGCCAAGTTTTCTATCTTGCAGGTTTCGTGCAGATAGATTCACCGAAATATTCAAGAAAATCCCTTTATGGCGCCAACTATTGCACTGACGCAGTGCCGCGTTCAGCACCCATAAGGTCAGGGACTGAATGAGCCCACTTTGCTCTGCAAAGGTAACGAATTCACCGGGCGGAATAGATCCGAGCTCGGGATCTACCCATCGCAACAATGCCTCTACGCTGTTGGTAGCGCCTGTCTGAAGATTTACTTTTGGCTGGAAATGGAGCTCAAGACCTTCATCATGGTCAATCGCATGGCGTAACTTGCCCATGATCACCAGGCGACGCCGGCTGTCGGGATCATATTCAGGATCGTAGACAGAAATACTATTGCTAGCTCTCTTCGCCTGATACATCGCTATATTCGCTTGCCTGATCAGTGTTTCAGCATCCTGTCCGTGATCGGGATAGACGGCAACCCCTAAGCTGGCCTCAACGCTTAGGCGCATATCTTCCAGGTTAAATGG
>FXBF010000978.1_pt1 | contig 9956 bp, 8 predicted proteins | sample 5335321 | NCBI WGS metagenome assembly FXBF01 (sample SAMEA103928391, study PRJEB20085) | sediment metagenome | isolation source: sediment | reverse complement strand
GGAGCAGTTGCCGAGACGCGCAGGAGCGGCCTTGCTAGCCGCAGACGGGGCAGTTGGGGTCCTTGCGCAGTTTGATTTCACGCAGCGCCATGATTTGGGCATCCAGGATCAACAGTCGGCCCATCAGCGTTTCTCCCATATCAAGCAGAACCTTCAAGGTTTCCGTGGCCTGAATGCTGCCGATGACGCCTGCCACTGGCGCCAGGATACCGGTCTCGGAACAGCTCTCGTCGGGTTCTTCCATTTCTTTATATAAGCAACGGTAGCATGGACTGTCGGCATGATCGGCGCGAAACACCGTTACCTGTCCTTCCATGCGGATCACGGCGCCGGAAATGAGCGGGGTCTTCTCCGCGACACAGAGGCGATTGAGCGCAAAACGGGTGGCGAAGTTATCGCTCCCATCCACCACGGCGTCGGCCAATTGTACCTGCTCCCTCAAGGCGCTTTCGTCCAGCTTTTTATTGAAGGCGGTGATCCGGATGTCCGGATTGAGGGACTGCAGTGTCTGGGTTGCCGAGACCACCTTGTCCTGGCCGATGGCCGACGTGCTGTGGATGATCTGGCGTTGCAGGTTGTGCAGGTCTACCTTGTCGTGGTCCACAATCACCAGGTGGCCGACGCCGCTTGCCGCAAGATACATGGCGACGGGGGAGCCCAAGCCCCCGAGCCCGATGAGGAGGACGCGCGCGCGCAGGAGCTTCTGCTGGCCCTCAATATTCACTTGCGGCAGCATGATGTGGCGGCTGTAACGCAGAAGTTGTTTGTCGTCCATAAATGAGGCTTGCAGCGGTTAAGTACGCGGACCCGCGCGGCACACGGTGACGCGGTCATGCCCGGCCAGGTCCTGATGGCAGGCGATGTCACGGTAGCCCGCCTGGCGCAGGATGGCGTTGACGCTCCTCGCCTGATCATAACCATGTTCCAACAACAGCCATCCGCCGGGTTTTAAATGATCCCTGGCGTGAAACGCGATACGGCGAATGGCATCGAGCCCGTCGGCGCCGCTTGCGAGCGCGCCCGCCGGTTCGAAACGCACATCCCCCTGTGTCAGATGGGGATCACCGCGGCGCACATAAGGCGGGTTGCTCACGGCCATATCGAGCAATTCGCCCGTCAACGGCTCGAACCAGTTTCCACGCCTGAACACGACATTGGTTAAACCAAGCGTCGTTGCATTTTTCCGTGCCACGTCAAGCGCCGCTTGCACGTTGTCGGTGGCGATGAGTCGGCACTTCGGCCGCTCATGGGCCAGGGCCAGGGCGATCGCGCCGCAGCCGGTGCCGAGGTCGGCGACGGTCCAGGCGGCGTCTTGCGGAATATACATGAGGGCCTTCTCCACCAGGAGTTCGGTTTCCGGTCGCGGGATCAGGGTCGAGGCCGACACGCTCAACTCAAGCGACCAGAATTCGCGCCTGCCGGTCAGGTAGGCGACAGGCTCGCCATGTTTACGCCTGAGAATCAGTTCGCGCAAGCGTTGTTCCTGTTTCGGATTGAATCCACTGTCGGCGTGCGCGTATAGGCCGCTGCGCGTGAGCGCGCAGACGTGCATTGCCAGCACTTCCACATCCAGACGCGGACTGGGACTCACCGGTGCGAGTTCCGCGATCGCTTGGTTCAGAAATTGCCGCACGGTCATGTACCGGGTATCAGGCGCCCAGCGCCGCGAGTTGGTCGGCGTGGTCGGCCGTGGTGAGGGCGTCGATCAGCTCGTCGAGCTTGCCTTCCATGGCCTGGTCCAGTTTGTAGAGCGTTAAGTTGATGCGGTGGTCGGTCACGCGCCCCTGCGGGAAATTATAGGTGCGGATGCGCTCGGAACGGTCGCCGCTGCCGACCAGGCTCTTGCGCGTGGCGGCCTCCTGTTCGCGTTGTTTGCGCCGTTCTTGTTCGAGCAGGCGCGCGGAGAGGATCGACATCGCGCGCGCGCGGTTTTTGTGCTGCGAGCGCTCGTCCTGGCATTCCACTACGATGCCGCTCGGCAGGTGCGTGATGCGGATGGCGGAGTCGGTTTTGTTGACGTGCTGGCCACCGGCACCCGAGGCGCGGAAGGTGTCTATCTTGAGATCCGCGGTGTTGATATTGATCTCGTCGATCTCCTCGGCTTCCGGCAGCACGGCCACCGTGCAGGTGGAGGTGTGAATGCGTCCCTGGGTCTCGGTTTCGGGCACACGCTGCACGCGGTGCGCGCCGGATTCGAACTTGAGGTGCGAGTACACGCCTTGGCCACTGATGCGGGCGATGATTTCCTTATAGCCGCCGTGCTCGCCGATGCTTTGGCTGACGGTCTCCACCCGCCAGCCGCGGGACTGGGCGTAATAGTTATACATACGGAACAGATCGCCGGCAAACAGCGCGGCCTCATCGCCCCCGGCGCCACCGCGGATTTCCAGAAACACGTTGCGGTTATCGTCCGGATCCTTCGGGAGCAGCAGTATCTGTATCTCTTGCTCGAGTTCCTTGATTTTCTTACTCACACACGCGAACTCTTCCTCCGCCATTTCCCGCATTCCGCTGTCCGGGTCTTTGCGCATGGCGCGCGCCGCCTCGCGTTCGTCGCAGGCACGGCGGAAATCCCGATACAGGTTTACCACCGGATTGATCTCGGCGTATTCCTGCGAGAGTTTACGGAATTGCGTCTGGTTGCCGATGACCTTGGGATCGGCGAGCAGGGCGGTGATCTCTTCAAAGCGTTGGGCGAGGCTGTCCAGCCTTCCCTGAATAGACGGGTTCATGGTTATTCGTCGTTGAGTTTGAACAGCAGGCGCGCAGCCTCGAGCAGTGAGTCGTTGCCGTCATGGTCGGCCTGCTTCAAGGCGTCGGTCGGGGCGTGGGTAAACTTGTTGGTGAGCGACCGCGCCAGTTGCTCGATCACCTTTTGCGGGTCTTCGCCGCGGGCAAGCTTCTTGCGCGCACGCTGGATCTCGGCCTCGCGCATAGCATGCGCGGTTTCGCGCAGGGCGCGGATGGTCGGCACCGCATCGAGGGATTTTACCCAACGCATGAAATCCACCACCTTGGTGTCGATGATTTTTTCCGCTTCCTGCGCCGCGGCCTTCCGCGACTGCACATTCTCCTGCACGAGATCCTTCAGGTCGTCCACGGTATAGAGATACACGTCGTTGAGTTCGCCCACCTCAGGCTCGATGTCGCGCGGTACGGCGATGTCCACCATGAACATGGGCCGGTGTTTGCGCCTTCTGAGCGCATGTTCCACCGCGCCCTTGCCGAGAATGGGCAACTGGCTGGCGGTGGAGGAGATCACGATGTCCGCGTCGCTCAGGCGCGCCGGAATTTCGATAAGCGAAATCGCTTCCGCCTGGTAGCGGTCGGCCAGCAAACGCGCCCGCTCGACGGTGCGGTTGGCCACGATCAGATGGCCGATGCCCTGTTCTTTAAGGTGGCGCGCGCACAGTTCGATGGTATCGCCCGCGCTGATCAGCAGCGCCGTCTGCGCCGAGAGCTTGTCGAAGATTTGTTTTGCAAGCGTCACCGTGGCGGAGGCCACCGACACCGGGTTGACGCCGATCGCGGTGTCGGTGCGAACCTGCTTGGCGACCGCGAAGGTTTGTTGGAACAGGCGGTTCAAAATCTTGCCGGTGGCGCCGGCCTTGTGTGCGGCAGCGAATGCCTCCTTCATCTGTCCCAGAATCTGTGGTTCTCCCAGCACCATGGAATCCAGCCCGGCGGCGACCCGAAAAATATGTTTGACCGCGGCCTGATCGGGGTGCTGGTATAGGTACGGCCGAATGGCCTGGCGGCTTAGCCGGTGGTAGTGGCAAAACCAGTCGACAATGCGTTGGTCGTTGACCGGTTCCAGACCGCAGTAGAGTTCAGTGCGGTTGCAGGTGGACAGGATCGTCGCCTCGACGGCCTCACCATGGCGGGTGACGTCATGCAGCGCGTCGACCAGCTTTTCCGGGGCGAAGGCCGCCTTTTCGCGGATATTGACCGGCGCGGTATGGTGATTGATGCCGAAGGCGAGCAGATGCATGGGAGGGGTTTAAACAGCGGTTAAGTGTAACGATTTTGACCCATCGCACTCATGTGTCAAGCAGTGGGTGTCGACGCCCGCGATTTCAATGTCATCACCGCCTCAAGTATTACCGCAAGCTCTATGAGTAACAAGATTAGCCCAAGGCCAAACAGCAGCCAGTGCCCGGTTTGCCACCATTCCCCCAATTGGGCGATGAGTGCCCACGATGCGAACAACGCCAGCAAAACCATGGGTGCGAGCACATGCACCATCGGCTGTTGAACGCGCCGCAGGGCCAATGTCAGCAACAGCAGGCCGAAAACCCCCAGGACCAGATTCGCCGCCCCGAACAGGGGCCAAAGTTTAAGCCCGCCGAACCCCTGACCGTCTGAGAACATGAGCAAGGCAGTAAGGCCCACACTCAGCCACAATAGGTTTTTGTCTTTTTGCAGCGGTGCCACGGCGCGCGCCAGCCATGGCGCACGTGAGGCGGACGCCGTTTGGGTTTCCCCTTCTTTTTCCGATGGAATAATCCGGTGGCGCTGCGCGAATTCCGCAAGCAGATGTTTCTGCACGCGTATCCCCGCCACCAGCGTGGTGACGACGAGGCTGATGACGACCACCGCCGCCAGGGTGCGGGCGAACTCCATTCCCAAACCCAGCACGGCGGCGAAATGGACGAAGCCGTTTATATAAAGTGCGAGGATCGGTTGCAGGCCCTGAATGCCTTCCCACGACGCGAAGTACTGATTCCACTCCTCCGGACTGTTGAAGGCGGTGCCGGCGATGAGGATGGCGCTCAAGGCGATCAAACCGTCGGCGACCGCCGCGCCGTAGCCGACGTAACGTGCGTCGGTTTCACGATTCAGTTGTTTTGCCGTGATGCCGTTCGTGATCAGAAAATGAAATCCGGCGAAGGCGCCGGACGTCAGGGTGATGAAAAGCCACGGCATCACCCCCGGGCCGTCGGGGAGCGTGTTGAATTCCGGCGCGACCAGGTTGGGGTGCTCAATCACCACACCCGTGTACAGAATAATAAGTGTGAAACCCAGGAGTACGGCGGTGAGATAGCCGTGCGGCCGGGCCAGCTTGCGCACCGGCAGACGCGTTGCGAAAAAACTGTAGACAAGCATCAGCACCATCCAGACAAACGTGGCATCCATGGAAACGAATGACGCGCCGCGCATGTCCAGGTTTAACGCCCCGGTGAAGGCGAAGGAAACCTTGCCGAGCAACCAGACCGCCATGATGCTTACCAGCAAGGCGACGAGTGAGGCCGGGATAAGCTCAGACTCTCTGCGTCCGCGCAGAAACTGCCCGAACACCAGCGCGACGAGCACCACGGTCCAGAACGGCAGGACGGCAGCGGGGTAGGCTACGAATAACTGCGCCGCGAGCAGGGCGAATACGGCGTTCATGATCAGCAACAAGGCCAAGGCAAGTAGAAAAAACAGTTCGCACGCACGCGGTCCGATGAATTTCTCGGCCAATTCCGCTGCTCCCAGCCCGGGGTGGCGCACCGACAGCCATAGGCTGCCCAGCCCGTAGGTCCCGGCGGCCACCGCTGAGCCCACCACCACCCATAGAAATGCCGGAATCCATCCCCATATTAAGGCGACAGCGCTTCCGATAAGGGTGGTGCCGGCGGCGATGGCGGCGAGGTGGTGGCCGAACAGGAGATGTCGGCTGGCGAACGTGTAATCCCCATCGGTTCGGCGGTGGGCTGGTGTACTATAATTTATATCAAGACGGAAAACGCCCAGTGACAGGAATTTCGAGTAAAAACGGTAGCCGAACACGAAGGCCAAAACCGCGATAATCAGCAAGAATAAAGAGTTCATGAATCAGTCCGCGTCGGAAGTCCGTGTATTTAAACAAAAATGAATTCCCGGCGACAATAAATCGGAACCAGCGGTTGCACGCCCCGGTCGAATGTAAGAGACTCACGTAACGATTAGTTTATTAGTTTTATTAGGTTATACGATAACTTGGACAGCCTGTGTGGGCCGATAGAGGACGCCAAAGCTCTATACGTCCCGCATAAACCAGCGATATCCGCTAGAGACGAATGACAGCTATCCCTCCACATTTACCCTTGTCGGTTTTATTGGCTTTCCTGCTCTCGGGCTGTGCGGGTACGGTGCGTCATGCGCCTGAGGAGCCGGCCAAACCGGTTGCGGATCTGCCCCATATCGCCTTGGAGCCCGATATCCTCTACGACATCCTCTTGGGTGAGATCGCCGGGCAACGCGGAAACATTGAAACCGCGGCCGTCACGTTGGGCCAGGTGGCACAAAAGACGCGCGACCCGCGCCTCGCCGAGCGCGCCACGCTGGCGGCGCTTTATGCCAAACGCTATGCGGACGCCATGCGGTCCGCCCAACTCTGGGTGGAATTGCGCCCGGCCAACCTCGAGGCGCGCGAGGCGCTGGCGACGGCGCTGTTGGAGTTAGATCAGCCGGCGCAGGCGCAGCTCCACTTCGAGAAAATCCTTGCGCTCGAGAAAGCGCGTAAAAACCTTGATCGGGCCTACATTAGCATTGCGACCATCCTGGGACGGCAGAGTAATCGCAATGCCGCACTTGAGATCATGGAGACCCTGGTTCGTCTGTATCCGAAGAGGGCAGCCGCACACCTTGCCGTTGCGCATCTGGCGGTGCGTGTCGGTGAACTGGACAAGGCCAACGCCGCCGTAGACGACGCCCTGACCTTGAGACCGGATTGGGAGGACGCCGCCTTATTCAAGGCGCGCGTCCTGGTGTCGAAGAAAGACACTTATGCCACGCAATCATTTTATGAGATGTTTTTGGATGACTATCCCTCGTCCACGAATGTCAGGATAAATTACGCGCGCTATCTCGTAGATCAGAAGCAGTGGGAGAAGGCGCGTGATCAGTTCAAGAGAGTGGTCAGCGAAAGACCCGAGGACGCGGATGCGGTATACGCAGTCGGCCTGCTTTCCATGCAGACCAACAGGATGGCGGAGGCGGAACAATATATGAAGCGAGCATTGCAACTGCGCCCGCAAAACGACCAAGCGCGCCTTTATTTAGGCCAAATCGCGGAACAGGGCAAGCATTATGACAAGGCTGCCCGCTGGTACAAGGAGGTGCGTTCAAGCGAATACAATTTTGAAGCGCAGGCGCGGCTCGGGGTGATAATTGCCAAACAGGGTGATCTCGAGGCGGCGCGCAAGCATATATACGGCATTCAGACCAAGAACGATAAGCAGCGGGTGCAGCTTGCACTGTCGGAAGAGCAGATCCTGCGCGATGCGAAACAGTATGAAGAGGCCATGAAGGTTTTGGACACCGCGATTAAAAATATTCCCGACGACGAGGATTTACTGTACGCGCGCGCATTGATTGCGGAAAAACTTGACTTGATCGATCTTGCCGAAAGCGATTTGCGTACGATCTTGAAAAAGGATCCCGAGAATGTGCACGCATTGAATGCCCTTGGCTATACACTGGCGGACCGCACCGACCGCTATGATGAAGCGGGAGAGCTGCTGACGCGTGCGCTTGCCCTGAAGTCGGATGATGCTTTTATTTTGGACAGCATGGGTTGGCTGCAGTACCGGTTGGGCAACAATGCCGAGGCAATCAAATACTTAAAACGCGCCCTATCAATTCGCAACGACGCCGAGATTTCAGCGCATCTTGGGGAAGTGCTCTGGATGACGGGAGATCGCAACGAGGCTGAATCCGTCTGGACCCGCGCGCTCCGCGAAACCCCCGATAATGAGGTGTTGATCGACATTATCAACAAGTTCAGGCCTTGATTATAAAAAACAGCCCAGGGAAAAGAGAGAAGGTAAGGCGACCAGGTTTGTTTTTATCGCCCGCCCTACAGTACGCTTTCTTGTCCCCTTGAAATGAGAAAACCTTTTATTGTTTCTTTTCTCTTTTCTCTTCTCGCTTTTCTCTTATTTATTTCCGGTTGTACCACCCTGCCGGAACGGCCACCGGTTGAGAACCCCGAACTTACCTGGCAGGCGCGCCAGCTTGAACTCGAGCCGCTCACTGCCTGGGAAATTTATGGACGGCTGGCGATGAGCACCACGGAGGAAGGTTGGCAGGCCTCGCTGCGTTGGGTGCGTCATCAGGACCGGCACGACATCGACCTGACCGGACCGCTTGGCGGCGGACACCTGCGGTTGACGCAAGACCGCAACGGCGCCCAACTGCGGGACGCAAATAACAAAGTCTACCGCGATTCCTCGTTGGGGGAGTTGCTCCGTCGCGCAACCGGTTGGTACATCCCTCTTGAAGGATTGAACTACTGGGTGCGTGGGTTGCCGTCGCCTGACACCCCGCGATCGCAGAACCTCGATGACTGGGGGCGTCTCAAGACATTGTATCAACTCGGATGGGACATCCGGTTTCTGAAATACATCTGGTATGGTGCGTATGAGCTTCCAAGCAAAATCTTTATAACAAGGCGCATCGCACAAGGTGAAAAAGTATTTGACCAGGCCGACTCCGAAGATGAGACTTTAGAGGTCCGTCTGGTTATCGAGCGTTGGGTGTTGAAAAATTAGTGATCTTCGCCATGGCGGTTTCCAAGTCATTGTCAACCGGTGAACATACGCGCCCTGGTGCCTCGCAGGCCTGGCCGGCGCCCGCTAAGTTAAATCTGTTCCTGCATGTCACCGGCCGTCGTTCCGATGGTTACCACACGCTCCAATCCGTGTATCAGTTTCTGGACTACACTGACGAACTGGAATTCAGGCCGAGGGACGACGGCCACATCACGCGGAGTACGCCCGTTCCCGGCGTGGCCGAGGAAGCGGATCTCACTGTACGCGCGGCCCGTTTGTTGAAAACGGCCTGCGGCACCGCAAAGGGCGCAGCGATCCGACTCAAGAAGCGCATACCGGCCGGAGGCGGCCTGGGCGGTGGCAGTTCCGACGCCGCCACCACCTTGCTCGCACTGAATCGTTTGTGGGGCGCCGATCTTCCGCTCTCCCAATTGGCCGCCCTGGGATTGCGGTTGGGTGCGGATGTGCCGGTGTTCATCCTCGGTCAGGCGGCCTGGGCCGAAGGGGTGGGTGAAAAACTGACTCCTGTTGAACTGGAGGAGCCCTGGTATGTGGTGTTGACGCCGCCGATCCATGTTTCCACGGCTGATGTGTTCGCCGATTCTCAATTGACACCTTATGGCCCTCCCATCACAATACGCGACTTTCGTAAGGGGCAAACGCGCAACGATCTGGAACCGGTCGTGCGCAGAAAACACCCTCAAGTGGACCAAGCTTTCCGCTGGCTGGAACAGTTTGGAAAGACAAGGATGACCGGCTCAGGGGGATCTGTTTTTCTTAAGGTCGCAAGCGTTGAGCAGGGCGGAGAGATTCTTGAAAAGGCTCCAGATCCACTGATAGGTTTCGTGGCGCGCGGGATGAATCGGCATCCTTTATATAATGTTCGCAGCGACGATTCGAGCAGTAGTGCAGGGATGCACCGTTTACGAAGCTGAGGATGTGTAACTGGGGTGTAGCCAAGCGGTAAGGCACCGGATTTTGATTCCGGCATTCCGACGTACAGGGATGTACTAGTGCCGCGAGAGGCACGACTGCAGGGATGCAGGAGGTAGAGCAACGCAGGGAGCAGTTGCCGAGGATGCCGAAAGCGGCCTAGGTTCGACAAATTTGTCGGGAACAAATTTGGCCAGCGCACGCAGTGCGCTGGCCCCGCAGGGGCGAGGCGCAGGGGTGAGGCGGAGAACAACGAAGGTCCAGTGGACCTTTGTTCCGCCGAACGGGCGAGGCAGGATGCCGAGCCCAGGCTTTCAAGCGGAGCAGGACAGCGTAGCGCGGTAAAGCGCCGAGCAATCCTGGCGCACCACCCTGGTAGTATGGGGCGCAAATTTCTGGGGTGTAGCCAAGCGGTAAGGCACCGGATTTTGATTCCGGCATTCCCAGGTTCGAATCCTGGCACCCCAACCAATTGCCGGTCGACCGGTCAGCTATAGATACAGGGGA
>FXBF010000977.1_pt1 | contig 9957 bp, 7 predicted proteins | sample 5335321 | NCBI WGS metagenome assembly FXBF01 (sample SAMEA103928391, study PRJEB20085) | sediment metagenome | isolation source: sediment | reverse complement strand
TGCGCTTCAAATGCCCGAGCTGTCCGCCTGTCAGACGCCGCTGTGAAGTCTCTTCCAGACCGAGCTGAACGGAGTTGTACCCGTCCTTCGCGTGGGTCCTAATCTGCGTGATGAAGCATGGACCCGCTTCAATAATCGTCACCGGAATGGCGGCGCCCGTGTCGTCGAAGATCTGGGTCATGCCCACCTTTCGTCCGATCAAGCCCTTGAGATCGGGAATTCGGGCGGGCTGCTCCACATCGTCTACTGCTGCACCTTCACCAACCTCTTCCTGCTCGTCTCGCTCGTCTTCCGAATCCGAGCTCGATCCCGCTTCCGCGGAAGCCTCCGAGTCACCGTCGAGTTCGGCCTCATCCTGAGCCTGCAGCTCTACGACTTCCTCTGCTGCGCTGTCCTGCGCGGCTTCGGTCTCAGTCTTTCCTTCGAGATTCTCTGGTTCTTCTGCCATCGCTAAATCGTTATTTCGATATCCACACCGGCGGGCAAATTGAGTCGCATCAGCGTATCGATTGTCTTGGAGTCGGGCTCAAGCACGTCGATGAGGCGCTTGTGCGTCCGAATTTCGAAATGCTCGTGCGAATCCTTGTCGATAAACGTCGATCTCCGGACCGTAAACCTCTCGATCCTGGTCGGCAGAGGAACCGGTCCGACAACCTTTGCGCCTGTGCGTTCAGCCGTCTCAACGATTCGCTGCGCCGACTGGTCCAGCACTCGGTGATCGTAGGCCTTGAGCCTGATACGAATCTTTTGCTTAGCCATTGTTCGTCAGGCCATCCTTACTCGATGATCTCGGTGATCACTCCGGCGCCCACCGTCAGGCCGCCTTCCCGGATGGCAAACTTGCTGCCCTTCTCCAGTGCCACCGGCAGGATCAGCTCCACCGTCAGGTTCACGCTGTCCCCCGGCATCACCATCTCTACCCCCTCCGGCAGCTCGATCGAGCCCGTCACGTCCATGGTGCGAATGAAAAACTGCGGCCGGTAGCCGGTGAAGAACGCCTTGTGCCGCCCCCCCTCGTCCTTCCGCAATACGTATACCTCGCTCAGAAACTTCGTGTGCGGCGTGATCGAGCCCGGCTTGGCGATCACCATCCCGCGCTCCACATCCTCCCGGTCGACCCCGCGCAACAGCAGGCCCACGTTGTCTCCCGCCTGCCCCTCGTCCAGCGTCTTGTGGAACATCTCCACCCCCGTCACCACCGTCGACACGTTCTTCTCCCGCAGTCCCACCATGTCCACGTTCTCGCCGGTCTTCACCATCCCGCGCTCCACCCGCCCCGTCACCACCGTGCCGCGGCCCTTGATCGAAAACACGTCCTCGACCGACATCATGAACGGCTTGTCCATCTCCCGTTCCGGCTGCGGGATGTACTCGTCCACCACCCGCAAGATCTCCCGGATCGAAGCGTATTCCTCCGCCTCCGGATCCTCGCTCTCGCTCTCCAGCGCCTTCAACGCACTCCCGCGCACGATCGGCGTCTCGTCTCCCGGATAGCCGTATTCGCTCAGCATCTCCCGCAGCTCCAACTCCACCAGCTCCAGAAGCTCCTCGTCGTCCATCATGTCGATCTTGTTCAGGTACACCACGATCGAAGGTACTTCTACCTGCCGCGCCAGCAGCACGTGCTCCCGCGTCTGCGGCATCGGCCCGTCCGGCGCCGCCACCACCAGGATCGCCCCGTCTACCTGCGCCGCTCCCGTGATCATGTTCTTGATGTAGTCCCGGTGCCCCGGCATGTCCACGTGCGCATAGTGCCGGTTCTCCGTCTCATACTCCACGTGCGCTATGGCGATCGTGATCCCGCGCTCTTTCTCCTCCGGCGCATTGTCGATCGAATCGAACGGCCGATAGTCCGCCCACCCGTTCAGCGCAGCCCACTTCGTGATGGCCGACGTCAGCGTCGTCTTCCCGTGGTCGATGTGCCCCATCGTGCCCACATTCATGTGCGGCTTCGTGCGCTCGAATTTCTCCTTACCCATATTTGCTCTCTCCTCAGGCTACGTGCAATTGTGCTGAGCCCTCAAGGGGAATCGAACCCCTGACCCCGTTCTTACCAAGAACGTGCTCTACCGTCTGAGCTATGAGGGCATGCTGGTGGGCGGTGAAGGATTCGAACCTCCGAAGGCGTACGCCAGCTGATTTACAGTCAGCCCCCTTTGTCCACTTGGGTAACCGCCCTCTCATTCCTGCACCCTACCTTTGAACCACATCCTTCTCAAAGCAAACGCCCTCGCTCCGCGATGGTTCGCCCTGCTAATGGTTCGCTTCCTGAACCATTAGCCCTACTCCGTAGGACAAGCCGACGAAGGGAGTCGAACCCATAACCTACCGCTTACAAAGCGGTCGCTCTGCCATTGAGCTACGTCGGCTAACGACAAAAACGCGCCTGTCGCGGCGCCCGGCGATTATACCAAACCTACGATCGATGAGTCTATCAGCATCCATAGGAGAGTGTCAATTCACATGCTTTAAAAGCCGCTTGCTCCTATTGTTCAACCCGATATGCATACCGATTAGCCTCATAGAGAGCAATGGATCCTGCTACGGCGGCGTTGAGCGATCCTACCGATCCTTGCATGGGAATCCGGATTAGATAGTCGCAAGTATCCCGCACTAGCTTGCGCAATCCGTGCCCCTCTGCTCCCACCACGATGGCCAGTGGGGGTTTGAGTTCCGCTGTGTAGATATCCCTTGCCTCAGCATGATTTTCCAACCCGGCGACCCAAACCTCGGTCTTCTTGAGTTCTGCCATGGCTCTCGCCAAATTTACGCGGGCGATATTGAGATGTTCGCTTGCGCCTGAGGAGGCCGAGACGACGGCCGGAGTCACCCCTGCTGCGCCTCTTTTTGGTATCAGGATGCCTTGCACACCCACCGCTTCTGCGGTCCGGATCAATGTGCCCAGATTTTGTGGGTCCTGCAGAAGGTCCAGGATCAGTATCAGGGCACGACTGCCAGCCGATTCAACAGCCTCCAGGATCGAGTGTAGATCGGAGTAAGGATACGGCTCAACTTCAGCCCCGATCCCTTGATGGTGATCCCCGGCAGAGTCGAGAACGGACCGTTCCACGCGCTCCACAGGGGTCGCGGATTGCCTGGCTGCGGATTCGATGGAAGGCCGGATCGATCCGGCCACCAGCAAGCGATGGACCCTTCTGCGGCCGGCGCGCAAGACCTCTTCGACTGGATGCAGGCCGTAGATAAGCTCCGATGGTGCGTGGCTCAACGGGCACCAAGCTCAGCCCCAGCCTCCGCCCCCTTTATTTGGGGGATCATAGGAGCTCGTGGTCGGGGCTGCAATGACTTGAAAGTGAAGGATTGCTCAACTTGCGTGACCATCGAAATGCCAGATCGTGCCCTGCCGTCCATCCTCGAGCACGATGCCCGCCTCGGATAGCCGATCCCGGATGCGATCGGCAAGCGCCCACTGCTCGGCCTCCCGAAGCTCCTCGCGGATCTCAAGGAGAAGCTCGACCAGATCAGAGGCCTGCGATTCAAGCTCACGCGGGGGGGTCAGGCGCAGCCCGAGCACTCCGGCCACTTCGCGCAGCTTATCTTGAGCAGCGCCCAACTCGAGCGCGCCGGCTCCGGCATCCCGGGCCTGATTGATCCCTCGCACCAGCTCGTAGATGGCGCTCAGCGCTCTCGGGGAATTGAAGTCGTCATCCATTGCATCCATGAAGTCCTGACTGGCCTTGTCCGTGAGCTGATCCAATGCGTGGCGGGAACCGTTGCTGTCCACAGAAATCGCGGGCTTCAAAGCGCCCTTGATCCGATCCAGCCCGCGCTTGGCAGCTTCCGCAATCTCTTCATTAAAGGAGAGCGGGCTGCGGTAGTGCGAATTGAGCACCAAGAGGCGCAGTACGTCCGCTTCGTGCATCTCCAAGAACTCTTCGATAGTAAGCACATTTCCGGTTGACTTCGACATCGCCTCGCCGCTCAGCTCCATCATCCCGTTATGTACCCAGTATCGGGAAAATGCCTTTTCAGTGAGGCTCTCGGTCTGAGCGATCTCGTTCTCATGGTGCGGGAAAATTAGATCGTTTCCACCGCCATGGATATCGATTTCGTCTCCCAAGTAGCGGGAACTCATCGCCGAGCACTCAATGTGCCACCCGGGCCTTCCCCGACCCCATGGGCTTTCCCAGCTTGGCTCACCCGGCTTGGCAGACTTCCACAATGCAAAGTCTGCAGGATCTCGCTTCCGTTCATCCACCTCAAGCCGTGCTCCTGCCTTCATCTCCTCCGGACGACGACCTGAAAGCTTGCCGTAGCTCTGGTCGCGGCCGACCTCGAAATAGACGTCACCGTCGATAGCGTAGGCATACCCTTTCTCCACCAAACCCTCCACCATCTGGATAATTGCGGGTGTCTCTTCGGAAGCGCGAGGTTTTACTGTTGGCTCCAGGATGTTGAGTTCCTTCAGGTGCTGGTCGTATTCGTCGATGTATTTTTCGGCCAACTCCAAGGGCTCAATACCCAGAATGCGGGCGCGACGGATCACCTTATCGTCCACATCGGTGTAGTTCATCACATGCTGGACTTCAAACCCTCGATATTCAAGGTACCGCCGTATGACATCAAATACGATGGACGACATCGCATGTCCGATATGCGCGCGGTCATAGACCGTGGGGCCACAGACATACATCCGGACCTTGCCGGAGTTGAGAGTATTTAGTTCCTCTTTGCTTCGGGTGAGGGTGCTGTAAATTTGTAGGGCCATCGAGCTTCTCACCCGATGTCGGGCTTGGCAAAGATCATGCGACCCGCGGCGGTTTGCAGCACCTTAGTAACCGTGACCGGAATGGTCTTGTTTATATTGCCCTTACCATCTTCAACGACAACCATCGTTCCGTCGTCGAGGTAGCCAACCCCCTGTCCGACTTCCTTGCCTTCCTGAATGACATGAACGTCCATGGTCTCGCCCGGAAGATAGACCGCCTTGACTGCATTAGCCAATTCATTGATATTCAGGACCGTCACACCCTGGAGCTCCGCCACTCGATTCAGGTTGTAGTCGTTGGTCAGGATCGGGCTGCGAAGTTGCTTCCCAAGGATCACGAGCTTGTCATCCACTTCACGGACCCCTTCCACATCGAGGTCGGTGATTCTCAATGGAATGGTGTTGTCCTTCTGGAGCCGGTTGAGGATGTCCAAACCTCGGCGACCCCGTCTTCTGCGAAGCGGGTCAGATGAGTCGGCGATGTGCTGAAGCTCAATCAGCACAAAGGCCGGTACCAACATCGGCCCCAGTACAAAGCCAGTTCTGGCGATATCCGCGATGCGGCCATCTATGATCACACTTGTGTCCATAAGAATGCTTCGGCCGTTCTGCGATCCTCCACCGCTCTCGTCAGGACTCGATTGAAAGCGACTGCTCAGGAGGTTGGTAATGTCGTTCTCGCGCATAATGAATATGGTGGCCCCGAGATACCCCAAAAATATGGCACTAACAAAAGGCAGCAGCTGGCCAAACGGCGCTGGCAGAAGCGAAATTGGAGCTGATACGAGGGCTGCAATCAACAATCCTGCGATCAGGCCGGCCAGTCCGGCCACCATCGTCTGGGCTGAAACTTGAGACATCCGTCTACGGATGGCGCGCACCGGTCGTGTGGTCAGGTAAGGCGCAAGAACTAATCCCAGCAGCGCTCCTACCAGAGCAAGCACCATTCCCCACAGCTCGGCCGCACCTCCAGCCAGGATGCTCAGGCGCACGCCCAGAATGACTCCGCCTATGGCGAAGGCGAACATGCCAATGATCCTAAAAATGAATTCGATACTCATATGTCAACTCTTTCATGACCTACAATTAAAAAGAGGTGGGTGCCCGATTTCAGCACCCACCCCTTTCGGTGGTCGAATCTTTCTTCCGATTGAGCTTGGTGGCCCCCCTTACCATTCCGGGGCCATGCAGGCAGTTTCTAACTGCGATAAAAGAAGAATGATGTCAGATGAAACCGGGCTCGGGGATTCCCGATAAATGATTTAAGGTCCCCAAGCTGGGGAATATTATCACGCCGGCCAGTCGAGAGTCAAACAACGAACGAGGCGCCCATTTCGCGGGCGCCTTTCAGGCTTATGAGCAACGGAGAGCGCGCTATGGAAGCGTCGCAACCACGTCAAAGCTGTCGAGAATACGGTCCACAGCTTCCAGATCGCCGTCGCCGACGATTTGTACTTCAAGCAGGATAAGAAATGCTGTTGGATCATCCTTGGGTACCGCGGTCAATACCATAAAGAGCGATCCGCCGCTCCCGCCACAGTTGGCAAAGAGGTCGTATTTGCCGCGATAAAGCACGTCATCGTAATCATATCTCCCATCCAGCTCGCAGTCCCCCATAAAGTCCGGACGCAAGATGTCAAGTAGCTGCACATAGCCACCTAGCTGCGCGAGATCATCCGAGGCACCAAAAAAGATTCCCGGCTCATCCCAATACGCAAAGAAGTCGTCCAAGCTGGCGGCGGCGGAGATGCCCGCTCCGATGACCTCTCCGTCATCGACCCAGGGGCTCCCATCGACCTCGGCCCAGTCCGAGGGAACTTCCACCGTGATCGTGCCGAAATCATCGCTCACCCACTCGTAGCTGCTGTAGGTCCCATTCGTCGATCCTGAATCCCCACCCACTGCCGAACCAAGCTCCGCTTTAAAAGAGAACGATGTTTCCAGGGGCCGACCGTTGAGCTGGCCTTGAAGGTACTGCTCATCCTCGTACCGCAACACTTCAATTGCCAAGGTCGCTTCAGGTCCCTTCGTGCGCAGGATATTGCAATAATCAGCCATCGTACCGTCCGTCGCGAGCACCAGCCCCTCCATAGTAGTGAGGATGTCTCCCGGCCGCACACCCGCCCTGTCGGCCGCTGAACCGGAAGCCACGGAGCTCACCCAGACTCCGGAGAGGGAGCCATCGTCGCTCACCACCGCCTTGCCATTCACGCCGATAGAGTCGACATCCTTGTCTTGCCGCAACTGGTCAATGATGCCGGCGGCCACATCGCGGGGTATGGCGAAGTATTGGGAGAACATGGGATTGCTTGCGAAGTTCACGCCAACAATCCGTCCCGCGCGGTCGACCAGCGGGCCGCCAGAGTTTCCGGGGTTGATCGTGGCATCATGCTCCAGAACCGAGTCCAGGCTGGCCCAATCCGTATCGCCATTGGTGCTGGCCTTGGATACGATGCCCTTGGTCAGAGTAAACTCGGGATCGCCTAGGGGGAAACCAGCAGAATAAATTTCCAGGCCGACGTCGATGGGACCCTCAAACCAGTCCAGGTATGGATGGTTGCCCCCCTCGATGTCGATGACCGCCAGATCGGAGCACTCTGAAACCCCCAGTACACGCGCATTCCGCGGCTCGCTCTCGCCCCCGACCCAAACTTTCAACAAGGCGGCCCCGGTCACAACGTGATTGTTGGTGACCGCGATTCCGGAGGGGTCGATAATGAAACCCGATCCCCGCCCCGCGGAATTCACCTGCAAGCCGACCTCTGGATCGATAAAAGTGCCCTGCGCCTCGATCTGCACCACCGCTTGTCGCACGTCCTCCAGGCTTGAGACGGCGCCGCTTTCGGAATCGGGCTCGTTCTCGGGTTCGCTATCCGGTTGGGCACGCTCTTGCGTTGGGGGAGGAGTGGGATCTCCAGAAACGGTCTGACCGAGATTGCAGGCTAGCGCAGCCATTGCGAGCCCGGCAATCATCAGCCCCCATTTTTTGGTTTGTATCATCGATGCACCCCTACTCGGACCACAGACGGGCGGACTTAGTATAGAGGATGACCCTACGCACCAACAACGCCTGCGGACTTAGGCCAAGCCTACAGACTCAGTTGGGGTCTAATGAATGGGCTAAAAGAAGACGTATCGGGCGCTGGCCATCGCAATGAGTGCCACCACAAGCAGAATTGAAGATGTCACACCCAGGTTGGACAGCCGGGTCTGCAGTCCTGCGATCTCGGACGCCTGCTCTAGGGAGGGTGGGCCCTCAAGGCTGTCTCCCAGCTCCGCAAGGTTGTGGCTAGAGGATCCCGTCAGGATTCCCGCAATGAGCGCCGCAATGCCCGCCAGGCCACCGATGGTGAGCATCACTCCCGTACCCGCCGACATCCACTCCCCACGCAAGCCTCCTGATGCCCGCCAGTAAAGCAGCAGACCCGTGAGAACGGTGAGGCCCGCCGCAGCCGAGATCGCCGCGATATAGCGTGTTCCCAGCACCAGACGCTGCATAAACTTGGCTCCCTCCGGTCCCGCCTGCCCGGCCGCTGGCGCGACGTACCCGGTCAGCAGGAATGCGCTGCCGGCCCAAAAGGCGCCACTCACAATATGAACGATGCGCAGCAACAGTACGTAGAAATCCATGGTCTCTCCTCACCGTTTGAATCTCGGCATTATAGCCTCAGCAGCTGATGCAGCCGCCGGACCACAGGCCCCTAGTCCAAATGATCCCAACTAAACTACAATCCGCCTTGTGACCCTCGAGACCGGATCGATCCTATACGACCGATATCGCATCGAAAGCCAGCTCGGCAAAGGCGGGATGGGTACGGTCTATCTGGCCTACGATCAGACCCTCGATATCAAGGTCGCGCTCAAGGAAAACCTCAATCCGGATCCCGATTCGGAGGCCCAATTCAAGCGCGAGGCCAGGTTGCTGGCAAGCCTTCGGCATCCGAATCTTCCCCGTGTGACGGACCACTTTATCCTGGATGAGGTCCAATACCTGGTCATGGACTATATCGAGGGCGATGATCTGCAGACGCTGATTACTCGCAAGCGACCGGAGGTATCGGAGGTCCTGCGCTGGTCGGATGATGTGTGCGACGCACTCACTTTCCTGCACACACGCCAACCACCGGTGATCCACCGGGATCTTAAGCCAGGGAATCTGAAGTTGCAGCCGGATGGGCGGGTAGTCCTGGTCGACTTCGGCATTGCCAAGGCGCACACAGATCAACAGACCGCCGCCGGCGCCCGAGGCATGACGCCCGGCTTCTCCCCGCCGGAACAGCTTGGCGGTTCGGGAACGGATGCGAGAAGCGATCAGTACGCTCTGGGAGCCACCCTGTACTACTTGATGACGGGCAAGCAGCCGGCCAACAGCATCGATCGGATGCTTAGTCAGGATGAACTGACTCCGCCACGCGAGATCAATCCAGAAATCCCTGTGTATGCAGAAGCGGCGATTATGCATGCCCTGGCGTTGCCTAAAGATGACCGGTATCCGGATGTCGCCAACTTCAAGTCGGCCATGCACGGCGGCGCGGACCTGCCCACCGTACGTGCGGGTGGATTGCCACGCGTGGTTCGCATCGGCGTACCCATACTGGTATTGGCCGCACTTGGCATAGCTGGTGTATTGATCGTCGGCGGCGGAGCCCTCTTTGGTGGAGCACAGAGGGCAGAGCCAGAGCCCACAGAGCCGGTGGCCGCACTCATCCTCGATCCTTCAAGTACGCCTTCACCGGTGCCCCCCACCGTCACGCCAATCCCGTCCGAAACGATAGAGCGGACGTCACCCCCAACCGAAACTCCCGTTCCAACCGAGACGCCAGTTCAGGTCGTGTTGGGGGGGAGCTCCAAGATCGCATTTGTGAGCGATCGGGCCGAAGAAGTACTACAGATCTGGACCATGAATCCGGATGGGACCAGCCCGCGACAGCTCACATTCGATCCAGGAGAAAAGACTCAGCCGAAATGGTCCCCGGACGGCTCACGGTTGCTCTATGTCGCTCCCGGCGGGACGGATGACTTTGGCAACGAGCTGGGCTTGGACCTCTGGGTGATCAACGCCGATGGTACAGGGATCGCTAGGGTGACCCGCTTCGAGGGTGACGACACTGACCCCGCCTGGTCGCCGGATGGCTCACAAATCGCATTCACCAGCACCCGCGCCAATGACACCCTTCAGGTTTTCATTAAGGACACCGATTGCCTGGATACTCCTGAGGGTTGTGAGAACG
>FXBF010000976.1_pt1 | contig 9960 bp, 9 predicted proteins | sample 5335321 | NCBI WGS metagenome assembly FXBF01 (sample SAMEA103928391, study PRJEB20085) | sediment metagenome | isolation source: sediment | reverse complement strand
AGATTAGGGTTGAACACACCGACCGTACGCTCAGTCTAGCAGAGATTGGAGCAATTCGTAAGATGAGGAATGCACTGACAGATGAAGATACGAGACAGGAAAATAGCAATAGGTGAGCCTTGCTATATCATAGCTGAGATTGGAATAAATCATAATGGGGATATCGAAATTGCCAGAAAGCTCATACAGGCAGCAAGCGATGCGGGAGCAGATGCCGTCAAGTTCCAGAAGCGCACTCTCCCGTACGCTATCCCGGCCCATATGCGGGATGTACCTAAGGATACCCCGTGGGGACGACTTTCCTATCTGGAGTACAAGGAAAGACTGGAATTCAATAATGCAGCCTATCGTATCTTGGCGACTGAAACGCACAATCTTGGCCTCGATTTTGGTGTCTCTGTTTGGGATACTGGCGCTGCTTCTTGGGCGGAGAATAGTGGCTTTTTTGATTTCTTGAAGGTGCCGAGTGCGCACATGTCGAATGAGCGTATAGTACATCATACCGCTACTAGAGGTTTGCCTTTTTTCTGGTCGACCGGTATGCACGACATGGACGAAGTCGTAGAAACCGTGAGGTGGTTAAATAATTATGGCTTTGTTAACTGGGGCGTTCTCCATTGCAATTCTTCATATCCTGCTAAAGTGTCTGAACTTAATCTTCAAGTCATTAAGTCCATGCACTCATTTCTCCCATTCATCGGACACCCTGTTGGATACTCTGGACACGAAACAGGACTCGCAACTACCGTCGCCGCCGTTGTTCTCGGAGCCAACATGGTCGAACGACATATCACGCTCGACCGAGCAATGTGGGGAAGCGATCAAGCAGCCTCCATTGAACCCGGCGGATTTTTACGTCTCATACGCGACATACGATCCGTTGAGCAAGCGATGGGTGATGGCCGGAAGCGGATATATAGTAGTGAGCAAGTAAAGAAAGACGCCCTTTCCTTGACGTAAGCTTTATAAACTATTACACTATAAGTAGCGCCTAATGCGAGGCGTATTTTCGCTTACCAAAGGATAAATTTATGCCACACATGCCAGGACATTCTAAAGAAGAAGACCAGCTGATTAATTACTTTACGGATGAGCAGGCTGAATCATATAGAAAGTGGTTACTTTCTTTACCGCTGGGACAGATCGGCGTGAGTATGGACACTCCGTTGTTTCAGCATTACTTTGCTCAGAAAGGAGGCTTTAGAGAAGAGGCAGTAAGTAGACAAAAAGATGCTCGGAATAAATACACGCTTGATATTTTTGAGGGTGTAAAAAATGAGTTTCTACCTAAAGCAAGCCCCACCGCTGCTCCACCTTCACAGACAGATCAAGCAATCGCAAACATGCAGGCACAGAGTGAAGCTTCAGAAATTCGCTCTTCACAGACACCTAGTGCGCAATTCGCTGGTGCAAATATAGAGCAAGGACCTTATGGGCCTTATCCAGGAACGCTTTTTGAAGCACAACGAGAGGCCTATGGAGGACAGCAAGCAAGTTTGCCGGCAAGTGGAAATATAAGTCCTGGAGATTTTGACGTTTTTGGTCAGGTAGGTGGAAATGTTGCCGGCGCACAGCGAGAAGATAATGTGTTTTCTAGAGCACAGACAGCAGCACGTGATAAACTTCGCACTATTAGACGAACACCTAAACAGCGCGGCGTTGGCGGACAAAGTTTTATTAAATAATATAGGAGAAACAATATGGCAATGGTAATGTATTTCGTCAAAAAGCAGGGCAATAAATATGCTGTTATTAGATCAACAGACAAGAAAGTTATGGGTTTGTACAGCAGCTTTGCCGCGGCGACGAAAGGACAAAAATCTTGGACACGCGGTAGTCAGAAAGAAGCCATAAATAAAAAGCCGGAAAAATGACAAAACATTATGCCCTTCGTAAACGTAACGATAAGTTTCAAGTAGTTAATAAAGATACCAGTGAAATAGTTGCTGGTCCTTACGTTAATCGCGCATCGGCACTCAGTCGAATACAAAAACTGTATGCCAACGAGGAAGCGAAAAAGAAAGTGAATGATCTCTTACGTTGATTATATCAGCGCAGGAAATTTCTATATTCGAGGATCATACAACCCAGAAACAGACGAGGAAGCATCTGTTGGTCCTCTTATGCTTCTTCCCCATCAGTATGATATTCTTAGTCATGCTCTAACTCCAGACGATAAAGGGAACCTTCCATATACAACAGTTCTCTATTCTTGCATAAAAAAGTCTGGTAAGACAACCATCGGGGCGAGTGTGGGTGATTGGTTCTCTAAGCAAATCCCAGCTAACTCGGAGTCCTTTTGTTTGGCGGGTGACTTTGAGCATGCCATGGGTCGTATGTTTGCCGACATTGAGTTCAACGTCAGACATCAAAAATCGGCTAAGGTTGCTCGTAAGGACCTAATAATTTATCCCAACCAGACTATCATTCAGGCGCTTGCGCAGGAATACAAATCTGCCGCTGGCTCTCGTCACGCACTTACGTTATGGGATGAGCTCTGGACCTACATTTCAGACTCAAGTCGTAGACTGTGGGTAGAGATGACACCCATCAAAATTCCAGGTGTACCAACATCTTTGAGGTTTATTGCTACGTACGCTGGGTTTGAGGGCGAGTCTGAGTTGCTGTGGGACCTGTATCAAGATGTAGTAATCAATGGCGACCCAGTTCCAGAGCTAACACACATTACAAATTATGACGGTGACCCGGTGTGTTGGCATAAAGGACGAATGTTTGCCTATTGGGATAGTGTCCCTCGCATGCCTTGGCAAACTCAAGACTATTATGATGAGCAGATAGCAATTCTACCCCCCGCCGACTTTATGCGTTTGCATGAAAATCAGTGGGTTACCGGCTCAGAGCCGTTTATGCCAGTCGAATGGTGGGATCAGGTAGCTACACTTGACGGTGATTTAGTATATGACTCCAAAAATTCGAGGCGAAGTTTGCCGGTCGTTATTGGGTGCGATGCCTCTACAAAGCATGACAGCACCGCTCTGGTCGGGGTTCAGTACGACTACGACAACGATCTAATAACAATAGCCTTTCATGCAATATGGACCCCAACTCCGGGCGAACCTATGGATTTCGAGCGAACCCTAGAAAGATACATACTGGAACGTCATAACGAGGGGTTCCATATTGCATCAATTGTGTATGATCCAACACAGCTTCATCGTTCAATGACTAGAATGAAGGCGATTATTGGTGATGCAAAGGTCAAGGAATTTTCTCAGACTGTAAACAATATGTCTGCGGCCAGTGAAACGTTATACAATTTGTTCAAGAACAAGAAGATTTTAACCTATAAAGACGACCAGATGCGAGATCATATGAAATATGCTATGGCCGAATCAAAAGGTAGGGGGTTCCGTATTGTCAAGCCCAAGAAGTCCGCTCTCCATCACACAGATGCCGCCGTTGCACTTGCCATGGCGACGTATGAGGCATTTAATACTAGGGGATACGACACTTCAGCAGAAATACGGTTGGAAGTCCCTTTCGCTGACGGCTCTGCGTGGGAGGATGAAACTCCTGTGGAGAAGTTAGAGACACAAAATCTGCCGCCGCAATTACGTTCTGGCGGAATGACAGACAAAGAAAAAACTCTCTTGTGGAATAAATACGTAAAGTCAGGTGGTAGATGACATCTAATGTACTAGAACAGGAAACTATTTCAAATATCCTAGATCGCAAGCGCCGAGCAGCTAGGATTTGTGAGCCGTGGCATAACGAGATAAAGCGATGGCGGAATATTTATAACTTCAAGCATTACAGAAGTCGAGCTAAGACTAATGAAACACAATACCCCGACCCCACACCGACGAATACTGTAGACATTACCGTAAATATTTTGTCCAGTCGTCCGCTGGAGTTTCGAGCAACTGGATGGAACCCTTCCTTTGAAGAGCAGGATGCTACAGAAAAGGTTGAAAAATTCTTGAATGGTGCAATTGATCTTGCAAATAGTCGGGAAGATATGCTTATTCCATATCATGTCAACCTGCACATGGCGAGAGATGGGTGTGCGGTTATTAAGTCTGTGTGGGACCCATACTATGCTACTAGACATTCTTTTGTGGCGGAGATACCTAATCCAGAAGCAACACCAGAACAACCCGCGGCTATTCCTATGCGGGGTTTTCGTGAAATACCATTAAAGACTGAAGTTATTGATCCACTAGAAATCTTTGTTGTTCCGGGTGGACGACAGCGGTGGTTGTATCTATTTCATGTAACCAAGATGAGTGTACATGATGCACAAGCACTATATAATTTTGTTGATTCAGACTATATTGGACGAGAAAATGATGCTTTGTATATTAAACATGAATTAGTAGATTATTGGCGAGTAGCACATCATACAGAAGGCGACGTTATTATCAACGGCGTCATGTTCAATGAGAAATTTATCCCCGGCTTTACTCCAAAGGTAATGCAGGGATATGATGATTTACCATTTTCTTTAGGTTTTTTCAAACCAGTCGACCCCAAAAATCCAAGAGATTGGGGTCACGGAGTTATCCGTCCTTTAGAACCATCCATCGCCCTAATGGAACGAAATATTAATAGAGTACAACGTCAGATTGATGTTTATAGTTCTATGCCCATGGTCATCAAAGCTCTCCCAGGCAGACAGGTATCTGTTGATGCTGGATTTGGAAAGACGCTAAACATGAGTATAGATGAAGAAATTTCATTCCCCAAGTGGCCCGGCAATGCGCCAGATAGTGCTCGTCAGATAGATTTCTTGCGTTCGCGTATTCAGCAGTCTGGATTTTCTGATATTCTGTATGGGCTGGAAGGAACGGGTGCGGGTTTCGCTATCTCGCAGATGACAGATCAAAATAGGATTAGATTGATTGCACCAATCTACCAGATCGAGCTTTTATGGACAAAGTGGGCGGAAAAAGCATTACGATTAGTACGATCTTTTGCTTCTAATTCGCTTATTCGAGTGTATGGAGTACTAAACGGCGACAACTTTTCCGATCAAGTAATTGGTGCCGAGATCGCAGATTATAGAGTAAAGGCCAAAATCAAGGCAGAATTTCCTAATCAGCAGGTAGTAAATGCGGCACTTTCAACTCAAAGCGCAGATGTTTTATCCTTTAGAACCCGAGCAGAGCGATTCTGGGATATAGATCAGCCGGGTGATGAGTGGGATCAGAAGATGCTAGAGCGAGTTGAGCGCCATCCGGCTATGATTGAGTATGGATTAATACTCGGGTTTATGAAGAAGGCGAAACTTGGCGATCAAGCAGCTATAATGGTATTAGAGAAAATGCAGAAAGGACCAATTCAGGAATCGCCCGAACAGGGCGTAAACCCAGAACAAAGTCAGGGCGGATTTGGGCCTACAAATGAGCCTCCGCCACAAGCTACTGGAAATCCTCCGCCGGGACAATCTGAACAAGAGATGGCAGAACGTCGAGCAAATGCTAGTGTAAATATGAGAGGCGGCGTTGGGTAAACTAAAAGTATTTGACGATGCAATAGAAAAAACAGCTAAACGAATGGGTGTTGAAACTGACCCAGATGTAATGAAATATGAAAGTTTGAATAAAGATGATTTTGATGGACTCGTCCGGCGTTACGGATTTGAAGATGTGCGTCGCTATATACAAACAATGGAAACAAAGCGGATAGGTATTCCGCCAATTTTCAGGAAGGATAGATAGATGCCCTATGGTGTGTCGGCTAAATTATGGGCTCGATTGCCCGAAGATGATAAGGCTGCAATAAAGGCGGAGTATGAGGCCGGATTAGCTCCTCCGCCCGTAGACAGTAATTTGCAGCCAGCGGACGCTGGAGGGGCAGGAATTCCGGCAGACCCTTTAGACGAAATTTTACTAGACCCCGATAAGTGGAAGGCTGTATTAGACTTTGCTTCAGGTACGGGACTCGGAACGGGAACAGTGATGGGGGAACTCACCGGTTATAAGCCTTATGACTTTGGTGAAGATTCTACATATTTTAGTGAAACTCCTTCCCTAGACAAGGATGGCGGATTTGGGCCTTTACCTCCGACAACCTTTTCTGATATTAATCTGTCGGTTGCTGGTGCGCCTGAGTGGTGGAAAGCGGTAGCACCTAACCAGTATAACCCGCTGTCCGAATACCAGACATTGACTAATCTGTTCATTCCATTTCTAAGTCCTGAAGATCAGCGAACGGTTGCAGCAAACTTATATCAATCGGATTCCAAGCAGTTTGAATTCTATGATCCAGAAACTCTCGAACTGGGAGCGCCGCCACCCTCTATTACTCCAGACATTAGACAGAGATTTTTGTCGGGGCAAAGAGCAACACAAGCATTAGGATCGCTGGATAGATTTCTCCAGATTACTGGCAAGAAAGCCGAAGACTTCGGTCCTGGTTATAATTTCTTGAGAGGAATTGCAGATACGGTATCTGACTTCGGTCTAACCTCTGGAGCAGAACAATTTACAGAAACACAACAATCACAGCTTAGGTCGGCACTTGATCCGTTACTGGCACAAGTAAAAAGTAAAAATCTGGCAGCTTTCGGGCCGCTGGCTAAGAGCTTTGCTGCACCGTTCTTTAGTGCAGGTTCGCTACAGGATTCGGGTCCTAGTAAAGGACTATATTAAAGGAGGAAGATGACGATGGAGTATGCTTTTAGGAACGCCGCCAACTCTGGTGCATTAGAGAATGTAATAGGAACGATGTCTCGGGATGGGTGGCTAGTACAAGAATTAATCAAGGAGCAGCAGCGTTTTTGGGTTTTGTTTCAGCGGGTGGGTGTTGATAGTGTAGTACTCTCTAATGAAATAGATAGAGTATATGAAGAACTGAACCTATTAGCTGATCGAGTAAATAGCTTAGAAAAGCCGAAGACGAGGAAGGTGCAGGCTAAGCAGGACGAATAATGGCACTTCCGTTCGATTTTGAAAAACAACTTGAAAAATTTAGGCGGAGACTTGGTGGCGGGGGTGATACTCCGCCCCCGCCTCAGCCTATTCAGCCAACCCCGGTAGGAAGTCAAGAATATATCGTTCAAAGTGGTGATTCATATCCTCTCTTGGCTCAGAGATTTTATGGAAATGAGAGTTACACTAATCTCATTAGAGACGCAAATCCGCAATCTCCACAAATACGCCCCGGCGATAAGCTTGTTTTTCCCGATAGAAAAGAAAATCCGATGCTCTCTGCGGGTAGCGGAGATTTTTGGACGCAAGATGAATTTCTAAACGGGATAAATTCCAGAGCAGAAAGTCGTGCTTTACTTCCTAAAGCAGAGCTAGCAGAAAAAATTATTCCTGAGCGTGGCGATCTGATATTTGCGGGTCGTGACGAACAAGGTAATATTTTCATGACCACGGATGACCGTGGTATTCCCCTTTACTATGATAAAAATAATTTGGAACAGCCGTATACGGACGTAAATACGGGTATGGTTGCGCGCTGGGGGATGTTGAATGATCCTCTACTTGCTCCAACCGAGGGAGAGCAGAAGGCTCTAACTATGTCTGGCAGAAGTGTTGAGTCACTTATGCTGGCTAGAGATTATATAAGCGGCAACGAAAAACAACGAGCCGAGCTTCGAGTACGTTATCCCGGTGTAACTCAAGTAGGTATTGTTAAAAAGGTTGAGTTAGAGGAGGCTATGGAATATGCCCGAGATAGGGAACCGTCTGATTACTTACTTTTACGTAAAGAATATGATCGCATCTTCAGCGAAAAGCCACCTTCCGATCTGGACATCACCGGTGAGTTAGGTAAAGATTATGTAAAGATTGTCGGACCCGACGGCAATCCGATGAATGTTCCACTGGAACCTGCATTAAGAGCGGAAGATAAGCTGTTTGATGCACTGCGATTTATTGATTTGTCAGAACAAATCATGGGATCGGAATACTTTGCTCCGCCTGCAAGTGTGTCGAGTCAGCCTGGGTCACAGTCTATATATAAGTTTCTACAAGTACTGTGGAATGGGTTTGAAGGTATTGGCATGGGGTTTGCATCTGCTACAACGTGGCTATTTGAGCAGAGTACAGAAGACAATATTGATCCTATTCCAGTAAACCCGGCAACCGGAAGAAAATTAACTGATGGGGAACGGCAGAAGTGGGATGTACAGGGGCAAGAATATGCGCTTATTAATGCGCACGACTATTATAAGGAAGCGTGGGATTCGTCTCTAGAGGATATACGAACCTCATTTAAGGATTGGCGTGATGGTACGGTTAGCCTAGACGACTTCGAGACTGAAGATGACTATGATAATTACAATTTAGGCCGACTAACCGCCGGACGATGGGGCATATCTACAGAAGAGGGGTTGCTATTAAATGAACTCAAATCAAACGACATTCCCCTAACGCAGGCGGTAGAGCAAGCTAAAACAGCCTTTACGGCGAATAAGGCTAAGCAGCTACGACAATCTGACGTTCTTGTGGTGCAGGCGCAAGAACTCTTTAGGCAAAATCTGGGCGACCAGTCTATTACTTTAATGAAGGAAGCACAGAGATTGCGTTACGTTTCTGGTTATTCGCCCTATTTTTCATGGTCGTGGCTAAATGAGCCATGGAGAGAGGAATTATTCCTTAACGCTACCGCACAGGCGGAGCTACAAAAAGGTTCTCCGCTGACCGATAGAGAGGTTAGAGGAATACGAGATAACTTCATCAACCTAAGTTCTGAGATGATTGGTACTATATTTCTAGACGGTACGCCCCTGTTAACTCCAGTTATTGCGCCGCTATGGAGGGGCGTAAAGAAACTACTTGGACTTGTGGGAGAGGGTATTGGAGCCGCAAGTAAATTTGATGTAATCGTAAAGGGAAGAAACGTTAATCCTTTTAATATACCGGTATGGTTGGCTGAGGATTCAGTATATTCCGCGGCGGGTAAAGTCCGCACCATGGCTAATAACCTAGCCATACGAGTAGCAAAGGGCTCAGAAGGTATAGTACGGCTAACTGGATCAAGTCCAGGTTCCATTACTTTTGACGAGGCTATAAACCTTGTTGCCAAATCTGCCGATGCTGGAGACTGGGATGATGTTGGTAAGTTTTTAGCTGAAGTTACTCCCGCCAATAAACGAATGGCTCATGCTCTGGTAAATGATTTTGCCGGAGGAGTGCGGACACAAGAAAAAGTTGTAGCTGATCTGATTGATCTTGGTCTTCCGCCCAAAGCTGTAGACAAGATTATGGAATTAGAGACTGCCGCCGGACAATACAGGAAATTAACTACCATTCTCCGACAAGAGGAACTAGGCGAAGAGTTGGCGTTACCGTTCGAGCAGCGTCTTATTGATTTAGCCATACTCAATTCAAAAGAAATACAGGCTATTCAACCAGATAAGTGGAGACGGATTATAACCGACGTTTATGGCGAATTACGGCTGAATGAATATGACAAGCTAAAGGATGCGGCTGAACGATCTGGTAAGATATTAGATGAAGCAACACTAACCGCCATGAACGCCGAAGCTGGCGCAAATGTAAGCAAAAAGGCTGTGGCTCGACGATTTGGCGCTAAATTTTATGATGCTTTTCTATCTCAGAATGTATCTGGTTTTGATCCTAACTTTACTGATGATCGCATATTAATCCGTGCGATGGAAGCACTAGGCATAACCGGCCCCACATGGCGACAGGCGGTTGTCTCTACGTCTAAGGGGTTAGGATGGATCAGAAATACTCTATTTGGTTTTTGGCTCGGTTTACGCCCCGGCTGGACGGTGATTAACTTCATCGACTCATCTGCTAGAGCATTATTGATGGGTACGTCGCTTTCTGATGATACCGGATTGCTGTGGAGTATGTATAGTGATTTCCTGAAGAAAGCCGATATTCCAGACGAAATTATGCACACCATGACAGATGCCGGCATATTAGATGCCGAAGGCCATATACTCGAAAAAGGCGCAATAGAAGAGTTGTTAGGCGGATATAAGGCTTGGACAGGACCATTTAGTTGGATTAAACG
>FXBF010000975.1_pt1 | contig 9961 bp, 8 predicted proteins | sample 5335321 | NCBI WGS metagenome assembly FXBF01 (sample SAMEA103928391, study PRJEB20085) | sediment metagenome | isolation source: sediment | reverse complement strand
ATAAGTCAAGCGGTTTTGGCCTGATCTCAAAGGGGCTACGGTGTCACACTTTGCACCGTGGGCCGCTTACCCCGGGCGCTGTTTAATGGATTTGTTCCCTCTGCGATCTCTGCGCTCTCTGGTGTGAGTTCATGGAATATTAGCGTTAGTGGCTGGCAGCGGGCTCGTCGCCGCGGCGGGTGCGGCGCTGATCGAAGCCTTCTTCGCCGTAGGAGAAGATGTAACCGGTCCCCTGGATGCTCGTCTCGAGCAAGACGTGACGGCCCCAGAGCTGGTAGAGGTAGGCGAGCGTTTTCTCCGCATACTCTAGCTGCAAGTCGCGGCCATCGTGCGCGTGGGTCAGGTACAGCACACGATTTTGCTGATAGTCCGCATCTTGAATGCGGATAACCGGTGCAGTCCCCATGCCGACGTTACGTAGTAACGAGTCCTTGACCTGCTGCCAATTTTGTTCGTCGGAGACGTGGGTGATCACAACGTCGTCACCCTGCCGCTCGTGCTGGAACATGTCGAGCTCGCGCATGAGATCTTCCGTCAGAAAGCGCCGTAAGAAGGACACGTCACGATCCACCTCGTGCACCTCGAAGATTTTCTCGTTACCGCTCCTGTCGGGCTCCCCGTATTTTTCGATCTCCTCCGCAGTAGGCTCGTCGTAGCGCCGGCGAATGTCGTGCCAAAGCTTGAACCCCAGATAATAGGGGTTCACGCTGCCCGGATGGGGCCGCACCACCTGGTTGTGGTGCACCAGGAATTCCATGTGAAGGTCCTCGGGGAGATCGAGACTCCCCATGATTTGATGATGCCAATAGCTCGCCCAGCCCTCATTCATGATCTTGGTCTCTATCTGCGGTATGAAGTACTGTGCTTCGTCATGTGCAATCGTTAACAGGTCCTTCTGCCATTCCGCGAGATACGGATTATGATCACGGATGAATAATAAGATATCTTCCTCCGGCTCGAGTGGTAGCTTCGTCAAATCAGGTTCGACGTACTCCGGCGGTTTGTGAATGCGATGAAACGGATCGGGCGGCGGCTCGGCAGAGCGTAATGCCCGCTCCTCCTGCTCTTCGCGCGAAAGCTTGCGAATCGCGACATTGCGCCGGCACTGCATAGAGAGCGCGTGCGCTGCATCCAGCAGCTCTTCGACCTTTTCAATTCCGACCGAGGGATCTTCCGTGTATGCGCGGACCCGGTCTGCGCGCACCTTAAAATTGTTGAGCGTCAGCTCCGGCCGTGTATCGCGAAAAGTGAAGTTATTCTTGAAAAAGTCGTTGTGCCCGTAGACATGAGCGATCGTAAGAATCTGCAAACAAAGCGAGTTGCCGCGCATCAGGTAGCCCAAGGATGGATCGGCATTGATGACCATCTCGTAGGGCAGGCCGCTCACACCGTAGTCGTAGAGGGTTTTCAACTTCTCGTAGCTTTTTCCGTAAGACCAGTGCGGATAGTGAGCGGGCATCCCAGAGTACGCCATATAGCCTAACATCTGCTCGTGGTCGCACACCTCGAACTCCTGGGGAAAACACGACAGGCCGGCCTCCTCCACTTTGTCGCGGATCCTCGCGTCCCAGTACTCCAGGTCCTTTATTCCCCATGGGCGACTCATTGTGCCTGCACAACCTCCATACAGATATGTTGCACGGTCGTTCTAATCTTCCGCCTTCTCGCGCTCTAGAAACGCCTTGAAGCTCGGCCAGATGTCTTCTTTGCGCTCAATCAGCATCGAGTGAAAGTTCGACATACCGAGCGACTTGAACAGCTGCAACATGGAGTCTTCGTAATGGCTCGAGTTCAACGGCTTGATCTCGCCATACCCAAAAAGGTTGGCAACCTCGCACAGTTCTTTGGCGGCGTTTATGGCAGCGGTATTGTCGTTTGGAAAGTTATCGCCGTCCGAGCAATGGAACGCGTAGACGTTCCACAGAGTCGGATGGTAGCGCGCCTGAATGATCTCGAGCGCCTTCAAGTAACCCGAAGAGATGTAGGTGCCGCCGGACTCCCCCTTATGGAAAAACTCGTCCTCGCTCACCTCGCGAGCTCGTGTGTGATGGGCGATGAAAACTACTTCTACATTGTGATAGCGCGCGCGCACGAACTGGTATAGTAGAAAGAAAAAGCTGCGGGCCAGATATTTCTTCATGACGTCCATAGAGCCGGAGGTGTCCATGATGCACAGCACCACCGCATTGGACTGTGGTTTCGTGTCCTGGCGCAGTCGCCTGAACCTGAGGTCTTCGCGGTGAAACGGAAAACGCTCCGCCTCGACTTCCACCGTCGCAAGCCGGCCGGTAGCTACCTTACGACGCACGCGTGCAATCGCCGTGCGGCGCTTATCCATGTGTGCTCGAATGCCGACCCGCCGGTAACCCTTGCGCTTGCTCGTGCGATCTGCGAGGACCTCGCGCAACTTCTTGCGTTCCATGTCAGGCAGCTGGAGATCCTCGAACATGATCTCCACCAGTTCTTCCAGGGTTACGTCGGTCTCGTAGTAATCGATCCCCGGCTGATCGCCCCCGCGACCGACCCCCTGCCCTTTGTCACCGGACTTGCCAACGACCTGGCCCGGTTGCGAGCTGCCGTCGCCTGTGCCAACACCTGGCGTGTTGTCACCATAAACGAAACGGTACTCTTTTACGCCCCGGATCGGGACCTTGATGATCTTGTCTCGCCCCTGACCGATGATGGATTCCTCGGAGACGATGTCGGCAACGTTCTCGCGGATCGCCTGCCGTACTTTTAGCCGGTGCCGCAAACGATCACCAGCGCTGCGATCGGAGCGCAGCGCATCGGAATGGGAGTAAGGCCGGAACACGGTGCTCATGGCCGTGTGTCTATGTTATCCGCCTAATGGCCAGCCGCACACAGACCGCGTTCGGCGGGCATGGTGCCGGGCCAGTTCTCGAAGGCCGCAAACCACTAGCCGAACCGCGAGTCGTGCGCTAATCCTTCCACAGGTTATTGGCCGCGTACTTCAATATCATATCAGCCGAGTGCTCGTTGTAACCTCTTTCAAGGAGGACCGCGATGAGGTCGTCGTACTTCTTCGCTTGCTCCTCATCCCTGGTACGCGCTTTCGTAATAATACGGCTCATGTCGCGTACCGAGCTCATCAGCTTCTTCTCGATCGCCTCCTTGAGCGGCTCGTAGGAATGATAGCTAACCTTCTTGCCACGGCGGGATGAGGCCCACAGGTAGGCCATCACCTCCTGCCGGAAGCCGTCCGCTGCCGAACCGATTATGGCGATCTGCTCCTCCACCGACTTCAGGAAGCCGTCGTCCGGTTGCAGCTCCTCGCCGGTATTACGGTCCTTGACGCGGGTCTTGTTCACATAGGCCTCGGCATGGTCGAGGTAGTTCTGGAACAACGCGTCCGCCTGCTCCTCGAAAGAGTACACAAAGGCCTTGGTGATCTCTTTCTCAAGGATCTCCAGGTACACCTTGTGCAGCGTATCTTGCAGGAACTCGAGGTATTGCTTGCGCGCGTCATCGGGAAAATCCGCCGACTTCACCATGTTAACCAACGCCTCGCGTACGTTGATCGGGTTAATGCCCTCTGGGCTGTCCACGAGGGCGTTGTCCAGCGCCTTCATGATGAAGCGCGTGGAGACTCCGAACATGCCTTCGCGCCGGGCCTCTTCGCGCAACTCTGCCACGTTGATCTTTAGGGTCTTGCCTTTTTCCACTACCTCTTCGCCATCGTAGAGACGCAGCTTGGCCATGAGGTCACACTTGGCGGTGGGCTCGAGCCGCGTGAGGATGGCAAACATGCTCACCATCTCCAACGTGTGCGGCGCAATATGCTCGCGGAAATCGGACTGTCGTAGCATTTTCTCGTAGATCTTCACTTCCTCGGAGAGACGCAGGTTATAAGGCACCTTTACAACAACAATTCGGTCCAAGATCGCCTCGTTCGTGTGATCGCCCTTGAATTTTTGCCACTCGGCCTCGTTCGAATGCGCGAAGATGACGGTGTCGACATACACGGTGCCATGGCGGCCGGGCGCAGGAATAAACTTCTCCTGAGTTGCCGTGATCATGGTGTGCAGATACTCGGCTTCGTTCTTGAACACCTCGATGAATTCCACTAAGCCGCGGTTCCCGACATTGAAGGCGCCGTTGAGATCGAGCACGCGGGGATCGCCTTCCGCGTACGTATCCAGCTTGGAGATATCTTCCGAACCGATCAGCACCGAAGTATCCTGATTGTTCGGGTCGACAGGAGGCACGACGCCAATGCCGCGGCGCTCATGGCGCGAGAACGCGACTTTGGCTACCGGAACATCTTCGTAGCGTCCCTTGAAATCTTCCTTCAAACGGAACCGGCATACCGGGCACAGCTCGCCCTCGATATGCACATCCAACATCTTTTCGAACTCTTTGCGCAAATGATGAGGAATCAGATGCAAGGGTTCCTCCGCCATCGGACAACCTTGAATCGCATACACCGGCTCATGCTGCTCGAGCCCGCGCTGGATCTTGTCCATAATCGAGCTCTTGCCCGCGCCAACCGGCCCCATGAGATACAGGACCTGGCGACTTTCCTCCCCGTGCAACGCAGCCGAGTTAAGGTAACGGGCAATCTGCGCAATGGCACGCTCGATGCCAAAAAACTCGTCCTTGAAGAAATTGTAAATCTTTACCGGTTCATCGTCGAACAGACGCGTGAGCTTGGGATCGCCAACGTCGCCAGCGTCGGTGACACCCGCAGTCATTACCACATCGTAAAGGCGCGCGTGTGCAAGTCTTGCAATCGACGCGTCTGCCTTGACCTTTTCCAAATAGTTGAGAAAGGTACCGTGCCATGCAGTGCTTTCGTGCCGCGCACGGTCTTTCTCGATAAGCTCAGCGAATGTGCGTTTTTCCTCTAACATAGCCGCTACCCCCGCATGCTGATTGCCGAGTCGGGTTCCAACCTTTTCACAAACCCCTCAAGTTGGAAGACTTCGACATCTAGATATAGTTCCTCATTGCATATATTGTGCCACCGGAATCTGTGTGGGATCCCAGTGCCAAAATCGCTGGAAATGTCGAAAAATTGGATCATAAACGCATGTCCCTATGCCGTCCCGGTAGTGCTGTGGCCGACGATATAGGCAGGATCACCAGTCCCCGGCGCGCGGCCGAGACCGCCGGGCCCATGGACCTCACGCTGCGGCCGGCAGATTAGGCTGCGCATGGTCACCAACAATCTCGCTGTTTTCACTCACGTGCATTCCTGCACTCCATGCCGATGCAAACTCGGTCATTAAGATCACTAGTAACACACATACTCCGATGTAACTGGCACGCACCCCGTTGCACGGCGTTACACTTGCATTAGCAGGTCGTTTAAAAACACTTTTCGGCGGCCTGCTAGAGCGGTGCATGGAGGCACCGCACATCTTTCAAACGCTTAAGTGTTTGAAAGATGGAGCAGGGCAAAAACCGCGCTTTTTGCTCTGCGAACTGAAAAAGTCAGAAACGGCTTTTTCAGCATCCTGTTAGCTTCGCTCGTCGCTCGCAGGACACATCGTGAATCACCAAGTCAACGCTATCCGAAATCGATCGTGGGCGTTTAACAACCTGCGATAACAACTCGCGCGAGCGCGCAGATAACATGCATCGTCCTTTAATGTAATTCTAGACAGTAGAACCGGGAACGCGAATATGTCTTACCAACTCGTTGCACAAGGGGTCGTGCTGCACCCAGACGTGCAAAAACGACACAGACTCCGGATTCTGGCGGTTACGAGGCGAGACACCGTAACGAAGATAACCTTAACGACCCACACGGCCGTTTCGACCGCCAAGCGTACCGGCACCGTTAGCGAATCCCCACGCGTGACAATCCGGGTTTCAGCGCACCTGACAGCTGTCCGGTGCTGGCGCAAACACCTCTGTGGGCAGTGGTAAGCGAATCAGGCCACAAGAACGGCGATCGTCGAGCGATTGCGACCAGTCCACGCGGCGGGTCATCGCATCGAAACGCGGTGCGCGTAAATTCGCCACACCGGTATACACATTACGGCACCGCAACAATTAATTCGAGCTTCCGACACAAAAGCCACGGTAAAGCGCCGGGCAAATCCCAGTACGCCGATCATTGCCGGCGGCGTCGCGTCGCGCGCACCCGTTCGTCGGCTTGCGCGTCGGAATACACGTCTTGACGGGCGCCCTGGATCACGGACGGTCGGCGCCAATGCCATGGGTTAATCTAACAGGGGTCCTGTGAGGCTATGAACAGGAACAGGTGCTCGTCCAACGGACGCGTTCGATCTGCGCTCGTGCGCGGCCATGTCAATGTCTGGTGCTGTAGACATCGTAGCGCACCAGTTTGCCTTCGTAGCTACTTGTGGGGTTAGCGAACAACGGCGTAGCGTGGTCCGGGCGCTTGATGACGACGCGATTGGCGGCATGCTGCCGGCAAACTAAAAACAGCTCCAAAGCGTCCTCATCGTCACCGACCAGGTCGCGCAGCACACGCACCGACTTCTTGGCGAGCGCCGAGCTTCTGCGCTTCGGGGGGAACATCGGGTCCATGTAGACGACATCGGGTCGCGGGAAAATGGTCGGCACTAGCTCGCGCGCATCACCGGTGATGACCGTCAATCGGCTGGCTAAGCTCGCGCCTGATCGGTTATCGCGATTGGCGCGGGCCACGCCGTCGCGCAACAGCGCCGCGATCAGCGGGGACCGCTCGATAGCCATTACTCTGTAGCCCATACATGCGAGCAGAAGCGCATCCTGCCCGAGACCCGCTGTCGCGTCGACCACCGACTGCGTGCGCGCGCCGAGCGCGCGGGCTAATGGCTGGCGCCGTGACAGTTTCTTCCTGCTTTGACGCCCGCGAACGAATGAGACATCGACATAAATCGGCCGGGCCCGCGGGCTGCGATTGTCGCGCAGCTCCAGACGCTGCGGCGTGCGGGCCAACAGATAATCAAACACAACCGCGCCGGACTCGTCCGCCAACGGTAGACCAAGCTCCCGCGCCAACACCGCGACCGGTGTGTCGGGTGTCGCGATTACCGCAACGCGGTGTTTCGCCGACATAAGGAGAACCACCGGACACGCGGGGACTTTTCTAATACAAGACATCCGCCGCAGGAACGATGCGGGCTCATCGCGTTTGCAGTCCTAGACGCTCTGACAGGTGCGCCGCGTTTACTCAGTGCGCTGTGGGGCCGTCATGATCTAACCGCCAGGATTGACACATTTGTAGACGGCGAACGTCTGCTTGCCCTCCTTCGGCTCGCTCGTAGGGACGATCGTGTCACCACCCATGTCTGCGGCGCTGTTGCGGCTGAGTATCGCGAGCTCCTTCTTCACTTTTTTCGCGCTGCGCTTGATACCAAAGACAAGATTGTCTTTCAGCGATACATTCGTTTTGCCAAGTTCCTTGCAGGTTGCTACTTCACTCGGCTCCAGGACGCGGACCTTCTCTCCTTCGGGCGTTAATTTGACCCACTTAGCACCCATGAGCATGAGCGCGACTACTGGCACTATAAAGATCAGACTTCTCTTCATCCTCTTCACCTCCCACATCGGTCAACAGGGCTCGCGCGCCCTGCGATAGCCCGAGATTATACACCAGCCCCACCCCCTCGAGGTGGCGACGGTGCGGCATGGTGCCCGCCTCGCAGGCAGTCTGGTTAGGCCGGCACCATCGCACCCCGCATGCCTCCGCATCGAGGTTTACCGCTAACCGTCCTCTTATACCGCCACCGGTCGGTCGCGCTCGGCCGGCACCACGCACAAGAAACCGAGTGGTTCCGGCCCCTCGGGATTGCGAAACTGGTGCACCTCCCAGGGGGCGATATAGACGACGTCACCAAAGGACAGCAGCTGCCGGCGTTCGCCGAGCAATACCTCACCGCCCCCGCGCACTACCACGACCACATGCTGATGCGCGTGTTTCTCCAGGCTGGAGAAACCGCCGACCTCGACCTCGAAGTAGCGCACGTGAAATGGTACGGGCAGCTCATCCGAGCCCCCCACCAGAGAGGTGCGAGTCATGCTGCGCCAGCTGCCAGGCTCGTCCTTGTAGATCCTGCGCACGGGGCCGTCCCAGACGAAGTGGCCCTGGTGCTTGATCACCTTGCTCTCGCTGATCGTGCCCGGCAACAGCGCCGAGCCCTCAAGCCCTTTTCGTTTCATGGCGAGCCGTCTCCGAAAACCACCAGCACCTTTAGCACATCGCCACCGTTCTTGGCGGTATTGTAGGCCCGCTGAATCTCGTCGATGCGGAAGCGGTGGGTAATGAGCGAAGAGACGTTGACCGCGCCCGTGCGCAGCAGCTCGTAGGCCCGGCGCGTATCCTGCGGACCGCACGAGTAGGAAGGCACCAGGCTCACTTCGCGAAAGTACAGATCGCAAAAGTCCAACGCGGTGGGCACCGCAGGTGTGGGCGTGAACAAAACGACGGTGCCGCCGTTTCTGACATAGCCCAGGGACTGCACGATCACCTCCGGGCTTCCTGGCCCCACGATCACGTAGTCCGCGCCCTCGAAACCCTGCTTGCGTGTTTCTTCATCCAGCTGCCAGGGGGTGAAGACCTGGTCGGCGCCGAAGCGGCGCGCATGCTCGCGCCGCCCGGCATCAGGTTCCACCGCCCACACCTCGGCACTGCCTACGGCCTTGGCGACAGCGATGTTCAACAGGCCCATGACCCCGCAACCGACCACGACCCCATGCTCGCGCGGCCGCCCACCCAGGCGCGCCAACGCCTTCACCGAGCAGGCGAGCGGTTCGATGAGCGCGCCGACCTCGGGCGTGAGATCGTCAATGGCGAATGAGTCCTGACGGGCGTTGATGGCCGGTACGCGAATGTATTCGGCCATGCCGCCCGGATCGAGCTTGCTGCCGCGCCAGCTGGGGCAATGCACCGGGTCGCCCGCGCGGCAAAAACGGCACTCCATGCAGGGCGCATGATGGTGAACGAATACAAGCTGCCCTTGCTGCACGTGCTCGAGCTCGGGTCCCACCTCCGCGGCATAACCCACGACCTCGTGCCCGAGCACCGTGTTCACTTTGCGCTCCAGGTACCACTCCATCAGGTCACCCGAGCAGATGCCGCACGCCGCCGTGCGCAGCAACAGCTCGCCGCTCGAGCTTAAGACAGGCCTCGGCACCGTCTCCACCTCGAGGGTCTTGGGACCGCGAATCACCGCCTGGCGCATCGATAGCGTGTCTTGCCCGCTCACTGCGTGTTTATTCAGCTCCATGGATCGAGAGCATACTTGATCCCGGCACCCGCCTCCATTTGGCGCAAGGCCGCATCGAGACCGCCCAACCCGATCTCACCGCTGATCAAGTCGCCGACGCGCAACTCGCCGTGCTCGAGCAGCTCGGCCGCTCGGCGCACATCCGGCGGCCCGAGATGAAACGCCCCGAGCAGGCGCAGCTCCCAGTAGTGAACCTTGTACGTGTCGACCGAGAACTGGGTCCCGCGTGGCAGGCCACCGAAGAAGAGCACCTGCCCGCCCGGCAGCGCCGCGTCGAAAGCCACCCGCCAGCCCTGCTCCCGGCCGGTGCATTCGATCACGCAATCAAAGCCTGCGTCGTCGAGCGGCTCTTGCCGAGCGTCCAGGACACGCTCAAGCCCGTAGCCGCGTGCGATGGCGAGGCGCTGTGGATTGCGCCCGGCGGCGACAATCGACGTGTGTGTGAAGCGGGGCAACACCTGACAGAACAACAGCCCCATGGATCCAAGGCCCAGCACCAAGACACGATCGACCCCGTGCCAGTCGATCCGTTCCAGGGCGTGCACGATGCAGCTCACGGGCTCGAGAAAGGCCGCGCACTCCAGCGGCATGCCGGCCGGGCGCGGCAGTAGGTTTTGCGCCACCACCCGCGCCGGCAACCGCAAGTACTGGGCAAACGCACCGAAAGCCATGTCCTCGGCCAGCCGCGGGCACAGGCTGTAACGCCCGCGCGCGCACTGCACGCAGGCCCCGCAAGGGGCGCTGTGCACACCCCAGAC
>FXBF010000974.1_pt1 | contig 9974 bp, 13 predicted proteins | sample 5335321 | NCBI WGS metagenome assembly FXBF01 (sample SAMEA103928391, study PRJEB20085) | sediment metagenome | isolation source: sediment | reverse complement strand
CGGCATCCTGCCTCCCATGACACTAACACATCCCTGTGTGTCGTCCTTTCCGTCGTCCCCTGCTTTGCTTTTCCGCGACCTTGGTAGCGCCGAGCTTCGCAGAGAAAAATCCGAAAAGTGAGCATCCTGATAGAGGCAAGCGCGCCTTTTGCGCTCCGAGTTATGCGAGCTTTAGGGATTTTTCCGAGAAAGCGAGGGAAGCCGAAGGCCGCGGACGTGGGAGCAGATGGTTTTGGGTACTTTTGCCGAAACAAAAGTACCCCGTCGCGCGGGCGCGGATGCCCGCTTAATATATGTTTTGAGTGTCGACTTCGTCGACACAAAATACTAAATCCGCTAGGATTTAAAAAAATGCTCCCGGTAATACTTAAGCTCATCTATCGATTCCCGGATATCATCCAGGGCCTTATGGCTGGCTTTCTTGGTAAAACCATTGACGATATCCGGTTGCCAGCGCTTGGCCAGTTCCTTCACCGTACTGACATCGAGATTGCGGTAATGAAACCAGGCCTCCAGGTCCGGCATCAGGCGGGCGAGGAAACGCCGGTCCTGACAGATACTGTTACCGCACATGGGCGACATATTCTTGCTGACATGTTGCTGCAGGAACGCCAGGGTCTCGCGCTCGGCATCGGCCTCAGACAGGGTTGAGGCCTTGACCCGCTCGGTCAGGCCAGTACCACCATGGGTACGGGTATTCCATTCGTCCATGGCATCGAGTACGGCATCGGCCTGATGGATCGCCAACACCGGGCCCTCGGCGATGACATCGAGATTGGCATCGGTGACGATAATGGCGATCTCGATAATGCGATCGCTGTCCGGGTTTAACCCTGTCATCTCCAGGTCTATCCAGATCAGGGCATTCTGGTCCTGGCCGTTATTTTTATTTTGTGACATGCGATTACTCCGGTTTTCGTCTATGATATTCCGCCTGCATCCAGGAACAGATAATATCATCCACAACTATGAATAGCTTTACCCTTATATTTTTAGGTTTTTTGCTGCTGTCCTTCTTCATCGAGAACTGGTTGGCATGGCGGCATATCCGTTTTATCTCTAGCCACCGTGGGCAAGTGCCGGCGAACTTCGCCGACAAGATCCCGCTGGCGGCACACCAGAAGGCCGCTGACTATACCATCGCTAAAACCCGTTTCGGTATGATCATCAACCTTATCAGCGTCGCGGTACTGTTGGGCTGGACCTTGGGTGGTGGCCTGCAGGCCCTGGATGTGCTTTGGCGTCAATTTGAGTTTAGCCCACTCGTTACCGGCACCGGTTTTATGTTGAGCGCGTTTCTGATCATGGGTCTCATTGGCCTCCCGGCCTCGATCTACCAGACATTCGTCATCGAGGAACGTTTCGGGTTTAATAAAACGACCGTCCCGACCTTTATTACCGATCTCATTAAACAAACCGTATTGATGCTTGTTATCGGCGCCCCGTTGCTGTTCGTGGCCCTGTGGCTAATGCAGCGAGCCGGGGCGCTATGGTGGTTGTATCTGTGGCTCGTCTGGATGGGATTCAGCCTGATTATGGCCTGGGCCTACCCGATCTGGATCGCCCCCCTGTTCAATAAATTCAAACCGCTGGAAAAGGAGGAACTCCGCCAACGGATCCAGCAATTGTTGGCACGCACCGGTTTCAAGAGCAAGGGGATATTTATTATGGACGGCTCCAGGCGATCGGCCCACGGCAATGCCTATTTCACCGGTTTTGGAAAAAGCAAGCGCATTATCTTTTTCGACACCTTGTTGGGCAACCTGAGTGACAACGAAATTGAAGCGGTGTTGGCGCATGAGCTCGGCCATTTCAAACGCCGCCATATCTTCAAGCGCATTGCCCTGACATTTATCTTGAGCCTCGCCGGTCTGGCGATCCTCGGTTGGTTGGTTCAACAGGGCTGGTTCTATACCGGCCTTGGCATCAACCAGGCTTCCAACCACACAGCGCTGATGCTGTTCATGCTTGTCGGTCCGGTGTTTACTTTCCTGCTGCACCCGTTGATGGCCTGGGGATCACGCAAGCATGAATTTGAGGCCGATGCCTATGCTGCCGAACAGACCGATGCCCGCGAACTCGTCAACGCCCTGGTCAAACTCTACGAGGAAAATGCCAGCACCCTGACACCAGACCCTATCCATTCAATTTTTTACGACTCTCACCCGCCGGCACCGGTGCGCATTAAGCGCCTGCTGGCATATAGCTGATTACAAGGAGGAATCTTGCCTATCGCTGGAAGCGTCATACCCATTATGCTGGCATCGCTGTTTACAGCGAATGTCCAGACCGGCACCACCGATGTCAGTAACAACCGCGAGGCCCGGCAGTTGCATAAGGCCAATTGTACGGCCTGTCATACACCGATGATTTACACCCGCAAGAAGCGCCGGGTCAATAGCTACCCGGAGCTGGTGAAGCAGGTTAAAGGGTGCGATCTCATGTTGAGTAAAAACTTCAGCCAGCAGAAACTCAGTGCCTTGGTACATTATCTCAACACGAACTACTACAAGTTCAAGTAAGTCAGGAGGTGTCGATGTCTGAACTAACAAAAAAACACTGCGTACCCTGTGAAGGGGGTATTGCCAAGATGGACCGCAAAGCAGCCGAAACCATGCTGTCCCAAGTCGAGGGCTGGTCACTGAATGATGGCGCTACTGAAATCAGACGTGACTACACCTTCAAGAATTATTACCAGACGATAGCCTTCGTCAATGCCCTAGCCTGGATCGCCCACCGCGAGGATCATCACCCCGATATCGAGGTCGGTTACAAACATTGTCTGGTCCGCTTCAGCACCCATGCCATCGGCGGCCTATCGACCAATGATTTTATTTGTGCGGCAAAGATTAACGACCTAGTACTGGACTAGGTGCTACGCAGGTCAACGACTGCAGACAAACGCTCCCCGGCCTTTGGTCTTGCAGTCAAACCCCTTGGGGAAATCACGGACAATACTGGTGACGACATCCCCGCCCGGAATCCGGTAATGACAGCGCAAAAGGCCGCCGGACCGATGCAGGCTGGCACTGCTTAATCGTAATGAGCTGGTCTTCCCCTGTTGCCACTGACTCCCCAATACCTTGCTGGACAGTTTGATCTGGATCTGTTTCGGACAATAGATCGTGATCTCGACAGCGGCATTAGCGAGTATCGGCGATAAAACAAACAACAATACAGTAATTGCCGAGAGGATGTGTCTGTACATGGCCAAATCCATTCAATGAGGAGATACTCTTACAATTAACTATAGATTAGAATGCGCCTACAGGCGTATTAGCTACCATTATATTTTTTATAAGCAGACTGACCGGTGGTGCGCTACTTCTTCGGCGCCAACAAATCTCCCGGCACTTGATAGCTCGGATACATTTTCCTAAACGCCCGCAATTCTCGATCTGCGGCCGCGTGATTACCGGCCAGACGCAACTTTCTAATCTCTGCCAACCATGCCTCTGCATAGGCGGCACTGCGTTGCAATTTAGACCGGCCGGTTTCCACTGACGAATCCTCCACCTGTATCGCCCCAGGACTATCGCTGCGAGGCTGGAAATCCCGTTTTTTTGCGGCCGGCTTTGTCACCATGGGTGTCGTCACCGGCTCGGCTACCGTGGCCTTGTCCTGACTGCTAAGCTTGCTCTTGGATTTGGGTTGAACGCCAATTTGTCGCTCACGTTTCCCTTTATTTACAATACGTTCTGTTGTTTCCCTTATGTCTTTTCTCAGCTCTTTTGAAGGACTTACCCCCTTGGTTTCGCTTATTCGGCCCTGTTTTCCTGTGGTCCCCCGGTCGCCCTTACTGGCGCCAGGCGCCGCGGCCATCGGTTTCTCGGCTGGGGCTACCAGGCGCCTGTCATCGCTTCGTGGGGTCACCCCCTCTTCGCCCATAAACAGCAACAGGCCCGCCGCCAATACCAGTACTGCCGCCAACGAGGCCGGCACAAACCAACTTGAACCGAAGGGATTAAGGCCATCGTGTTTATGCCCGTGCACAGCCTTACCGGCCTCGGCGAGGATAGCCGCATCGACCACGGCCGGGGGTTCCGTCTTGGCACCATCCCGGTAAATCTTCGATAACGGCGATTGCCCCTCGAGATAGTCGTTGAGTTCCTTGTCGGTCATTCCAGTTTCAAACCCCGTTTCAATTTCATGATGGCATAACGCATTCGACTTTTGGCGGCCTCCATGCTGACACCGGTGGCATCGGCGATCTGCGCCAACGTCAGGCCGCCCTCTTCCCGTAACAGAAATGTCTCCCGCTGCGCCTCCGGCAATTCATTGACCAGATGCTGTAGTTTCTTTATCTGTCTTTGGGTGTCGACTTGAACCTCCGGGGGGACACAGTCATTGTCCGCGATCAAGGCTGTCGGGTCTTCTTCCTGGTTATTCCCAGCATAGGACATCGGCAGGCTGTGTGAACGTCGCCGATAGTAGTCAATCAGACGATTATGGGCGAGTCGATAGAGATAAGTCGTGAATTTGGCCGTGACCTGGTAACGCTTCCGCGCCCGGATCAGATTAAACCAGACATCCTGCATCAGCTCCTGGGCATCGCTGGCACTGGAGCACTGCTGCAGAAAAAAACGGTATACCCCGCCCTTGTGACGCTCGTAAAGGACTGCAAAAGCCCGTTCCTTGCCATCGCGGTATGCCACCATGAGCTCTTCATCGGTCTGCCGTTTCATCTACAAACGCCGTCGGGTCTGAACCGGGTGATCGATAACAAAAAGACTCAAAAATCACCCATTTCCAGTACGCGTATTAGTGCTCAGGTATATCCTCTTCCGGATTGGCGGTAATCTTATGCATGGCCAGATCGGCGCCCATATGTTCCTGTTCCTTGGACAGGCGTATCCCCATGGCCGCCTTGAGGGTCCCATAGACCACAAATCCACCAATAAGGGCGATGGCGATACCCATGGCCGTACCGATCACCTGTGACCAGAAACTGACACCGCCTAAACCGCCCAGGGCCTTCTGGCCAAATATGCCGGCGGCGATCCCGCCCCAGGCCCCGGCGAGGCCATGCAGCGGCCAAACACCGAGGACATCATCGATCTTCCAGCGATTCTGGCAAAGTGTAAACGTCACCACAAATAACACCCCGGCGATGAGCCCGATCGCCAGCCCGCCCACAGGATGGACCACATCGGAACCGGCGCTGATCGCTACTATTCCTGCCAACGCTCCCCTATGAACGAAACCCGGATCGCTTCGGCTGACAATCAACGCCCCCAGCACCCCGCCGGCCATCGCCATGACGACATTAATTGCTACCAGCCCGGATATCTCCCCTAGCGTCTTTGCACTCATAACGTTAAACCCGAACCAGCCAACCACCAGAAACCAGGAGCCCAATGCCAAAAACGGGATGTTGGAAGGCGGCATCGCGATCACCTTGCCGTCCCGGGTGTAGCGCCCCATGCGAGGCCCAAGCAGGAGCACCGCAGTCAGGGCGATCCAGCCGCCCATGACATTTACCACCACCGATCCGGCATAGTCGTGGAAAGTGGCACCGAAGCTTGATTGCAGCGTCTCCTGGATGATGTTTTCGGTCCAGACAATACGTTCGAAGGCCGGATAGATCAGGGCTACCAGTAAGGCCGATGCCAGGAGTTGGGGGACGAAGCGGGCTCTTTCAGCGATACCGCCGGAGATGATGGCCGGAATTGCCGCGGCAAAGGTCAACAAAAAGAAAAAACGGACCAGCTCGACGGTACCGATTTTCTTCAATTCCGGTGCCGACACCAGGAACAGGGTGCCGTAGGCGACAAAATAACCGATAAAAAAATAGGCGACGGTTGATATAGAGAAGCCAGAGATGATTTTCATCAGGGCATTGACCTGATTCTTCTTCCGTACGGTCCCCACCTCGAGGAAGGCGAAACCGGCGTGCATGGCCAGCACCATAGCCGCCCCCATTAACAGGAAAAAGATATCCGACCCGGTCTTGAAATCCACGTGTGACTCCTCCTGGCAGTGCAAATTGTTATTGGTGGTGAAACCGGGTCAGATGGTACCGGATAATGCTGGCGGGTTGAACCGCCCGGGTCAGGCCTCCTGTCGGCCGCTAAAGGCGCGGGCAACCGTATTGCGATCCAGATACTCAAGCTCACCACCGACAGGGACACCATGGGCGATGCGGGTAGCGAGGATACCACGGGCATGAACCAGTTCACCGATGTAATGGGCGGTCGCCTCCCCTTCGACAGTGGAATTGGTCGCCAAAATAACCTCCTTGATCTGACTCTCATCGAGCAGGGCCTCCAGCCGATCCAGATGTAATTCCTCCGGACCGATTCCGTCCAACGGTGACAATCGCCCCATCAATACGAAATACAGGCCACTGTAGGCCCCGGTCTGCTCCAGGGAGGAGAAATCGGCAGGGGACTCGACCACACATAACAGGCTGCGGTCGCGTTTACTGGAGCCGCATAACTGGCACAACTCGGTTTCACTGAAATTGTTGCAGCGCCGGCAGTAACTGACGTGTTCGATGGCATAAAGCAGGGCTTGCGCGATCTGTTTGGCCCCATCACGATCACGTTCCAGCAGGTGTAGCGCCATCCGTTGGGCGCTCTTGGGGCCGACGCCTGGCAGGCGACGCAGGGCCTGTTTGAGATTTTCGATCGCCGGTGTATCTGTCATCGTCGAATAATTTAGAATGGCAGATTAAGCCCGGGGATGTTCAGACCGGCAGTGAGGCCGGCCATTTTCTCCTGGCTGGTTGTCTCGACCTTGCGCACGGTGTCGTTAACCGCAGCGGCCACCAGGTCTTCCAATACCTCTTTGTCGTCCTCCATCAGGCTGTCATCGATACTGATCTGCTTGACATCGTAACGGCAGGTCATGGTCACGTTTACCAGCCCACCGCCGGCAGAGCCACTTACCTCGATTGTTGCCAGTTCCTCCTGGGCCTTGCGCATATTCTCCTGCATTTGCTGCGCCTGTTGCATCATTTTGCCAATTCCGCCTTTCATTTCGTTTCCTCTGTCTGGGTCTGTTTGGGACGAATCGAATCTGGATTGATCCGGCCGTTGAATGATTCCACCATCGTCTTGACGTTGGGGTCATTATAAATCGCCGCCTCGGCCGCCTGCTGGCGCTCATCAGCCAGTCGCTGTTGAGTCTGTGCCGGCGTTTCAACTGACGGCGTACCGATCTCGATCTTGAGTTTAATCTGCTTGCCAAAATGCTTGTTCAACAACTTGCCAAGTTCCTGCTGTCGTTCCTTGCTAAATAACTGTGCACAGGATTCATCCAGCATAAGCTGGATCTCATCATCACTGTGCTTAAGCAATGACGAGTTTTGTAGCAATTCCCGTAGCAGGCCATTAATAGGCAGGTTGGCGACAAGCTGTTGCCATGCATCACCAGACGCAGTTGTAATTGTCGCTGAGCTGGCGCTCGCAGTTTGACCGGGTTTTACAGATACTCGGGGGGTATTCTCAATGGTCTGCATCTCCATACCCGTTACTGGCCGGAAAGCGAGCATGCGCAACAACACCATCTCCAGACCAGTGCGCGGATCCGGCGATAGTGATAGATCATTGCGCCCCATGGCGCCAATCTGGTAATAAAGCTGAATGTCTTCTGTGGTCAGGGACTTGGCCAATGTATTAATAAATTCGCCGTTGTACTGGGCGCCATCAACCATTTCCGGGTCAATCTGGGCAAGGGACAACTGGTGCAAGTTAAGTAAGAGCTGGTTCAAAAGATCCTCATAGTCATTACCCTGTTCCGTGATCTCTGCCACTACCTGCAGCACCGCCTGTGGGTTGTTATCTGCCAGCGCCTGTAACAACTTCTCAACCGAGTGCCGGTCAATCGTCCCTAACATTTCGCCCACGGCTTCCTCATTGACATTGTGATTGCTGTAGGCGATAGCCTGATCCAACAGACTGAGGCCATCGCGCATACTGCCGTCAGCCGCACGGGCAATCATGGCAACAGCCGCTGCATCATGTTTGATTTGCTCGCTTTCGAGGATGTGGTTCAGTTGCCCTTCGATCATCTCTGGTGTCAGGCGCTTGAGATTAAACTGGAGACAACGTGACAACACCGTTACCGGTAACTTTTTCGGGTTGGTTGTTGCCAACAGGAATTTGACGTGTGGAGGCGGTTCCTCCAGGGTCTTCAACAGGGCATTGAAGCTGTGCCCGGAAAGCATATGGACCTCGTCGATCAGGTAGATCTTGTAACGGCCGCGGCTCGGCGCATACTGCACATTGTCAAGCAGCTCACGGGTATCATCGACCTTGGTGCGCGAGGCTGCATCCACCTCGATGAGATCCACAAACCGGCCCTCGTCGACCTCGTGACAGGCCTGGCACTCACCGCATGGGGTCCCACTCACACCTGTTTCACAGTTAAGCGCTTTGGCAATAATGCGGGCAATAGTCGTCTTGCCGACACCGCGTGTGCCCGTAAATAGAAAGGCATGATGCATGCGATCGTTATTGAGGGCGTTAGTCAGGGCGCGCACAACGTGGACCTGCCCGACCAGGTCTTCGAACCGGCGTGGTCGCCACTTGCGTGCAAGGACTTCGTAACTCATGACATTCTCATTACAGGGCAGTTTGTATTATGCAATATTGGCGCGGTATGTGGGTGGCGGCTCCAGCCAGCCGCACCCCGGTACCCAAACCAGCTGCTGCGGCTGCTTCCTTCCGGACCTGACCGGGTTTACAACCTGTCGTCACCAGGGGGGCCAACTGTCACCGCCATAACTCACAATGGATTTTATCACGGGTGGGGCGAAGGTGCAGGCTGTGTTTCTCACGGTAATTTAGGTGGGCGATATACCCCAAGGGCACTTCCACTGTACTATTTCGAGTATGTGGGGCGCGCACGGCTCCAAGGATGGAGGAGGTAGAGCGAAGCAGGATGCCCGAGCCGAGGAGCGACCTTGGTCGCTTTGTTCGGGCGCCTGCCCTATCAGGGTTTTTGAATGGCGGTGGATACAGCCCAGCTCGAAACCATCTCAGGACATTCCCATTTATTATGCCGCAACAACTTCCGTTCTAGCTTCACGCTGTGTATGGGCACTTTTCTTTTTAATAACGATCTCAACATCTCTATCAAGAGCATTTAGAAGGTCAAAAAGACGCTCAACAGAAAAATGCTTGAGTTTACCTTTTTTAAGGTCTGATACTTGAGGTTGGGTTATTCCCAATACTTTAGCCGCTTGTGCTTGCGCAATGTGTCTATGCTTTACAATTGAATTGATAGAAGTCGCAATTTTGGCCTTGAGTTTGAGTTCCTCAGGGTTTTTGCAATCAAGGTCAGCGAAAACGTTTCCGCTGCTTTTACTTACTTTGATTTCATCAGTTTTCTTAGCCATTTTCCTGCCTCTATTACTTGCCGCCGTAATTTGCTTTGTAATGTTCTTCCGCTTTTTTATACCTAGCCTTCATAACGTCTACGTCAGGCTTAGGTGTTGAAACCCCTTTTGTGGATTTTTTCTTGAAAGCATGTAACACATATACGGCTTTCTCAAATTTCACTGTATAAACAGCTCTGTAGGTGCCTCCCTTATAGTCATCAAATACTTCATAGACGCGTCCTCCTTTTACCACGTTGCTAAGTGGTTTGGCGTTATCTGCCTTCCCACCATTCTGTGCAACATCTAAAGAATATCCCATAATATCCTTCACTTCTTCAGGGAAGTTCTTTAAATCCCCTTTAGACGAACCTATCCAATAGAGCGGCTTTTCAATAACTTTCTTCATTTATAATTATATACAATTGTATATATTTTTCAAGGCTATTTTTCATTTTTTTCTGAAGAAAAAGGGTCTATTCCCTGTTGTTCTTCCATTGCCTGGAATTGCTCAAAGTGAGTCACCCAGCATTCTTTAACATATTTTTCCATCCCATGCGGTATGACGGCTTTACCCCAAGCCTCGCCACAAAATGCAACCAACGCATTCTGATTTTCCCATGTAGTTATCAGGACATACTCATCTTTATCT
>FXBF010000973.1_pt1 | contig 9987 bp, 9 predicted proteins | sample 5335321 | NCBI WGS metagenome assembly FXBF01 (sample SAMEA103928391, study PRJEB20085) | sediment metagenome | isolation source: sediment | reverse complement strand
GTAGAGTGAACTTGACCCTTATCATCTAACAGCGTGATCACTTTCCCTGGGGTCCACAGAGGTTCATCCATTCCCCAGTAGAGATTGATTACGGAATTGTTGCCGGCTCGCGAATAGACATTCACTCCCCCTCCTCGATACAACGTGAATCCAGGAAACGTGAATGTATTTCCCTCCCCGTCGTAGAGCGACCATCCGGCCATGACCGCAACTCCCCCTATGTTTTCGAGATAGATAAATTCCTGCTCAAGATTCTCGCGCTCGTAGGCGCCGCGAATGACGACCTGAGGAAGCCCTTCGGGAGTGGCGGTGATGACAACGCCTGGCGGTTCAGCCGTTGGAGGGAGCGGATCGTCCGACGAGGGAAGGGTCAGGACCTGGCCTGCCGATAGCGAATCTGGATTAGAGAGCCCGTTGGCGGCCATGAGGTTTTCAATCGGAATCTCAAGCTTGGCGGAAATCGCTCCAAGCGTGTCGCCCGGCTGGACGGTGTAGGTCACGGGAGTGGGAGAAGGTGGGACTGTGGGAGGAGGCGTAGGTATCGCACTCTCCAAACGACTTGCTACATCAAATGTCGGCGTAGGAACTGGAGCTGGGAGCGAATCTTTTCGTCCAAAGAAGGTAAGGACCAGGAGCACCGTCGCGGCGGAAACCGCAACATTGATGAGCAAGAATGGCAAGAATTGCCGCCACGTCGGTCGACGTACACTTCCCACGGCGGCGGATCATAGCATAGGCGGGGCCTTAGCGGTATCGGGAATCGGCGTTTACATCCCCTTAATCCAAATCGTCCTGCGCGTGTGATAAGATCCTCGAAGGACGGCCCTGATCGAAAGATTAGTGGCTTGTCTCAGGGGAACGAACCTACCGAAATCGTGTTCCCCCTGCACGGACGGTAGTACCCCGAAGCGTTTTGGACCGCCGGATGCACCCCCACATTCGGCGGTTCACTTGTTTAACGGCGGTGATCTTCGCCAAACGGCTCTGGTTCAGGAAGATCGAGGGCTTTTCGACAAAAATCGGCCAGCAATTGATGCTGGCCGGTATAGATGATCACCGTGTCTAGGAATGCCAACTCTAAATCCCAGGGAAGGCTACTAGCAAGGCAGTGATGTTGTCGGGCCCACCCGCGGAATTGGCCGCGCGCACGAGTTCCTCACATGCTTCATTCGGCTCCTCATATAGCGTGACCACCGAACTCAGTTCATTTTCGGGGACCTCTCCCCAAAGGCCATCCGAGCAAAGCAACAGATAGCCTCCGTGTGGCTGCGGGTAGGTATCGACTTCGATGACCAGATTATTGCCCTGCCCTACAGCGTTCCACAGTTGATTTCGCTTCGGATGCTCCATCGCTTCTTCTGGGGTGATCTGCCCGATTTCGACCAGGCGCCATGAGTAAGAGTGGTCACGGGTCAGCACACGTGATTTGCCATTTTCAACCAGGTACGCTCGGCTATCACCGACGTGGCCAATAACCATTTGCCCGTTGAGGATCATCGCCACGGTCAGCGTCGTTACGCCACCGTTGGCCGAATCAATAACCTCCTCATTGGCATGCTCCATGGCCTGCCGCGCGATGTCCTCAATGCTCGGTGCCGGGTCGGTCTGATCGAGTTGCAGCGCTTTTAGCACCGCATTTTCCATCAGGCTGCTGACCACGGCCTTCAGCGCGATCGAGCTTGCCAGCTCTCCATGTCCCAATCCCCCTGCCCCATCGGCCACGCAAAACAAGCCAAATTCCGGGAGCGGCTCCTCACCATACGAAGCCCCATACATCACGAAGACCGAATCCTCGTTGTTTTCACGCTCCAAACCTACCGATTGTGCACTTCCCGCCTCTAGGATCTCGCGGATCTTTCCACCGGGGATCTGATCGAGATTGTCGGGACTGAGGGGCGCCGTATCAGCCAGGTCAGGTTCCGGGCCTTGGTCCTCTCTCCGGCCCCCAAACCATCCGGCAATGCGTCCTAATAAGCCCACATCTTCCTTCTTTTCATCCATGTGCTGATTTCACCTTTGCTCGGATATTCTCGCACACATAAAACCGAACTCCAAACTCCCCTTGATTCCTATTTCCGAGCAGACCGCCATTTGTGCGACTGATGAATAAAAGGCCCGCCAGAAGGCGGGTATTTGGTGGGCCCGGCAGGACTCGAACCTGCGACCAACCGGTTATGAGCCGGCCGCTCTAACCACTGAGCTACGGGCCCTTTCCCTAAAATGGAGCGGGCAACGGGATTCGAACCCGTGCATCGGGCTTGGAAGGCCCGCGCTCTACCAACTGAGCTATGCCCGCCTGGAGGGAGAGGAAGCGCGGGCATTCTACCACGCGGACCAATCTACTTATCTGACGCCGCAATCGGGGATCGATCCCTAAAGGATAGGAAGCCCTAGGTCGTCACCGGCGTGCTCGCTCACCCCTCCGGCAAAGAGTTGTTCTTCCGAGCCCAGGTGCATGGGAGAAAGGTTTTCGAAATCGCCTGCAAGGGTGGAGCTCCGGCCCGTCACGATATTCTGGCCCTTCTTCAAGCCCTCAACGAGACTTGCGCGGTAAAAAAGCTTGATGTCCGTCCACACCTGCCCGCGGCGCGCGAAACCACGCGCGAAGATCAGTCTCCTTGTTTCCGGCTCGTAGCGCGCGCTAACAAGCACCAGATCGATTTTGGTTCTAGCGATCGAACTTCGCCTACCGCGCACCGCACCTTCTCATTGAATATGGGTTATATAGATAAGTTGCGCCTAAGGGGTACTGAGATGGTCGGGGTGGGCGGACTTGAACCGCCGACCTCCGCGTCCCAAACGCGGCACGCTTCCAACTGCGCCACACCCCGGCCGGCGACGAGTATACCAGAGCGGGTCGAGGAGAGCTTTTTTTGACAACCAGCATTCTGTTTGAGAGGACTTCTACCGGCGTTGGCCTGCTGACCATCAACCGGCCTCAGCTGCGCAATGCGCTCAATTGGGAGGCGATGGAAAGCTTTTCTGCCGCTGTGAGCTCAGCGTACGAGGAGCCCGATTTGCGGGTCTTGATCGTGACCGGGGCTAATGGCACGTTTTGTACCGGCGGCGATCTGTATGAGCTCGACAAGTACCCCAACCGACTGGACGGCGCTCGACTGGTGGGCATAATGGGGGGGATGCGCTGATGGCACTGGAATCGAGCTTCCCCCCGCCGAGGCGCTTGCTCAAGAGCGGGCCTTGTTCCCCGACATTTGAGAAGCCCCCGCCCACCTGGAAGCTTCTTCCCGATTCGTCTCACGCAATAATCATCGCGCGAGATCCTAGGGCAACGCTTCGTGTACAATCCAAAGAATGTTCGGTCGCCGCCATCGATCCTCGCTTTCCAGTGCGATCCGCGAAGCCACTGACCCCGAACTAAGATCCCTGCGGGCCAAAATCTCCATGCGACAGGATACCGTAGCCGAGCTGGAGCTCGAGCTCTTCGATATGCGCGTATCTCTGGCGGAATTCGAGAGACAGCTCGAAGTACGCATCCGGCCACTCGAACGTCAGCTTGCCGACCTACAGGCTCAGCTACACAAATCGCGGCACGCGGCCGAACGGCGCGCGCAATGGGGAAAGGACCTGGAGCAGGCGCCGGATGTGGTCCGACAATTTGAACGCGCCTGGACCCCACGCAGGCCGCAGACAGAACGGCCCCGCACGGCTCCCCCGCCAGAGCAGTCGGAGCTAAAAGCTCTGTACCGGGAGCTGGCCAAGCGCTTTCATCCGGATTTGACCACTGATGCGGAGGAAAAGGAGTGGCGAGAGGAGATGATGGCTGCGGTCAATGCCGCGTACGAGGGACAGGATCTCAATGCCCTTCTCGAGCTGCAGCAGCGGCCCGATCGTCCGCCCCAGAAAGTTACCCGGTCTCGAGAAGAACTCCTGGCAGAAATGGCGGCTGAGGTCCTGAGACTCGACCAACTTATCGCGGTACTCAATCGGCAGCTGGATGAGCTTTCCAATTCGGCGCTGGTCCAGCTTCAGCTCGATGTGAGTATGGCTCGCCAATCCGGCCAGGACCTGCTGGGTCAGACTGCCAAGGATCTTGAGCTTGAGATCGCGCAAGCCAGGGCTGAACTAGCCTCCATCACCTAACCCTTGAGCGACATCTCACCGTAAGAGCCTGAACTCGGATCTAAGTTCCTCGGGTTCGAAGGGCGCGACCGAATCAGAAACCCAGCGACCTGGGACCGCGCCAGGCATCATTAACAAGTTCTCGGGCTACAGCTTCAATCGAGCTGCCGCAGGACCAGCATCACCTTGCCCTGAACTTCCAAGTTCTCCGGGTTCTCAATGAGGATCGGCTTCATGGTGGGATTGGCAGGCTGCAATCGCACGGTATTTCCCTCGCGATAGATATGCTTGAGCGTGGTCTCTTCCTTATCTTTGAGCCAAACCGCGACCATGTCCCCATTCGACCATTCGGGCCTCCGCTGCATAACCACAATATCCCCTTCGCTGATCATGGCGTCGATCATCGAGTCCCCCTTCACCTCAAGCGCGAAGAGGTCTTCCGTGGTGCTGAGCAAGTCCTGTGTGATCTCAATCGCCTCATCTGCCCCAAACATCGGAGAATCGGTGCTCGGAATCGGCACCGGCTCGCTGGCAAAGATCCGGCCCACCAGCGGTACGCGCACAATGCCGCTCACCTGCGAAGAGAGTTTCTCCGTTAGCCGAAGGCCACGTGAGACATTCTGGTCACGATCCAAGTATCCCTGGTCGACCAGACGGTTCAGGTTGTAATTCACAACGGATGTCGACGAGATATCTACCGCCGCCCCGATCTCTCGAATGGAAGGCGGATAACCATTCTGCAGACTGAACATACGTATAAAATCGAGCATTTTGCGTTGGCGATCCGACAGCTTGCCTCGAGCCATTGCAGCCTCCTTGCGCGGCTTGCGCGGAAATCCGCACGCTTGTTCGTATTCTAGCGGAACATCCGTTCTATGTCAAGTGAAATGTGCGCCATCGGATTCTTGTGCTGAGCTTGGCCGCACATTGCGCCGGTTGTAAAATCGAGCAACCCTACTGCGATCAAGAGCATGAAACTCCTCGAACAGCGAATCCTGCAAGATGGCGCCAACCTCGGTGGAGGCATCCTAAAAGTCGACGGATTCATCAACCATCAGGTCGATCCGGGCTTGATGGTTGCATGCGGAAAGGAGCTCGCAAAGCGCTTTCACGGAGTATCCGCCTCCAAAGTACTGACGGCAGAGATTTCAGGCATCGCTCCTGCCTTGACCACGGCCGCCGAACTAGGCTTGCCCGTAGTTTACGCACGGAAGTCCAAACCCATCACTATGCCGGATCAGATTTTCTTGACGCTGGCTCCTTCACACACCAAGGGGCGGACGGTGGAGCTGATCGTCTCGCCTGAGTATTTAGGCCTCGAGGAAAGGGTGTTGATCATCGATGACTTCCTTGCATCCGGCCAGACCATCATGGGATTGGTACGGTTGGCCAGCGCGGCAGGGGCTTCGGTGGTCGGCATCGGCACCCTGATCGAGAAGCAATTTGAGGGTGGCCGCGATTTGCTGGGCCATCTGGAAGTGCCTATTGAAGCCCTGGCGGTGATCACCGATATGAGCGATGGCAAGATCGTATTTGAGGGCGAATAGTCCTTGATGATTGACACGATCGCCATCATTGACTTTGGATCCCAAACCTCACATCTGATCGCGCGCCGAGTGCGAGAGGCTCAGGTCTATTGTGAGCTCTTTCCGTATGACGCACCCGCCGAAGATATTTTGGCCGTAAACCCTTCCGGCTACATCCTGTCTGGCGGACCGGCCTCCATCTACGAAGAAAAAGCGCCTCGCATTCCTGGTTTCGTTCTCGAGTCTGGGCAACCGATCCTGGGGATCTGTTACGGAATGCAGGCTCTCGCCGACGCGCTAGGAGGGACAGTCGCTCCTGCCCAATCTCGCGAGTACGGAGCGGCGGAGATCATTGTCGTTGATGGAGACGGCCTTCTTGAACATGGATCGCATCAGGTCTGGATGTCGCACGGCGACCGTGTGGATGTTTTGCCCAGCGGATTTCAGGTCATAGCCAGCTCGAAGAATTCGCCCCACGCGGCGATGGGTGATCAGATCGCTCGGATCTATGGACTGCAATTCCACCCCGAGGTCGAACATACGCAGGGGGGCGGCGAAATATTGCGCCGATTCGCAGTGGATATATGCGGGGCAAGCACCGATTGGTCCCCTTCATCCATTGTTCCTCAAGCCATTCGGAGCATTCAGCAGCAGGTGGACGAGGGAAGCGCGGTCGCGGCTGTAAGCGGTGGCGTCGATTCTGCTGTGGCATCCGTACTGGCTTATCGAGCCCTGGGAGAACGACTCGAGTGTGTGTTTGTGGACACGGGCTTGCTTCGAAGCGGCGAACAGGCCATGGTTGCAGCGAGCCTGGGTCCGCTGCTTGGCGGCCAACTGCAGGTATTTGATGCATCTGAAAGATTTCTGGACAGCCTGATTGGTGTCACCGATCCCGAGCAGAAGCGTCGGGTTATCGGCGAGCAGTTCATTCGAGTGTTTGAAGAGGCCGCTGAACGTATCGAGCGTCCGCGCTTCCTAGTGCAGGGCACGATCTACCCGGATGTCGTTGAATCTAGCGGCAGAGATCGTGAAGTGGCAACTCGGATCAAGACCCATCACAATGTGGGAGGGCTACCGGCGGACATGGACTTCGCGCTTGTCGAACCTCTGCGATTGCTCTTTAAAGATGAGGTGCGCAAAGTGGGGCGTGAGCTCGGCTTGCCGGACGAGCTGCTGGAGCGCCATCCGTTCCCTGGCCCGGGTCTCGCCATCAGGTGTTTGGGCGAGGTCACGCTGCCTCGACTCGAGCAACTGCGTGCGGCGGACCGAATCCTTACGGACGAATTGCATTCGCATGAAGTGGCTCAGGCGTTTGCTGTGCTGTTGCCCGTGCGATCGGTGGGTGTGATGGGAGACCAGCGCACTTATGGCGAGACCATTGCTTTGCGAGTCGTGGCAACGGAGGACTTCATGACGGCCGACTGGGCTCGCTTACCACACGATCTGCTTGCTCAGATCAGCAGTCGGATCGTCAACGAGGTCTCCGGCATTAATCGCGTGGTCTATGACATCACGAGCAAGCCGCCCGCGACGATCGAATGGGAATAGAGCATCATGCTAAAATCTGCACATGCACCGCTGGGGGCGTCTCAGCCTTCTCCTGGCCATAGCGCTCCGCTCAACTGCCCAGCTTCAACCCTCCCTCAGCTGGACCGAGCCGGATACACGGGCCTTTCCGTCTATAAGCCTGCTGGTAAGCGTTTCGGATGAAGCAGGCCGGCGTATTCCAGGCCTCACCGCTGACAACTTCCAAATTCTCGAGGATGAGCGACCGGTGGACGACTTAGTGGTCGAGGAAGTATTGATCGGCACCCGTCAGGTTTTCGTCATCAATACCGCTCCCGGTCTGGGGGTGCGCGACTCTCACGGTCGAACGCGATTCGACCTCGCCAGGGAGGAGCTGCTCGATTATTGGCGCGACCCAGATGCCAGCTTGATCGGCATAGACGACCTCAGCCTGCTGACCTCGGACGGCTTGCTCATTCAGCACTCCAACTCGGCCGCCGAGCTTGCGGCCTCCCTGGACCAAATGGAGCCAACGTTTGAAGGAAGCATATCCGGGTTTGATTTGCTTCTGCTGGCGCTGGATTTCTCGTCTGATCCTCTGGAGGATGCGACGCTTCCGAGCTCGCTTGTCTTCATGACGCCACTCATTGAAACCCCGCGGGATCTACCGATCGCGAACGCGATCTCCCGTGCGAGCGATTCTGGCACCGCCATCTTTCCAGTCTTATTCTCCAATGAGCAGGGTTTGGAGCAGCCCGAAGTTGAGCCCTTGAGGGAGCTTGCCGAGTCCACCGGTGGCCAGTTTCTGGCCTTTGATCCGGAGGATGGAATGGGGGCGGTCGCCGATCGCATCCTGGATCAGCGGTTCCAATACAAGGTCACATTCTCTTCACAGGCAGATACGCCGGGGACCCATCTGATACAGATACAGGTCAAGGATGAAGGTTTTCAGACGAGCTCACCACCAATCCGCTACGAGATCGATGTGCAGCCTCCCGAAGTGGCATTCATCCAGCCGCCAAACGAAATCGTGCGCCAGACAGATGACCCAGAGCTGAGGGTGGAGGATATAGTTCCGACCTCCTTCGACCTCCAGATATTGACCACGTTCCCAGATGGGTATGCTCGCAGTATTGAGCGGAGCTCATTGCTGGTTGACGATGAAGTCGTTGACGTGCGGCGTGAAGCGCCATTTGATCGATTCGAGTGGGATCTGACGGAGTACCGCCAGAGCGGCGCCCATACTCTCAAAGTCCTCGTAGAGGATACTCTCGGCCTGGAGGCAGAAACGATCGAGCATCCGGTCCAGGTAGTGGTTTCCAGGCCGGAGGAAGGCCTCTCCGCGCTTCGCCCGGCGCTGGATTCGCTGGTGGCGGTGCTGGCCGTAATCGTGGCAGGCATGGTGCTCGTCATTGGTCTCACTACGCTCATTCGGCGGGCACCGCTTCCGGAGCCAGCCGCCGGAGTCCGCCTAAACCCGGTCAAGCGCATGAGGCTCCAAAGCACTGGCCCACCCGAAGCCCTGCTTATCCCACTGCGGCCATCGGGTGATCCGGTTCCGCTGACCGGGGTAGATGTCGTACTTGGGAGAGACGCATCATTGGCTGCTATCGTTCTGGACGATCCATCTGTGGAGCGGATGCATGCGAGGCTGATCCGCCAGGCCGATGGCGATTACTTGCTGCGGGACCAGGGCAGCGTCGCTGGGACCTGGATCAATTACGAGCTTGTTCCAAGATCCGGACAGCGCCTGCAGCACGGCGATCATATTCAGTTAGGACGTGTAGAATTCCGCTTTCAGCTACCTGGAGATCATCCTCCACGAAAGATTCGGATCTCGCCGGACGAGGGGTCACCCACTGCATGATCACCACCGATAAATCACATCTTACGGTTGCCGCTTTGTCTCATCCGGGCGAGGCCCGGGAGATCAACGAGGACCGCTACTCCGTTACCTACTACAAGCGAGAGTCGGACCAAATGCCGGTTACGCTGGCCATCGTCGCGGATGGGATCGGCGGCCATCAAGCGGGCGAAGTGGCGGCGCAAATCGCGGTGGATGAAGTCTCCGGTGCCATGGCTGACGCCAGCGGCGACGACCCCGTTGCGGAGCTCTCGAAAGCCATCATCGGCGTGGGTCGGTCCATATCCAAATCTTCGATGCAGGACGAAGCACTGCAAGGCATGGGCTCTACCATCGCTTCGGCGATGGTGGTCGGGCACCGGTTGTATACCGTCTCAGTTGGCGATAGCAGGACCTATCTCATACGGTCCGGCGAGATCCAACAGATATCTATCGATCACACCTGGGTCCAGGAAGCCATCATCCACGGTATTTTGACGCCGGAGGAGGCTCGAAACCATCCAAATGCACACGTGCTTCACCGGCATCTGGGCGGCGATCAAGATCCCATACCTGACGTACGGTTGCGACTATCTACCGATGAAAGCGATGAAGCATCCGAAGCCAATCAAGGCCTGAAGCTGACCGCTCACGACCAAATTCTGCTTTGCTCCGACGGACTGACTGATCTCGTGGAAGATCAGGAGATATTGGAGGCGTTGTCCGAACATTCTCCTGAAGAGGCCGCGAGCGCATTGGTCGATATGGCCAGGGCGCGGGGCGGACACGACAATATCACTCTGATTATCGTCGAAGTGCCGGATAGGGACGCCGCGCGCTCCAACGGCTGCGTGCGGTCAGGCCTGGTATTGGCGACCGCCAGCGTTCTACTTCTACTCCTCGTAGCAATCGGCCTGGGCCTCAGTTTCTACTTAGGTTTCTGGCCCTGGTAGCCCACTCTCAACGCCGCTTCCCCAAATGACAAATCCGCGGGTCTGCTTCTTGCAACCCGATTGCTGACCGCAGGTCGTA
>FXBF010000972.1_pt1 | contig 10000 bp, 7 predicted proteins | sample 5335321 | NCBI WGS metagenome assembly FXBF01 (sample SAMEA103928391, study PRJEB20085) | sediment metagenome | isolation source: sediment | reverse complement strand
CCCACCCAAACGCAGGTGATAACGCGTGACAGCACGGCACACGCTCGAAGAACTGAATCGGCAGGTAACGAACTGCAAGCGCTGTCCCCGGCTTGTGGAATGGCGGGAGAGAGTGGCCCGTGAGAAGCGAGCCGCCTACGCGGACTGGGACTACTGGGGTCGACCGGTGCCAGGGTTCGGCGATCCCGGAGCGTGGCTGTTCATCGTGGGGCTGGCCCCGGCGGCGCACGGCGCCAACCGGACGGGCCGCATGTTCACCGGAGATCGGTCGGGCGATTTCCTCTACGCGGCGCTGCACCGTGCGGGGCTGGCAAATCAGGCGGAGTCGACGAGCGGTGACGACGGCTTGAAGCTGCGTGGCGCGTACATCACCGCCACCCTCCGTTGCGCGCCGCCCGCCAACAAGCCGGCGCCGGCCGAGCGGGATAACTGCCGCGAGTATCTCGAGAGAGAGCTCGATCTCTTGACCGATGTGCAGGTCATCCTCACGCTGGGCGCTTACGCCTTCAACCATATCCTCCGCATCCTGCGGCGGCAGGAGCGCGGGAAGGAGCTGGGGCGCGGGCGGGGACACCGCGTTCCGTCGCCGATGCCGAAGTTCGTGCACGGCGGCGTCGTTGAACTGGGCCCTGGGCGACCCGTTGTGATTGCTTCATATCATCCGAGCCAGCAGAACACATTCACCGGCAAGCTCACTCCTTCGATGCTCGACCAGGTCTTCTCCCGCGCCCGTGCTTTCGCCGGTCCGCGAACCTGAGCCGGGAGTCCTCTATGTTATATTAGCGTAGACTGGTGAGAACCTGGCTCGGCATAGCTCTACATTGCGCGTGGTAACATGAGTTCAGAAGAGAATCGCCCGGCTGGCCGGGCTCGCGGTTTCAGAACCCCGCTCTGGCTTGCAGGTCTCCTCGGCGGCGTGGCCCTCGTCGTCGTGGGCGGGGCCGTGACCCTCAAGCTGCTCTTTCCGCCCGAGAAGCTGAGGGCGCTGGTGGAGCCTCAGCTAGAGGCCAGGATGGGGCGCGAGGTGGAGCTCGGTTCGGTGCGGCTGCGGGTGTTCCCGCGCATCGCCGTGCGCTTGGGCGAGCTGAGCATCGCGAACCCGCCGGGGTTCAGCGCGGAACCGGCTCTGCAGTTGGAGGCGCTGGAGCTGCAGCTCCGTCTCTGGCCGCTGCTGCGCAAGCAGTTCGAGCTGGGCCAGGTCCGGCTCGTCCGCCCTGTGTTCCGCTACGAGCTGCTGGCGGACGGCACTACCAACCTCGATGGTCTGGGACCGGCCGGCTCGGAGGGTGCGCCGTCGGCCGCGGCGCTGGACCCGGCCGGCGGTTCTTCGGCGATCGCTGCCGCCGGGCTGGTGGTCGAGGACCTCGTTCTGAAAGGCGGCACGATCTTCTATCTCGACCGGCGCAGCGGTCGAGCTGCCCGAATGTCGGTCGACGCGCGACTCAATGCGGAACGCGCGTCCGAGGGTAGCACGGCCCTCCTGAGTCGAGGGAGGATCGACTTGCGGTCGATTCAGGCGCTGATCCCCAATCTCGGCGGGGACAGTACCGCCCTTCCGGACGTCGGCCTCGAGTACGAGCTCTTCGCCGATCTCCCGGGTGACAGCGTGGTGCTACGGGAGCTCCGGGTGGATATGGGCGATGTGCGGCTGGAAGGCGGAGGCTCTGTGCGCGGATTGCGCAGCGCGCGCACGATCGACTTCGCCCTGGAGACGGGCGAGCTCGACATCGCCGAGCTGTTGGCGAGCTTGCCTCCAGCCTTGCAGCCGGAAGGAGTCGATGCTTCGGGCCGCGCTCAGCTCGCGTTGCGGATAGCCGGCCCCGTTGGCGAGGGTCTAACCCCTGAGATCAACGGTACTCTCCAACTCGAGAGTGTCGGGGCGGCTTACGGCGAGTACGGCCGCGTGCTGTCGGACGGCTCGGGTCAGATCTCGTTCGACGTCGGGTCGCTGTCTTTGTCCCGATTCGAGGGGCTGCTGTGGGATCGTCCCTTCGAGCTCGCGCTCAACGTCACCGACTTCGGGGCGGCTATCGTCAACGGCCGCGTGCGCGGTGACCTGGATCTCGGGCGCTTGGCAGAGCTTAGCGAATCAGCGCTGCCGGTAGAGGGCGACGCGGCCATCGACATCAGTTTCTCGGGCCCGGCGAAGGAGCCTGCAGGTATGCGGCTCACCGGTTCTGTACGGCTCTCGGACGTCAGCTACCAGAGCCCGTCGCTGGCCGTACCCGCTCGTATCAGCTCGGCGACGCTGCAGCTCAGCGGCGGGCCGATACCGTTCGTCGAGTTCACGGTGAAGTCGAACCGACTCGATATGGGCGAGCTGTCCGTGCAAACGGGGACGGTCGGTTACAGCGATCTGGTTACGGCACGCCTGGCCGGCCGTGATCTGGATGGGCGCGACCCCGGCGAGATCGCGCGCGAGCGCTATCCGCAAGCGGCTCTCCCGCCGGTCAACGCCAGCGGCCGGGTAGAGATCGCCGAGCTGCTGAACCCACCGACACGGGCGCGGGACGTCTCGTTCAGCATCGTGGCGAAGAACGGTGTGATCGACGTGACCGACCTTCAGGGTGAGGTCTACGGGGGGCAGCTCAGCGGCGGGCTCAGCCTGGACTTCAGCCAGGGCCGTCCGCCCTATACGCTCCGCTACGACCTGAAGATCAGGGACGCGGAGGCGGGCGTCTTCCTGCAGCGCTGGACGCGGCTCGGCCAGGCGCTCAGCGGGATGGTCGACTTCGATATCTCGGGCTCGAGCGCCATCGATGAGACCATGCTTCCGACGCCCGACGCGGTCGATGCTTTGGGTCAGGCCAATTTCCGCGAGGGGGTGTTCCAGGATTTCGGCATCACCCGGGCACTGGCAAGCCAGTTGAAGCTCGACCCGAACCGCCTCTCCGGATTTCAGCAGCTGGGTGGCGCCTTCGAGATCAAGGGCGGCTCCATCCTGGTGGACGGTTGGGACTTCAGTTCGCGTGACATCAAAGGCGGTATCAGCGGCTCGGCCGGTCTGGGCGGCAGCCTGGACCTCCAACTCGGCATCGAGCTGCCGGCTTCGACTCTGCAGAAAGCCGGCCTGGTCCAGGGTGGCGGAGTGCTGGGCGACCTGGCCGGCCAGCTCGCCGGTGACGATGAGGCTATCCAGGTCGCCATCGGTATCGGCGGCACCATGTCGAACCCGACCCTCGAGATCGACAGCGAGGCGCTACAGAACGAACTGGCGAAGCGGCTGGAGGACGCCGGCAAGAATCTGCTCAAGAAGATCTTCAAGCCACCCAACTAGGTGGCGCGCGGGGGCGGAGGCGATATCCCGCGCTTGCTCCCTGACACATCTGCCCCATCTTTAGCGGCTATGGGCGCCTCCAAGCTGTGGTCGCGACTTCGTGAGTCCCGCCTGCTTCGGGTGCTGCTGGTCTATGCCGGCGCTTCCTGGGCGGTTCTCGAGGCCAGCGACTTCTTCATCGGCAAGTTCGGGCTGCCGGAGTGGTTCTTCACCGCCGTTCTGATTCTTCTGCTCATCGGTCTCGTCGTCCTGGTGATCACAGGCTGGGTCCAGAGCGCTCCGGCGGCACAGAAGCGGGAGGTTCCGGGCCCGAATCCATGGGAGATCGATCTGGTCGACCTGAAGGAGTCGGTGGCGCGAGGTCGGGTTCCGCATCTCACCTGGGGCCGCGCGATACTCGGCGGCGTCGTCGCTTTCTCGCTCTTCTTCGGATTGGCGGGCGTGTACGTTCTGTTGACGCAGCGTGGGCCCGCTGGCACATCGGAGGCGACTGCCCACACGGGTCCGGCCATCGCGGTGCTGCCTTTTCGGGTCGCCGGCCCTGACGCCGAGTTGTGGCGCGAGGGGATGGTCGACCTGTTCTACAACAACCTCGACGGGGTGGCCGGTCTGCGATCCATCGATCCCCGTACCGTTCTGAGCCGCTGGCGAACCGAGATCGGGGAGGGCGGGAGCGGAACGGATCTCGAGCGCTCCCTGCAGCTGGCCCGCGATGTCGGGGCAACCTACGCTCTCCTGGGCAACATGGTCGGCTCGGAAAGCGAGGTGCGGATCACTGCCGACGTGCACGATCTCAGGAACGGCAGGCTGGAGCGGGTGCAGGTGGAGGGCTCGCCTGACAGCGTACTGGCATTGGTCGATCGCCTGGGCATGAAAGTCTTGCGCTCGGACGTGCTGCCGGCATCAGAAGAGTTGCCCGAGCTGGATCTGAGTCGGATCACGACTCGTTCGCTTCCGGCGCTCAAGGCGTTTCTCGAAGGTGAGCAGAAGTACCGGCGTTCCAGGTTCAGAGAAGCTATCGCCGATTTCACCCTTGCAGTCGAGGCGGATACGACGTTCGCGGTGGCGTTCTACCGCATCTCGGACGCCTACGGTTGGGTGGAGCCGTTCTCTGAACGGACCATCGAGTACTCCAATCGTGCTCTCGAGCTTGCCGATCGGCTCCCGGAGCGGGAGAGACTTCTGGTGCACGGTCGCGTCGAGCTGGAGGAGATCAGCGCCGAAGGGATCGAGAACATCGAGGAGTTCACAGCCCGCTATCCGGATGATGTTGAAGGATGGAACCTGCTCGCCGATATGTACTACCACGTCGGTGACCGTGTTCTTCTCCCGCGTGACGAGTTCCGGCGCGTTCTGCTGCGATCGCTGGAGATGGATCCCGACTTCGGCCCCACTTACATACATCTGATCGACGATGCGCTGGTGCGGCAGGACAGCGCCCGGGCGCGCGAGCTGATCACGCGTCATCACCGGATCGACCCGGAGAGTCCACATGCCCGTGGGCTGGCCCTGGTCTACGCTCTCACGTGGGGCGATAGCGCTTCTCGAGTACAAGCGCGCGCTGCTCTCGATACGACCGGGGCCGATGCGTTGGTCACCGCTTTCGCTCGCTTCTACTGGTCGGGCAACTTCTTCCCGGACCAGTCGACCGCCGTCGCTGAGGCGCTGGTAGATGCGAGGCATCCGATGGCCGCTCGCCGATTCGGCGTGCTCGCGTTCACGCGGGCCCGGCTCGCTCAGGGGCAAGTGCAAGCTGTTCGTGAGTTCATGGCCGAGCACTCGGAGATCGTGGCTGACTACGCCGGGGACAGGTACCGTGACGTGCTCGACGTGCTGTGGTACCTGATGGGTTATCCTGACGTTGCGGCAGCCCAGCGAGCAGCGGAAGCTCTGGGCTCCGATCCTACGACGATCGAGCGATTCTACCTGGGCGCTTTCGCCGCCACTCAAGAGCGCTGGGACGTTTTCGAGGACGAGATCCGGGCGCTCGAAGCATGGGCGGAATCGGAGGGCTTGGTCCGAGAGGATGCTACCGCTGCGGAAAGAGGATCTTTTGCTCGGGCATTGCGCGGCTACGCGGCACTCCGCAGGGGTGACTACGCGTTGGCCGCGCAGGAGATGGAAGAGGCATCGTCAGTCGTCCCCGATATCGTGATCCAGAGCTTGCTGCGGTTCGAGCTGGGCAAGTTGTACCTGGAGCTGGGCGATCTGGATAGGGCGGAGCGCTACTTCGAGAGCCTCGAGTTTTACGCTCAACACGAAAGCAACGTGCTCACTACAACACCGAGCGAGTACTATCTGGGCGTTATCTCCGAGGCACGCGGGGACGGCGAGCAGGCGAAGCTCCACTACGCGCGCTTCGTGCGCTGGTGGGAGAATGCCGATCCGGAGCTGCGGCCCTGGTGGGAGCGGGGGCGCCAGGCGCTGGAACGGTTGGCGGGCGAGTTCGCGGGGTAGCCGGATGCGAGTACGATTACGATAACGAGTACGAGTGCGATTACGAGTGAGAGTATGAGGACGGGACGAAGGAGGGCTCGAGTATGAGTGCTAAGATCTCAATTTCGGAGCTGTTCTCTGCGATTGACCGGAAGGATGCGGATGCGTTCGTTTCCTATCTGACCGAGGATGCGGTGTTCAGGTACGGAAGTCAGGAGCCGGTGCGCGGCCGAGATGCGGTCCGCGAGTACGTGGCTGGGTTCCTCGGAACGCTGGAGGCTATAAGGCATCAGGTGCTCGATGCCTGGGAACACGAAGAAGCGCTGGTTTGCCGGGGCGATGTGACCTACACCTTGCAGGACGGCCGCGAGGTGACGGTTCCTTTTGCCAATATCCTCACTCTCGAGGGTGACAAGGTTCTGGACTACCGAATCTACATCGACCCGACGCCGCTGGCGGGATAAGAAGAGGGGGCGCCCGCAGAACTCGAACGCCCCCTGCCCCCGCGCGGTTTCGACGGCTCCCGCGCTACTTCTTCTTAGCCGCAGTCTTTTTCCTGGCCGAAGCCTTTCTTGTGGCCGCCAACTTCTTCCTGGCCGCGGTCGTCTTTTTGGCCGCCGCCTTTCTTGTAGAGGTCAGCTTCTTCCTGGCCGCGGTCGTCTTTTTGGCCGCCGTCTTCTTCGCGGCGGAGAGTTTCTTCTTGGCGGCCTTCGTCTTCCTGGCCGCCGTTTTCCTCGTCGCGGCGATCTTCTTCTTCACCGCGGTCGTCTTCTTGGTTGCTGCTCTTGCCATGCGGTCCTCCTCGTTGCCTGGGTGAAGGGCGGACGTTGGCAAGCTCGCTGCCTCTAGTCCGTCAAGGTGCTCTCACGGGCCTCGTTCCGTTTCACCAGCCATTCGTACAGCGGTCGAAAGTAATCGACGATGTGGGTGTTAGAACCCACCGCCGCCGCCTCCACCGAACCCGCCGCCCGAAAATCCGCCGCCGCCGCTGAAGCCCGACCCGCTGCTCGCCGAGCGGGGCGCTGTGACCAGCGCTGTTCCGGTCGCTGCCGTCATGCTGCTCAACGAGCGCGAGAAGTAGTAGGCGTGGAAGGTGCCGGGGTAGCCGCTCACATACCAGTCCGGCGGCTCCATTATGATCGACTCGAACGCCTCGGTCCACTTCTCCTCCAAGCCCATCGCCGCCGCGTAGGGCAGCAGCTTCTCGAAGTGCTCGAGCGTGGCGTACTTCATCCGGTCGCGATCGACCCGATCGATGTACTCGCGGAGCCCCAGAACGTGGTTCAGTGCCCGGACGCCCTTCACGGTCCGCGCCGGCATGAACAGGCCGAACCCGATGACGATGAATGGGGTCGCGATCAGCGAGGCCCATCTGACGGCTGGCAGCCCCAGGTCGAGGTTGCTGGCGAGGAGTCCGAGCCCCACGGCCAGCGCGGCGACGACGATGCCGGCACCGACCCAGACGCCCTGCACGTGCTCGGGGCGCGCCGTGAACATCTTCGGCGGTTTGGTCAGGCGGCCATATATCCGACGCTTAATCTTCGGCACGTACTTGTAGAACCTCTGCTTCAGCTTGGAGACCTTGATCGAGCGCGTCTCGTCGCCCTTCTCCTTGCTTGCCAGGTCCCAAAGCGCCTCCAGCAGCTCCAGCTCGAACTCCTTCAGGTCGGTCACTCCAGCGGGGTCCTTCAGCACATGGATGATGTGGTCCTTCGGGCGCTTGCGGCGTTTGCTCGGGACCTCCTCGATTCGCAGGTACCCGCGCACGGCCAGATCGATGATGGTGGCCGACAGGTCTCTGGGGTCGACGCTGAAGTCCATCAGCGTGCCCACCTCCGCGGGACTCATCCCTTCCGGGGGATCGTACTGCGGCATGATCGAACGGCTGAGCTCCGGGTCGCGCCCCTTCCTCCACCACATCCAGAACATGAGCACGAAGGCGATGATCGGAACGGGGAGGAACAGGTAGTCGAGGAACAACCAGCGCATGCGCGCCGCCGCCGCCGGCCTCGCCACCACACCGGGGTCCCAGCCCACGACGATCGTGAACCCCTCCCGAAGGTTCAATCTGCGCGTCGTCTCTAATCGAACGGTGGAGCCGGTGATGCTCTGCTGGTAGTCGCTGCCCCGGGTCCCATAGCCTCCGGTGTAGGCTACGGCGCGTACGCCGCTCACTTCCGGCGGCAGCTCGACCTTGACCTGGACACGCAGAATCGGCATCTCCCACTCGTCGCCCGTGACGTTCCAATAGAGCTCGTCGTGCGCCCACTGCATACCGTCTTCATCGCCGAAGTAACGCAGGCCGTTCTCGACGCGATAGCGAAACACGATCATGCGCACCACATCCCGGGCGCCCGGCACCCACGTCTTGATTCGCACCAATGCACCCTTGCGCTCGACCTCATGGCGCAGCGGGTTGCCGCGCCCGTCCTCTACGGCCTGGAGATCGAGATAAACCTGATACCGCCCGCCGTCGTCCAACCGGTACTTGGTGGGGATCCAGCGGAAGATTCCGTTCCAGGAGCCCTCGAAGCGGACGCTTATACGCTCCTCCACCTCGATGGCGCCGTCGAGTCCGACGCGGTACGTGGCGTCGAAGAAGTTGATCGTCAGCCGCCGACCCTGGGCGACCGCCGGCTCCGCGCCCGCAGCGGTCAGCGGGCCGACGGCGAGAGCGGCCGTCCCGATGTACAGGAGCGACCGGCGCAGGCAGCGCGTACTACCCATCCACTTTCTCACCACCGTGTTCCTACCTCTCTCATCTCGAGACTCCCACCCGGCATCATCCCTTGTCGCTGAAGTCCACCCGCGGGGCTTCGCGTTCTTCCGGCGATTCGAGCTCGAAGTACTCCCGGTCCTTGAAGTTGAACAGATAAGCGACGACGCTCGACGGTACTACGTGCACGCTGGTGTTGTAGTCGCGGACCACGGCGTTATAGTAGCGGCGCGCCGCCTGGATCTTGTCCTCGATCTGCGTAAGCGTGCCCTGCAGTTGGCCGAAGTTCTCGGAGGCGCGAAGCTGCGGGTAGTTCTCCGCCACGGCGAACACCGAGCGCAGCGCCTGGGTCAGCATGTTCTCGGCCTTCGCCTGCTCCGCCACTCCCTGCGCCGATATGGCCTGCGACCTGAGCTCGGTCACCCGCTCGAACACGCCCTTCTCGTGGCCGGCGTAGCCCTTGACCGTCTCCACCAGGTTGGGGATCAGGTCGTAGCGGCGCTTGAGCTGTGCGTCGATATCGGCCCAGGCGGCGTCCGCGCGGACCCGAAGCGACGCCAGCTTGTTGTAAAGCACGATGCCCACGCCCGCGACCGCGACGAGGACGATGATGAGGACGAGGTTGTTCATGCCGTGCCTCCGGGGTGTCGATTAATGGCATGCCATGAAGATGGGGCGGCGGTGGTCCTGCACGAAAGGTGCGGGCGCTGGTTGTGTCTTGCAACCAGGTCGCGAGGCGGCGAGTGGCTGAGCGGCAGCAGGCGTGGGGATCTGACCTGCGACGGTCGCTGAGCACGCTAGCAGGCCTCCGGGTCACGCTCGCGGCAGAGGAGGATTTGAAGAACGACGTTACCGGCGCCCTCAGCACGGATCTGTAGGAGTGAGACGGGGTCGGCTCCCCAGCGGGGCGTCGGCCCCGCCGGTATCACCAACCGCATCAGAGGCTCGCCGCCAACGGTTGCGAGCTCCAGGACCTCGGTTCCGGCCGGGTCAGGATCCGCCGGCCGATAAAGCAGTTGCGTGCCGTCCGCGGAAAGGCCGAGGAACTCGCCGACCTTCAGCACAGTCTCGGTGGCGCCGCTTCTGACGTCGGCACGAACCACGCGGTGGGCGGTGTCTTCCGTCGACTCGCTCGGGATCACGCCGTAGTAGATGGACTCACCGTCGGGCGACCAGTCCAGCCAGTAGACCATCCCACTTTCGCGCGGCAGCACCCGGTAGCTTCGACTCTCCCAATCGACGATATGGATCTCGCTCGCGCCGGCCGCCGTCGAGCGGGAGGAGACCAGGGCGACGCGCTCGCCGTCGGGTGAGAACGCAAAGGCGTTGGCGTTGGTTCGTATGAGCATACGCGGCGGGTCGATGGGCCGGCCGCTCTCCGGATCCACCTCCACGGTCCAGATGCGTGGGGGACCGACGGCGGCGATGAAGCCGATCCGGTTTCCCGACGGCGCCCAGCGCGGATGATAGATGGCCCATCTCTTTCTGAACGCGAACGGCTCGCCGCCATCGGTGGGAACGATCCAGAGGACGGGATCGGGGCGCGTCTGCAGGGCGGCGAAGAAGCGGCC
>FXBF010000971.1_pt1 | contig 10008 bp, 6 predicted proteins | sample 5335321 | NCBI WGS metagenome assembly FXBF01 (sample SAMEA103928391, study PRJEB20085) | sediment metagenome | isolation source: sediment | reverse complement strand
ACCTCCCGTCCTCGCCCAGTCTATGATCCCCGGGCCTGACGTCCCCCGAGCCCAGGGAGGTCCCCGATGAAACGACGCACCTTTGTCCGATCCACCCTCGCCGCAGCAGCGGCCGTCTCCATCCCCGGCAGGCGATCGTTGGCAGCCCTCTACCAGGACGCCCCTCAGCATCCACCCGACGTGAATGCCGTCACTGGCGCCGGCGGTGAGATCACGCTGAGGGGGAAGGACATCGCGGAGCTGAGCGCCCGCTTGCGTGGACGTCTGTTGCTTGCCGGCGACGAAGGCTACGAGCAGGCTCGGCGAATCCTCAATCCGTCCTTCGACAAGCACCCCGCACTGATCGCTCAGGTGACCGGTACCGCGGATGTCCGGACCGCGGTAGACTTCGCGCGGGACCACGACAAGCTGCTGCTGGCCGTCAAATGCGGGGGGCACAGCTTCTCGGGGAAATCGACCTGCGACGGTGGCATGATGATCGATCTGTCCCCGTTCCGCGATGTTCGTATCGATCCGACGGCTCGTAGAGCTTGGGTTACGGGAGGCAGCCTGCTGGGGCAGCTGGATCACGAGTCCATGGCCTACGACCTGGTCACGCCCATGGGGACCGTCTCGCACACTGGTGTGGGCGGCCTGGTCACCGGGGGTGGCTTCGGCCGAGTCGCGCGCCGGTTCGGTCTCTCCGTCGACAATCTCATGGCGGTGGGCGTTGTAACGGCCGACGGCCAGCTCCGTCAGGCGAACGAGGACGAGAACGCGGATCTGTATTGGGGCGTGCGCGGGGGTGGCGGAAACTTCGGTGTCGTCACCTCCTTCGAGTTCCAGCTGCATCCGATGCAACGCCAGGTCGTCGGGGGCGCTATCATGTTTCCGATCGCCAGGGCGCGCGACGTCCTGAGTCTCTATGCCGAATACGGTCCCCAGGCGCCTGATGAGCTCGACATGATCTTCTTGATGGTTCTGCCGCCGGGAGGCGAGGCGGGCGTGGTCGGGATCGCCGTGTGCTACTCGGGGTCTGAGAACGAGGCGGAGCGCGTTCTAGCACCCATCCGCCGATTGGGCACACCGCTGGTCGACGGCGTTCAGGCGATGGACTACGTCGCCCTCCAGCGGTCCGGCGACACGGACGATCCGAGAGCGCGCGCTTCGTACCTCAAGAGCGGCTTCATCCCCGATTTTCCTGCGGACCTCGTCTCGGCGGTCCTCGAGGGCTTCGAGGGACACCCGGGGCGCACCACGCAGGTTTTCTACCACCAGAGTGGAGGGGCGATCTCCCGGGTCACGAATAACGCCACGGCGTTTGCGCACCGCGACGCGGCAGGCAACCTGCTGGCGTTGATCGACTGGACCTTCGGCGATGACCCGACCGAGCACATCGCGTGGCTGAGAAAGTACTGGGCGGGACTCGAGCCGTTCACTCAGGGGTTCTATACGAACGACATGGGAATCGACGCAACGGCCGCGACGGTCAACGCCAACTATCGGGGCAACTACAACCGGTTGGTGCAAGTCAAGAACAAGTACGACCCGGGCAATCTGTTCCGCTTGAACGCGAACGTGCAGCCGACGGTCTGACTGACTCTACCTCGGGCGCGGATCGAAACCCTGGTTCCCGGTCCGCGCCGCAAGTGACGTCCTCAGCGCCGCGAAGGTCGCATTCCCGTCTCCGAGAAATACTCATCCAGCCGATCGAAGAACGCATCGCGGTACTCGACGGAAGTGAAGAAATCGAACCGGCCAGCGGCGCGCTCGACCCTCATTAACTGGATCAAGAAGTCGTAGATCGCGTTTGATGCCTGCAGCTCGGCGATCAGCGCGGTCCTTTGCGCGTCGAGCAGATCGATGATCGATGTCGCACCGCGGCTGTAGGAATCCTGCACCAACTCGAAGTTGTTCCGGGCCGCCTCAGCCGCATCGCGCGACAGATCGATGTTGGCCAGTGCCGCGCCCATCGTGTGAAGTGCGGCACGAACCCGACTTTCGACGCGTTGAGCCAGCGAGCGCCGCTCGGTCTCGACCCTGGCCAACTCCTTTGCCGCCTGGCTCTTCACGGAAAAGCGGGCGCCGCCGGTGAGCAGCGGATAGCTCAAGGCGACACCGATGGTCCAGCGCAGATCCTCGAACCCGGGGAACGCCGTGCCCGCTCCGCTGGTGGAGAGCACGTCGCTGAGCGATGCCTGGAGGGCCAGAGTTGGCAGGTAGAACGCGCGGTCTGCCGCGCGGAGCGCCCGCCGCTGCGCCGCCGCGATGGCACCTAGCGCCTTGAGCTCGGGCGAGGCGTCCAGCGCTTCCTGTGCCATGAAGCCGCGGAAAACCCGGAAGTTCCAGGGGTTGTCGAGATAGGGGGCCAGGCGGCTTTGGCTGGTCAGCAACTGCGGATCGGCAAGCTCGGCTTCCGCTGTGGAGAAGCGCTCTTCCAGCGGTCGATTCAGCAGCCGGTTGAACTCGATTTCAGCCAGATTGCGCAGCGCGTTCGCATTGATCACGGCCTGGCGATTGTTGGCGATCTGGCTCTCCCAGCGATAAAGCTCGCCCGGGCTCGCCGTACCGATCGAGCGCCGCACCTCGGCGAACTCGAGATTTTCCCGCGTGATGTTCAGGTTCTCCCGCTCGATCCGTTCGATCGTTTTTGCCTTCAGCACATCTAGGTAGGCTACGGCCGCATCGAAGGCGATGTCGAGCCACACGACCTGGCGATCCTGGACGCGCGATTCCTGAACCGACTTCTGGATCGAGTAATTCGCCCATGCCGGATCGGCGTAGATCACTTGGGTCAGCGTCGCCTGCCCGGTGAGTAGTCGCTCCGGCCGGAAGCTTATGCCGGACTCCGCCTGGTCCCGGTCGATGACGCTCCAGTCAAAGCCGAGGTCGATCTGCGGCAATAGCTCGGCACGGGCGATCCCAATGTCCTCGGCACCGGCGGCAACGGCTCGATCCGCTACCGCAAGATCCAGGTTTACCTCTATCGCCTCGCGTACTGCGCTCTCCAGAGTCCACTCGCGCTCCACCAGGCGCCGCTCCTCAGCTATGAGCTCCGCCTCGGTGAGGACCTTCCACGGCGGGTACACGTCGATCGCGCGCGCCGTAGCCATATTGATGAAGAGACGTGACTGCGGCGCGAAGGTGACCGGTAACGAAGACGGATCTTCGCCCAGCAGAATCGACTGAATATTGAGTGCCACACGCCGCGCGATTCGCTGGGCGAACCTCTCGGGCCGTTGCCCCGCCAGAACTCCATCGACGACCTCGGACCGCCCGAACCAACTGAAGCTGGGAAGCCGGCGATCGATGAGGCCCTGCACCAGGCGCTGCCAATCTTCCTCCGACAGCTGGAACTGAGGCAACAGGTAGACCGCCTCGACGCTAGCGTCGTCAAGCGCGGCGAGCGTCGGTTCACTGGTAAGGCCTACCGGGATGACTACCGTTTCCAGCCCAATGGCCTGTCCAGCGATCCACAACCTCTGCGATAGCTCCGGTACCGCGTCCGCCAACGGTCCGTTGACCAGGAGCGCGATCCGGGTGAACGGCACGATCTCGCGAAAGGTGAGTATGTCGCCCGCCTCTGCCAGGGCGATGTAGCTCAGGTTCTTGATCCCGCTGCCACCGCCTTCCGCCGTCTCGAGACCCTGCAACTCCTGGTCAAGAATGACCGTTGCCACGACCGGTTTGGCGAGGTCACCCCGAGCGGCGGCTACGTGCGAGCTGATCGCACTGATGGTGACGATGAGATCTACCTGCGGGTCATCCAACAGGCGGTCGAGTGCCTCCTGGATTCCGGTCAACGTGAAATCCGCTTCGACGGTGGCGTCTGCAGGCATGCGAAGTTCGAATTCGCCGGACAGCAGATCGCTGATCTCGCTCTGAAGAAGCTCCGTCAAGTAAGTGTGACGCGGGAAGGGACCATCCGAGAGAAACCCAATGGTGACCGTGCTCGTCCCCTGGCCCGACGCCAGGCCAGGTAGCAGAGTAAGCGCCACACCGGTGAGCAGAACTGAAAGTCGAGGCATCTCTCCACAACCTCCGCTGAGTTCCGTGGCTCGCTGGCCGGCGGACGCGTAGCTCCGCCGAACAGCCGGTTCTGGGTATGAAGTGGTCCAAGTTACGCGCGCGGAGGCCGGCCGGGAAGGATGTAACCACCTGTGCCGACTGGGTATGACGGCTTGACAGTGGTGCGGGGCGCCATCTAATGTCGGGCTTCATCCAGGCCCATTCTCGCGTGCGCGACAGCGAGCGCAGCGGTCGCATCGTTTCTCGACCTCGATTCCGGAGTTTATTGTGATGCTACATCGACATCGCTCCGTCACCATCACCGTCGGTCTGATCGCAGCCTCGATCCTTCAGGCCTGCAAGGAAGAGGAGCGGGCCGAGCCCGTAATCCGGCCGGTTCGCTACCAGGAGGTCTACTCGACCGGCGGCAGCCGGGTACGCTCCTTTTCCGGTAGCGCGCGAGCGGGCGTCGAGTCGCGGATCAGCTTCAAGGTGCCGGGTACGATTCGTCGCTTGGCCGTGGAGGTAGGTGACACCGTTCGAGCCGGGCAGCTCATCGCGGAACTCGACGACGAGGACTACCGCCTCCAGGTCCAGCGCGCCGAAGCAGGCCTGGCGCAGGCGCGCGCGCAGGCGCGGAACGCCGAGGCCGACTACGCGCGGGCACGACAGCTCTACGAGAACGCCAACCTTTCGCGCAGCGAGCTTGACGCGGCCCGTACGGCATCGGAGTCGGCCGCATCGTCTGTCAACGCCTATGATCGGGAGCTGGAGCTTGCGCGGCTGCAGCTCAGCTACACGCGCCTCACCGCGCCGGTAGCTGGAGCGGTCGCGTCAGTGAATGTCGAGGTGAACGAGAACGTCCGGACAGGCGAGGTCGTCGTGCTTCTGACTTCCGGTTCTAACCTCGAGGTCGAGGTCGGCGTTCCCGGCGTTCTGATCACGGAGATCGCCGAGGGAGATGACGTCCGTACTACCTTCGATGCCCTTCCGGGACGGACGTTTCCAGGGGTCGTCACCGAGGCAGGGGTCGCCGCCACCGGCGCCGGGATGACTTTTCCGGTGACCGTGCGACTGGCAGAAAGTGGGACCGATATCCGCCCGGGCATGGCAGCCGAAGTCGGTTTCCTGTTCGAATCGGAAAGCCAGCGCGTTGTGTATCTCGTGCCCGCAGCCGCCGCGGGAGAGGATCGAGAGGGGCGCTTCGTCTTCGTGGTGGAGCCGACGCAGGCCGGCTTCGGGGTCGTGCGCAGGCGGGCAGTGAGCGTCGGCGAGCTGACGGCTGATGGGCTGGAGATCCTGGAGGGGCTGGCGGACGGCGACCGGGTCGTCACCGCCGGTTGGAGCAAGATCGAAGACGGCCTCCGGGTGAGGCTGGCCAGCAGCGGCTCATAGGCTCGATGGCCATGAACATCACCAGCGCAGCCTTAGAGAAGAACCGACTGACCATCGTCGCTCTGGTCATCATCCTGCTCGGCGGACTGATATCCTACCGCACTCTGTCGCGTTCGGAGGACCCGGGTTTCGTCATCCGCGTTGCCCAGGTGATGACGATCTTCCCGGGCGCGAGCCCCGAACGCATTGAGATGCTGGTCACGGACAAGCTCGAGAAGGTGATAATGGAGATGCCGGAGCTCGACTTCGTCGAGAGCGAATCGAAGGCCGGCGTCTCGGTGATCCTGGTCAACATCAAGCAGAGCTACAAGCAGATGCGTCCCATCTGGGACGACCTGCGGCGCAAGGTAGAGCGCGCGACGGCGGATCTTCCGGCCGATGTCATCGGCCCGATCGTCAACGACGAGTTCGGCGACGTTTTCGGCACCGTGATCATGATCACCGGCGAGGGATTCACATACGCGGAGCTGAAAGAGGTCGCCGACGAGGTGAGGGACGAGATGCTCTTGATCGACGAGGTCGCGAAGGTCGACATCTTCGGAGCGCAGGAGGAGCGCATCTTCGTCGAGTACAACAACGCCAGGCTCTCCGAGCTTGGAATCTCACCACTCCAGTTGGGCCAGATACTCGAGAGCCGCAACATCGTGCTCCCCGGCGGTGAAGTGACCGCCGGAGTGGATCGGATCGTCCTCGAGCCCTCGGGCAATTTCGAGACAATCGAGGATTTGCGCCGATCCGTCATCAGCCTACCCGGCACCAGCGAGTTCCTCTTCCTCGAGGATATCGCCGCTATCGAGCGCGGTTACATCGATCCGCCGGAGAACAAAGTCACCGCTAGCGGCGAACCCGCGCTGGCTATCGCCATATCGCTGCGCGAAGGCGGCAACATCATCACCCTTGGCGAGAAGGTGCAGGAAACGCGGTCCCGCCTGCAAACGCTCTATCCGATTGGGCTTGAATTCGACATCGCGGCCTTCGAGCCGGCCGAGGTCGACCGCGCCATCGGTGACTTCGTGAGCAACCTGCTGCAGGCTATCGTCGTCGTCGTCGTGGTGATGCTCCTCTTCTTGGGCCTGCGGACCGGCCTGGTGGTCGCCAGTCTGATCCCGATGGCGATCATCATGTCCTTGCTGGTGATGTCGTTTCTCGACATCGGGCTCAACATAGTATCACTCGCAGCCCTGATCATCTCCCTGGGTTTGCTCGTCGACAACGCCATCGTCATGGTGGAATCTATCCAGGTTCAGATGTCCGAGGGCAAGAGCGCGGTAGGAGCGGCGATAGACTCGGCAAGAGAGCTGCGCATCCCACTGTTGATAGCGTCGCTTACGACGATTGCGGCATTCCTGCCGATCTACCTTGCCGAGTCGGAAACCGGCGAGTACGTGGCGCCGCTTTTCAAGGTCGTGACGATCACGCTGCTGGGCTCATGGCTGCTTGCTCTCACGATGATCCCGCTGCTGGCCGTGAAGTTCGTCAGGCCGAAGGCGGACCCTGAGGGCTCGAAATACGAGACACCGTTCTATCGTCGGTACCGTGGTACGTTGATGTTCGTACTCCGACACCGGCTGCTGACCGTGGCTGCGGCGATACTCTTGTTCCTAGGGGCCGGGGCGAGCATGGGGCTTGTACCGCAGGTCTTCTTCCCACCCTCAGACAAGTCGTTCTTCAAGGCCGAATTCGAGCTGCCGATCGGCACGTCGATCGAGCGTACCGAAGAGGTCGTCCGCGGCATCGAGGAGTTTCTCGCCAGCGAGTTGCTCGTCACCGGCCAAAGGACCGAGGGTGTAACAAGCTGGGCTTCGTTCATCGGTCAAGGCGGCCCACGATTCCTACTGTCATTCAACCCGGAGCCGCCGAGCCCCAACTATGCGTTCTTACTGGTCAACACGACGTCACACGAGCGTATCGACGATTACATGGCGCGCATCGATTCGTTCACCTTCGAGAACTATCCCGACCTGACCAGTACGATGGCGCGGATCGAGATCGGACCGCCCCTCGAAGCGCCGGTCCAGGTTCGGATCCTAGGACGCGATCCCGATGTGATCTTCGCTATCGTCGAGCGCGTCAGTGCCGAACTGGCCCAGATTCCGGGAACGCGGAACATCACCGATGACTGGGGGCGGCGCACCAAGAAGCTTCTGGTCAACGTCAACGGGCCCCGGGCCCGCCGAGCCGGGGTGACCAACCTGGACATCGCTCTATCGCTGCAGGCCGGCCTGAGCGGGTTTGCGATGAGCGATTTCCGCGAAGAGGACGAGCTGATCCCGATCACCGTGCGGTCCGTCGCGGCCGACCGACAGGATGCCGGGAAGCTGGAGAGCCTCAACGTGTACGCCCAAGCCAGCGGTCAATCGGTACCGCTGAAGCAAGTGGCGGACGTCAAGATCGTCTGGGAACCGGCCAAGATCATACGCCGGGATCGTCTGAAGACCGTTACAGTGAGCGCCCACACCCTGCCTGGCTACACGGCGTTCGAGATCGTCGCGCAGTTGACTCCGTGGCTCGAAGCCGAGAGCGCCGACTGGGGCCTGGGTTATCGCTGGGAGCTGGGCGGCGAAGTCGAGACCTCCGGCGAGGCGAACGCGTCGATTATCGCAAAGCTGCCGATCGCGATGCTGATCATCATCATGTTGCTCGTGATCCAGTTCAATTCGATACGCCGGCCGATCATCATCCTGCTGACGATACCACTCGGAGTGATCGGCGTAACGATCGGTCTGCTGGTGGCACGTTCGTCCTTCGGCTTCATGGCGTTACTGGGGATCATCGCGCTGTCGGGCATCGTGATAAACAACGCCATCGTGCTGATCGACCGCATCGAGATCGAGATGAAAGAAGGCGGGCTGGAGCCACGACGCGCGATCGTCGAAGCGGCCCAGCGCCGCCTGCGTCCGATCCTTCTCACCACCGCCACCACGATGTTCGGGCTCATTCCGCTCTGGCTGGGCGGCGGTCCCATGTGGGAACCGCTGGCGATCGCTATCATTTTCGGGCTGCTGTTCGCGACGCTGTTGACGCTGGGCCTCGTGCCCGTGCTGTACTCGTTATTCTTCCGCGTCAACTTCAAGGGGTTCAGGTACGAGTCGCCGGCCACGGCTGGCTCTGTCTAGCCAGGAGCGCGTCGGGAACGGCCGGCCGGGATCCGGCGCTTTACTTCCTGCAATGGCATGAGGAGGGAACATGACCGAGATCACTGGACACTCACTGATTCGCGAGTCCCTGCGACACAGATTCGGCGTGCTGTTCGTCGCCCTGCTGGTCACGCTTGCCGTTCCGCCGTTGACATCGAGCGGCCCGCTCATCAAGCTTTTGTTTTCCATCACGATCACAGCGGTGCTACTGTCCGGCCTGTTCGCGGTGAGTGCAGAGAAGAAAACGTTCTACGTCGGACTGGCGCTGGTGATTCCTGCCGTGGCCGCCCGCTGGGTGGCGCGGTTGACGATGGACACGGGGCTGGACGCGATCGGCGGAGCTCTGTCGATGCTCTTCATGTTCTATCTCGCCTGGAACATCCTCGTTTACATCATCAGGGCCCGCCGCGTGGATGCGAACATCATATTCGCCGCAGTTTGCGTCTATCTCCTGATCGGCTTCATCGGTGCGTTCGGGTTCTCGATTCTGGAGCTGCTCACCGAGCAGCCGCTCCGTTACCCGAGCGACCTGCCCGGCGGCCTGGGGTCTCGTGAGACGATCACTTTGTATTACAGCTTCGTGACGCTGACGACTCTGGGTTATGGGGATATCAGCCCGGTCAGCGCCGCAGCGCGCTCACTGGCGATGTTGGAGGCGGTGACGGGTCAGCTGGTAATCGTGGTGTTGATCGCGCGGCTGATCGGTCTTACGACCGCGCAGATTGGAGCCGAGCGCACCGATACAAACGTTGTGTCGAGAGTCGACGCTACAGGTTGAAGAGCGGGATCCCCAAGCACCTGGCAGCCGTCAACTGCCGTTCATCATAGCTGGCCAGGCTGAGCTCGACACCTTGGGCGCGGAGGAACTCGATCGAGGCCAGATGGAGGGCGTCCAGCGTTCGAACCGGGACAGGGAAGGGTTCAAGCGCCCGCTCGAGCACCGCCTGTACCATCTCCAACATGGCTACCCGGCCCAGGAGTGATCGCACGAGCTCGGAATGCGATGTGACCAGCCCGCGGTCGTAAATCCGGTTCCACATCTCGTACTCCAGCAGGCGGCTGGAGAAGAGCGGCTCAGCCCAAATAGTCTCGGGTGGACGTCGATCCTCGGCGAGCAGGTGGGCGAGGGCCACCGAGGTGTCGAGGTAGATCAACGATCCCCGCGGTCCTGTTCCAGCTCCGCCAGGATCTCGCCGAGCGGGGCGACAGGATCATATGGGGGCACTCCCTCAGCGATCATGAAGGGCGGGGACAGCCAGCCGTTTCTCACCGCGTCGGCAAGCTGGGCATCGGTGAGCGTGGGACTGCGGCCAGCCTGCGGGGGGCCTAGCTCGGCGACGACCCGGTCACGGTTGGTCACCAGGATAGTCTCGCCGGCGGCAGCGAGGCGGACGTACTCGCTGAGCCTGTTCTTGAGCACCTTAAGACCGACGGATCGCATGCATTCAAAGTAGCTACTGGAAGCTACCTTGTAAAGGAAGCCAAGCTC
>FXBF010000970.1_pt1 | contig 10009 bp, 6 predicted proteins | sample 5335321 | NCBI WGS metagenome assembly FXBF01 (sample SAMEA103928391, study PRJEB20085) | sediment metagenome | isolation source: sediment | reverse complement strand
GCTCCCGACCTGCTGGTCCCAGAATCCGGACACAAGCTTGTCGGCGAAATCGTCGGTCATTGACAGGCGTCGTGCCAGTTGTTCGATTTCCGCAATTGCAGCGCGGTTATCTGCGAGCCGCGCCCTGCCTTGCAGAAAAATCTGAATGAGACGATCGGCAGCGTCGGTATGCCCCGGAAGAGAGCGCAGTTTCCTGTACGCAGTCACTGCAGTCTCTAGTTTTATTGTCGGCGACGACATCGCACGAACATACGGTCGCGGCAAGATTTGTGTATACCAAAACGGAATTGCGATAAATACAAGAATTATGCCCACGGCGATCGCCGGGCTACGCCAGTGCAGTGGCAAATTTTCATTCGCCCAGCGTGCCGTAAATACATTTTCGTACAGCCGGTTCCGGATCGTGAGCGTACCGTCATCGCCGGGAACAATCAGGCCGACAGCCACAAGCCGTCGCTGCAGAGGCGAACCGAGGTCTGCGTCGGTTTTGACGCCCTTGCGTATCCGGCCATAGAGATTGAGCAGCGCCTCATAGTACTTTTTGTCTGCAGTTACCTTTCGGTGTATGTGACTCATGTGCGGTTCATCACGAATAGCCGCACGACCGGCAAGCTGGTGCATGGCGATACGATCGACATGCGCTTCGATGTTTCCGGACACGCGCTCGCGCGCAACGGAGCGGGCAAGTTTCTGACTCAGGTATGGCTGCCCGTTCGTCCAGAAATAAATTCTGTCCAATGCAGCTTTTGCGTTCGTCGCCGACAGGTTCAATTCTTTTGCGAATAGATCGAGGTCAGACCTCGTAAAATCGCTCAAATGAATGGGTCGCGTAATCGTGAACGGCGATAGATTCGCATCTTCAACGAGGCTCGCCGGATCGCACTCCCCGATCAGTACGAAACTTAGTCGAGCGAAGTCAGGTTCAGTAATCCGGGCGTTATGTGCCGCTCGAATACTGGCCAACAGCTGCCCTGCATACGGAAGATCGGCAATACATTGAACTTCGTCGATAAAGACGACGACGCGCTCGGAAATATTTTGCAGAATGACCTCGACATAAAGCTCGACAAGTCGTTGCCGGTTGCTCAGAAATGACTTGTCCTGCCACCAGGCCTGCAGGTCTGTCTTAAGCCGGAGTTGTCGCAATAAGCGGTACGCGATGCTGTAGTACCAGCGGCCTGCATCGGCTCCACCGGCACGTTCGCTGATCTGTGCGAGATCAATAACTGCGACCTTGATTCCGTTGTTCTGCAACCTGGCAGACGTCGCAGCGATTAGACTGGACTTGCCCGTACGGTCCGGCGCAATGACATGTGCGTAGCCGCCGGAAACGAGCGTTTCGAAAAGTGTGTCGTCGGCGAGGCGACGAACATAGCCAGGCCTGACGGCGTGTAACGGCGAGCGGACGCTGAAGAATTCACCGGTTTCATCCTGCGATCCTGTTGAATAATGCCCTGACTTGTCTGACATTGCGTAAGCCGCCGTGTGCGCGAGCGAATAATGTATTCTCTGCAATTTGGGCCGATAACGCCACCGATTAGTGTACATCCGGAACACGTTGGAATGACCGATCCTTGTAATAAGTTATTGAAAAAAGACATTTTTGGCGAGGTGTCGTTGCGAAATTTCGAGGACGGACTGCGCATCGTTCGCGATGCAGGCGCGTCCCGTCCCTGGGTCAGATGGCTCGCGCGACGACTTCTGAAGCGCGAGGCTCGTGCCCTCGCCGCCGCAGGTGGTATTGTCGGCATACCCGAAATTTTGCGCGTCGATACGAATATCTTGCAGCGAAGCTGGATTGCCGGGGCACCGATGCACAAAAGCCGGCCGACCGATATCGGCTATTTTCGTTCGGCGGCCAGAATCTTGCGAGAGCTGCACAGAATGGGTGTAGCCCACAACGACCTCGCAAAGGAGCCTAACTGGCTGGTTAAGGAAGACGGGGGGCCCGGTATCGTCGATTTTCAGATGGCCTGGCACTGCCCGAAACGCGGACGCTTGTTTCGCTTGCTGGCACGTGAGGACTTGCGACATTTGCTCAAGCATAAGCGGACATATTGCCCGGAACACCTCACTCGTCGTGAGCTTGCGATTCTCGCTAAACCCACCGTGATCTCGAGAACCTGGATGTTGGGCGGCAAACCAGTGTATCTTTTTGTAACGCGAAAAATACTGGGCTGGGCAGATCGGGAAGGTGCGAACGATAGATCCGGCATTTAGCTGAGGGTTAACAATGCAGTACTGCCACAAACATAATCTTGTAGATCCAGAGTCGGCTGGCGCCGAAAGGCATTTCGGCATACGTGTGACTTTGCCGGCGGGGGACACATTTCAAAGACTGCTTGGTGATGACTGGGAAATGCTGCACTGGTACGCCAGCGAAGCCGGACGAGACCTTGCGTACGACCAGATGGCCAGGCGCCACGGCTATTACCGGGGCACGGACAATCCCACTCAAATTCTCGAGAAAATCGTCCGGTAATATTCACGGGACAATCGCAATTATCGCCCGTCAGGACGGGCTCCTGCATCGTATCTATTGGCACCTGTAGGAGCTCGTCCTGACGATCGATGCCTCGAACGCCTGCCGCGTTTATCGCGGTGGCGCGCCGAGAAACAGATAAAAACTGCTTTCACCTCCCTCGCCGAAGCCTGCGCCAATGAACAAGGGTCCCAGGTAGGTATCGAAACCCGCGAACAGGCTGCCGTTGATGATCAACGAATCGAAGCTGATGTCGGAGCGGCTTTGCCACGCGTTGCCGGCCTCGATCGATGCTCCGAAGTACAGGGGCATTTCCAGCAAACTGCCGGAATCGCCCGATCGTCGATAATAGACGAGCCGTGTAACTCCCGCATGCGGTCCACTGATTGCTCCCCGCTCGAAACCCGATAATCTGAGAAAACCGCCCAGAGGAAAGAATTCCTGAATCGTGTCGTCTGAATCGAGTGACGTCGCATAGTTGAGGCCGAACAAAAACGTATTCCGACCGGAGGTGCGTACCGTCGTTAACTCAGTCTCAATCGAATCAAAATGTCCATCAGCCCCGAGACCCGGACGTGAGCCGTTCCATCTCAGGTCGACGCGCGTTCCGTGCAGAGGGATTTGCGCATCATCCAGAGTATCGACTCTGAATCGTGCAAATAGTCCACCGGTATCGAAGTCGAAGTTGGACAAGGACGGATCCCCGACTTTCACTCTGGCGTTGCCAATGCCCCGTTGCACGCCGAATCGAAGCTCGCCCCAACGGCCGAGCTCGCGCCCAACGTCCAAGCCGATTTCCGCCTCACTGACCCGGTATCTCGCGATGGCCTCGTTGCCTGTAAAGGCATTAAAATTGCGTTGTTCCAGAATAGCTCTTGGCGCGAGGAAAAACCGCGAATCGGCACTGACAGGCTGATAGAACTCCGTAAACAGGACAGGGGCGGTACCGAGCTGGGCATCGGTACGCCATTCCGCACCATAGGAATTCAGACCGGTCTTTGTCAGTCTGGCTGACACGTTGAAAGCGGTCGATCCTTCGAAATTGTCCTCGAATGACATGCCGAATTGCATGATGTCCGGGCCCCAGCTTTTCGGCACAGTTTCGAATTCGACGCCGGTTTCGCCGCCTTCCGTGATCAACCGGTAGCCCACCTTTTCGTACAGGCCAATACCGTATAGGCGGCTCGCATCATCCGCGAATTTCTCCGGATCGATCTCGTCTCCTGCCTGCACTCTAAGATGCGACTCAAGAAAGTCTTTGGAAAGCGGTCCGTCGTCTCGAACCCGTACGAAGGAGATTCGGTCCGGTCGGGGATAGGCCCGGGTCCGGGCAGCCTGGTATGCGGCATATGACTCAACGTCAATTGACAAATCAATGAGCCGTTCCCTTTGAGCGATAGTCGCTTTTGCGCCCGGTTCGATGGTCTCGGCAATATTTTCGAATTCAGTCGAACCGAAGTCTCCGAGGTCCGGACGTATCAGTATGTCGGATTCGGCCAGCTCATCGATTTGCCGTAACGTTTGCTTGCGAATCAAGATCGTCAGCATCTGACCTGTAATGGAGAGCGCCGATTCGAGTTGATCCGGCTTGTACAAGGGAAACTCGACGTCAACCGCGATGATGACGTCAACGCCCATGTCACGTATTGCGCCGACCGGTACGTTGCCGGTCAGGCCCCCATCCACGAGTTTGCGCCCCTCGACAGTCACCGGGGAAAAGATGCCCGGTGCCGACATACTTGCCCGCATCGCAAGTACAAGGTCCCCTTGTGACATTATTTGTGCCTCACCGGTCGCTATATCCGCGGCCACAGCACGAAACGGTGTGGGCAGTTCGTTAAAATCGCTGACATCGGAAACGTGTAAGGTCTGCTCTCTCAATATCCACGAGAGTTTCTGACCGGAAATCAAGCCTGCCGGTAACACCAGGTGGCCATCGCGCAGTCCCATTTCGAGCCGCATTGGAAAAGCTTCGTCATCCTGTTTTCGGCGAAACAACATATGCTCGCGACTTGTGGTGTCCTGAAACGAATCTTTCCAGTCCAGCGAAGCAACGAGTTCCTCAAGTTCGGCCGGTGTCATTCCGGAGGCGTACAGGCCACCGACGACCGCTCCCATGCTTGTGCCGGCAATCGCATGGATAGGCACTCGCAAATTTTCAAGTTCACGCAGCACTCCGATATGCGCCGCCCCGCGGGCGCCTCCGCCGCCGAGTACAAGACCGATTCTGGGTCGGCCCTGGACTGCATCGGTTGGGGCGGCAGAGGCCATTGCTGTGCCGATAAAAAACGCGGCAATGAGCAAAACGCTGATCGAATTAACCACTAGCGACAATTGCTTTTTCATGACCAACTCTTTTCATCCGGGCGAATCAATTCCTGACCGACTATAATGGCCGATCCTTCCGATAAAACCTATACAGAGAATGGAGCAACAATGGCTGATGCGACACCGAGACCACCGGAGGGTGGCGCCAAAATAACGATAGAAAATGGAAAGCTGCAGGTACCAGATGACCCGATCGTCCCGTTTATCGAGGGGGACGGTACCGGACCGGACATTTGGCGGGCAACCGTGAGAGTTCTCGATGCTGCGGTTGAAAAAGCCTATGACGGCAAAAAAAAGATTCACTGGATGGAAATTTTCGCCGGCCAGAAATCCAATAACTTGTATAACAGCTGGTTGCCGGATCAGACCGTTGATGCCTGCCGCGAGTACCTCGTTTCGATCAAGGGTCCGCTGACGACGCCCATCGGTGGCGGCATTCGCTCTTTGAATGTCGCAATCCGGCAGCTGCTCGACCTGTATGTCTGCCTGCGACCCGTGCGCTGGTTTGATGGCGTCCCCTCACCTGTCCGCGACCCGGGTAGTGTCAACATGGTGATTTTCCGGGAGAATACGGAAGATATATACGCCGGTATCGAGTTCGAATGCGGTACAGAGGCCAATAAAAAATTTCTCAAAGTCTTCAAAGAGAATTTCCCAAACGAGTTCGACAAAATTCGTTTCCCGGGAAGCTCGGGTATCGGGTTGAAACCGGTTTCACAGGAAGGAACCGAGCGGCTCGTGCGTGCCGCACTTGACTATGCGATTGCTAACGATCGCAAGAGCCTGACCTTCGTTCACAAAGGCAATATCATGAAGTTCACCGAAGGCGCGTTTCGCAACTGGGGATACGAACTCGCGGAACGCGAGTACGCCGATCACATTTACACCTGGGACCAGTGGGAACGCACGCGCGCTATCGACGGCCCTGAGGCGGCCAATGCGGAACAGGAAACAGCGCTAAATGCAGGAAAGATTCTGGTTAAAGATGCGATCGCGGATATCACGCTACAGCAGATTCTGACTCGACCGAAGGAGTTTGACGTTATTGCCACGATGAATCTGAACGGCGACTACCTTTCGGACGCACTCGCTGCCCAGGTCGGTGGTATCGGCATCGCCCCCGGCGGCAACATTAACTACGTTACCGGGCACGCAGTATTCGAGGCTACACACGGCACTGCACCGAAATATGCCGACCTCGACGTTGTCAATCCCGGATCGCTGACGCTCTCCGGCGAGATGATGCTTCGATATATGGGCTGGATCGAAGCGGCCGATATCATCGTCGAATCGATGAATAAAACTATCGGACAGAAGACGGTGACGTATGACTTTGCTCGATTGATGGAAGGTGCAACCAAAGTCAAATGCAGCGAGTTTGCCACTGCGATGATTGCCAATATGTGACGCGAAAGCGTCCCCTGTTGTCCCAATGACGCCAAGAGGATCTCCGAAGGCCGATCCCGCTGAAGTTGCGGCGATGATCGTCGACGCATTTATAAATTACAACAACGAGTTTCGGAAGATAACGCGTCGCGCGAAAAAGACATTCGAAACGCGCGCCTGGTCGCGCAACCAACGCGATGCAGTTGAGCGGATCGAGCTTTATGACAATTCAGTTCGGCGAACTGTAGTGACGGTCAAAGAGTTTCTTTCGGACAGGGTACACGACAAATCAGTGTGGGCTCTCGCCAAGGAACAGTACGCCCAGCAGATCCGGGACTACGCCGACATAGAGTTCTTCAAAACCTATTTCAGCTCTGTTACGCGCCGCGTTTTCTCGACGATCGGTGTCGATTCGCTCGTAGAGTTCATTGCTCCGGACGTCTGGCCGACCAAGCTCATGCGCGGAATGGTCAATTCGACGATTTATCGAAACCGTGGCGAGACCCAGTATGTCTTCGATGAGATACTGTCAGACTTCGCGTTTACCACGCCCTACAGAAATGTCGAGAGCACCATTCGATTTATCTCTGCGGAAGTCGACGCCTACTGCGAAGCGCGCAACAAACGAGATAGGATCCGACAAATAGAAATTCTCTGTCCTGTTTTTTATCGGGCCACGCGTGCATACATTGTTGGACGAATTGACGGAGACGACTGGGTATCGCCGCTTGTAATCGCAATGAAGAATACTGACGAAGGCATAATTGCCGATGCTGTCATACTCTCAGAAGACGATGTCAGCATGCTGTTTGGTTTTACGCGCTCCTATTTTCATGTAGATCTGGCGACCGTAGGAACGGCTGTCGTCTTTTTGAAGTCCATGATGCCGCAAAAACCGATAGCGGAGATCTATACCGTGCTCGGGCGTGCGAAACAGGGCAAGACTGAACGGTTTCGCTCGTTGTTTCAGCACTTCGACAACTCCAGCGACAGATTCGTGCACGCACGAGGTGAAAAGGGCATGGTCATGGTGGTCTTTACGTTGCCTTCCTACGATATTGTATTCAAGGTCATTCGCGATCGATTTGGATACCCCAAGACAATCGGGCGAAAAGACGTAATCGAAAAATATCAGCTGGTTTTCAAGCATGACCGAGCCGGCCGACTGGTCGATGCGCAGGAGTTTCGACGCCTGCGCCTTGATCGCGCGCGTTTCACAGATGAGTTGCTCAATGAGTTGTTAGCTGAGTGCGCCGACAGCTGCCGGATCGAGAATGATTTTCTCGTTATCGAACACGTCTATATCGAACGCCGGCTGACGCCATTGAATCTTTTTCTACGAGAAGCGGACCGGGAAACTGCGAAGAAAGCCGCTATTGAATACGGACACGCAATCCGCGACCTGGCGCTCAGTAATGTATTTCCCGGCGATCTGCTACTCAAGAATTTCGGCGTGTCACGACATGGCCGCGTCATTTTCTATGACTATGATGAGCTTTGTTTTGTTACTGATTGCAATTTTCGCAGAATTCCGGAAGCGCGGGACGACATGGACGAAATGAGAGCCAGCGCCTGGTTCTTTGTCGGGTCACATGACGTCTTTCCGGAACAATTCATCCAGTTCCTGAGTTTCGAAGAAAATATCAGGCAAGCGTTTCTCCAGCATCATGCAGATCTTTTGACTGCTGAATTCTGGGCAAACCTGAAGGTCCGGCATGAATCGGGAGAACTGTTGGAAGTACTGCCCTACACCGCCAAGCAATGGACCGAGCACAGGGGGCACGCGCTATATCCCACTTCCACCTGACCCAGCATGCGGCGCGTTCGAAAATCGCCCGTCAGGAAGGGCTTCTGCGATGATCCTTTTGCCACTTGTCGGAGCCCGTCCTGACGGGCGATTTCAGATAATTCGTAGACGCGCGTTGTAGCGTCGCAGCATACCGAGCTGATTCTCGAGTTCGGGCTCATCCCAGGCAAGCTCCGAGGCGGCAATTTCCGCCACCATTTCGGCAAGTTCCTCGCCCTGGTCTGCAGACAGGCCAAGCATCAGTCGCCTGTGCATCAAATCCGTCAGGTTTGTCGCGAATTCATGGCGTATGGCGAATACGACCTCGGCAGCGAGAACGCTCTTTTCCGAACCGATCACCTTCGATAACGCAGCATCGGATGCCGTGAGCTCGAGAATCAGGGCCGCACGCCCGCCGTAGATGCTGAGAATGCGTTCGCGCCCGATATCAGAAAGACCACCAAAGTTCTTGAGCTTCTCGCGTGCTTCGCCGACGTTGATTGCACCGGGCAAAGGTGAGCTCGATGTACTGCAAGGCGGCGTCCTGACGTCAAGGTTCTTGATCACACGATCGATAGTCTGTTCTGCAAGGTTTCTGTAGGTAGTCATTTTGCCGCCAATGATCGAGATGATCCCGCGAAACGCTCGCCTGTGACGTTTGATGATGTGGCGGCGCGTTATCGCTGACTCCGGGCCTTTGGTATGGCGCGGAAGCGGTCTGACCCCGGCATAGGCGTAATGTACGTCAGCGGGCAGCAGCCCCGCTTCGGGAAATACATGGTTGGTTTCATTCAGCAGGTAGCGGATTTCCGCCTTGCCCGCCCGGACAACGCCAGGATCGCCCGAGTATCGAATGTCGGTTGTACCGATCAGATATTGCCCGTTCCAGGGAATGATAAAGAACGGCCGGCCATCCTCAGCAGCTTCAACGTAGAACGCGTCTCGTGGCGCACCCTTAAATTTACCCACAATGATGTGGCTGCCCTTTGTGCCGCCCATAAGGCGCCGAAGTTTCCTGCCGGTTTTGCGAAGGACGCGATCGACCCAGGGGCCTGCGGCATTAATCACGAGGCGTCCTTTGACCAATTCACTCTCGCCGGTGTCCGCATCGAAGTAACTGACCGTTATCGCCCATCCATCATGGCGCCCGATCGTTTCGACCGGTGAGTGGTTCTTGACGACAGCGCCTGACTCGGCCGCCGAGATGATGTTCTCCATCACCAGCCGTTCTGCGAATGTCACCTGTGCGTCGTAATATTGCGCGCCACCGCGCAGTCCATCTGCGTTCAACCCCGGCTCCAGCTGCAGCAACTCGTCACGATTCAGCATGCGATGCCGGGGTAGTGTCTTCCTGATCGACAAAAGATCGTAGGCAATCATGCCGAGCCGGATCAGCATCGGGCCACGTTTGCTGCGATCATAAATCGGAATATTTATGCGAATGCGTTTGACGAGGTGCGACGCGATCATGCGCAAATAACCCCGTTCATGCAGTGATTCGAAAACAAGCGGAATCTCCGCATATTCGAGATACCGAAGGCCGCCGTGAATGAGCCGGCTCGACCAGCTCGTCGTGCCGCTGCCAAAATCCCTTTTTTCCAGGAGGATGACCTTTAGGCCACGAAGTGCCGCATCGCGGGCAATGCCCGCGCCGTTAATACCGCCACCGATGATTATCAGGTCGTATTCCGGCACGGTCTCCGGCATCAGGGCCTTACTTGCCCGTTCCCGCGGACCACATACTTGTAGCTCATCAATTGCTCGGCCCCGACAGGCCCGCGGGCGTGAATACGGCCGGTCGCGATGCCGATTTCCGCGCCCATGCCAAATTCGCCCCCGTCCGCGAATTGTGTTGATGCGTTGTGTAAAACGATCGCGCTGTCGATATCCGTCAGGAATTTCGTGGCCGCGTCTTCGTCCTCGGCTACGATACTTTCGGTGTGGCTCGAGCCGTACTTCCGGATGTGATCGATCGCTTGGTTTACATCGTGGACAACCCTAATCGAGATGACAGCATCGAGGTATTC
>FXBF010000969.1_pt1 | contig 10011 bp, 7 predicted proteins | sample 5335321 | NCBI WGS metagenome assembly FXBF01 (sample SAMEA103928391, study PRJEB20085) | sediment metagenome | isolation source: sediment | reverse complement strand
CATTCCGCTGGCCGATGCGGTAACAACTGCTGACGGCCTCGCTGAGCCATTGACACTTTTGAATGCCGAAATTCTGCCCGGCACGTATCAGCGATTGTCCTGGTCAGCGACTGAACTCTTCGAAGGAGTGTCGGTTTCCACTCCTGTATTGGTTGTCAACGGAAAATTGGCAGGACCGACACTTTGCCTGTCGGCGGCCGTTCACGGCGACGAACTCAATGGTATTGAGATGGTTCGTCGGGTCATGCATGAACTTAATCCGCGGAAGCTCTCTGGTGCCGTAGTCGGCGTTCCGATCGTAAACCTGCAGGGTTTTCGTCGCGGTTCCAGATACCTGCCCGACCGACGCGATTTGAATCGATACTTTCCCGGCAATCCTCGTGGCAGTGCAGCGGCGAGAATCGCTTACTCGTTTTTCACCGAAGTCGTTCTTCACTGTGATGCATTGATCGATTTGCACACGGGTTCTTTCGAGCGCCGCAACCTTCCACAGTTGCGCGCCGATTTGCGAGACCCCGATGTCATTACACTGACGCAGGGATTCGGTACAACCGTCATTCTGCACAGCACGCCTGCCAGTGGCACGCTGCGATACGCCGCAACGTCGGCCGGTATCCCTACCGTAACGCTCGAAGCCGGCGGACCCTTGCAACTCGAACTTGAGGAAGTCAAGCACGGCGTGAAGGGCATCGAGACTCTTCTTAATACGCTCGGCATGATCAAGAAGAGGAGGCGGTGGCGTGATCCGGAGCCGGTCTATTACCGGTCGACATGGGTGAGAGCGAATCGTGGCGGCATTCTCCTGGCCGACGTCAGTCTCGGCAGCACGGTAAGACAGGGTGACCTCCTCGGAACGATTACCGATCCGATGAACAACGCCAGCACCCGACTGTATTCACCGTTTTCCGGCCGCATCATCGGCATGGCGCGCAATCAGGTCGTCATGCCCGGGTTCGCGGCATTTCACGTCGGCATACAAACGGCTGAAAGGCCGGCGATCGAGACCGAAGGCATCGATCCAGTTGCTCACGAATCCGGCAGCGACGATTACGTCGACGGTATGTCAGAATAAGACAAGATCATGTTGGGCATGCGACTCCTGCTGGCATGCCTGAAACTATCCAGCAAGCTACCGTACCGCATGCAATTAGGCATGGGTTCGTTCGCTGGACGTATTATCTTCCATTATGCGCGTAAGCGACGCGCGATCGCCGCAAAAAATCTAGAGCTATGCTTTCCGGAGTTGACGAATGCTGAACGGCAAAGACTTCTGCGCGCGCATTTTACTTCACTCGGCCGCGCACTGTTCGAGTCCGGCCTTGCGTATTGGGCCCCCGACGAACGACTGCGTCCGCTCCTGAAGATCAACGGCCTGGAAAATTTGCACGCTGCGCATTCACGTGGTCAGGGGATTATTCTTATCGCAGCCCATTTCACATCGATGGAATTGTGCGGGCGACTGCTGGGGCTCGAAGCGGATTACGATATCGTGATTCGACCGTTCAGCAATCCCGAGATCGATGCCATCGTTCAGTCAGGACGCCACCGTGCCGTCAGGTCGGTAATACCAAAAAAGAGTTTTCGGCAGTTCTTAAAGGGACTGAAAGAGAACAGGGCGATCCTTATAACGGTTGATCAGGCGACGACTGCCGACAGCAAAGTGATGGCACCATTCTTCGATGTGCCCGCGCCGACGTCGGTCAATGCGGCACGAATCGCACAGAAAACCGGCGCGGTCGTGTTGCCGGTACTCGGGCTTCGGGAACCCGATATGTCCGGTTACCGGATCGAAATCGGTGAACCCGTGTCCGGGTTTCCAACGGGCGACGCCCTGACCGACGCCAGGCGGATCAATTCGCTGGTCGAGGAACAGGTGCGCCGCGCACCGGAACAGTATTACTGGATTCACCGCCGCTTTAAGGCGGACCCTTCCCCTTATGAGGATTAAAGGGGACGTACCGCTTTTTTCGACCTTTTTGCATTAGACTCGCGACACAATGGCTGGCAAGCGTAAACCGCTGTATTCCTTCTGGACACCAAACTACTGGTATCTCTGGTTGTTTCTCGGCTTGCTTCGTCTCAGCTGTCTGCTCCCGTACCATTTGCAATTGCGTATTTTCAAGGCAGCCGGCCGGCTGCTGTACCGATTCGATACCAAGCGGCGAGAGACCGCCCGGCGGAATATCGGGATTTGCTTGCCCGAGCTGTCAGCGGATGAACGGGATGCGCTGACACTGGCACATTACGAAGCACTTGGCGCGTCGATGATGGAACTCGGGCTCGCCCGTTGGGGATCGCATGAGAAGATTACTGCAATTAGCCGAATCGAGGGCGCAGAAAACCTGACAAAGGCCCTGGATCAGGGCGAGGCCGTTATTTTACTGACCGGCCATTTTACGTCCCTGGAGTTAAGTGGCCTCGTCATGCAACCCATTTGTCCCCGCATAGCCGCCGTATTTCAGCTGCATCCTCACGAATTCCTGACTGAATTCCTGCGAACGACCCGCGAGCGCGTGGCGGAACAGACGATCGAAAGCAGCGATGTGCGGCGCATGGTACGCAGCCTCAAGTCCGGTGCCGCCCTCTGGTTTGCGCCCGACCAGTCGGTTCGTAGCAAACAATCCGTATTGACCACATTTTTCGATGAGCCGGCATTAAACAATACAGCTACAACCAAACTGGCCAGGCTGGGCAAAGCAATTGCGATCCCCTGGTTTCTCTGCCGTCGTCCCGAGGGAGGCTACGTGATGACGATTCTGCCACGTCTGGAAAATTTCCCTAGCAACGATCCGCTCGAAGACACGAAACAATTCATAACGGTTCTCGAAGAGGCGATTCGACGTTGCCCCGAGCAATACATCTGGACCTACCGCAAATTCAAAGGCAGGCCGGAACACTTCCCCGATGTCTATGCGAACCTGGACGAGCTGAAATAACCCTCGAGTAGCTGCTTCCAGTTCGACTCTGCGTATTGCAGCGTAGGATCGAGCTGCTTGATCTTCTGCAGCGACCTGTGCAGACGCGACAGATTTCTTTGTCGCCACGGCCCGGGTTGCCGCAATCGACCGCGATCGAAATCGATCAGCCAGACCTTGTCGTCTTTGCCCACTTGAATGTTGTAAGCGTTCAGGTCAGCGTGGAAGATGCCCGCCTTGTGAAAGGAAGCAATGCCACTGCCAAGCGTCCGCCAGAAGTCATCTGTGCAAAGCAATGTCGCAATGCGTTCCGATAATGGCATCACGTCCGGGATGAGAACCGTCAGCAGATCCGCCCGATAGCTCAGGCCATTGCGGACATAGCGGGCCGCAGCCGGCCTCGGCACCGGCAATTCCATGGTCACGAGTTCCGATAACAAACGCCACTCGCTGAATGCGCGTGTCGCTTCCTCACCGAGCCACAAATAACTGTCTGAAACGAGTCGGCCGATCAGGCCGCCGCGCATGAAATGGCGCAAGACGAACTCACCCTCATCGCCTTTTACGATGGTGGTGTTGCCACGGCCGGACGACCGAAGCCTCCCGGTGACCGGGGACGAAACCGGCCAATGGTCCGGCTCAAAATCGGCATCCGAGATTTCTCCGAAAATATTCCCGTCAAAAAGGATGGCGCCATCGGCCGTTTGTACGAGTTTCGCGTTCAAATCTGTCTGTCCCGCGCAAACACTGCGAAAAACAAATATTTTGACGACGTTAGGCGCATTTAGGTCCTTGATCAGCGATGTTCAAGACTTTTAGTGCAGATGCTGCAAAAACTGTGTTCCGGCGCCAAAGAGTTTGCGACTTTTTGAAGATTTTCGCGACATTTAGACGAATTTAGAACCTTTATCCCGAGATCTTGACCGCTTCCCTTCGCGACCAGGATAAGTAGCTGCGTGAGCCTTTTCATAGACGTTTGACGCTTTTAGGGCTAATATCCTTACAATCTAGCGCCTGATCGCCACCGACTCTCTAGTTGGCCGGGTCGCTCAGGTAATACTCGGCCCCGCAATAAGGGCACATGGCCTCACCAGTCTCCTCGATCGGCAAATAGACCTTCGGATGAGAATTCCATAAGTACATGCCAGGCATTGGGCAGGAGAGCGGAATATCGTCGCGACGCACCTCATACCTGTGTTGCGCATTTGCCTGAATGAGGTTCTGATCGACTGTTCCTTCCCTTGCTCTCACTAAAGTCACCTGTTTCTTTTGTTTGTTTGCGTGGGATTATAGCAATCCGTCTATTGCATCGTCCGGGCCCAGACCCTGGTGACGAACCTCCTTTCGTCGGCGAACTCCGTATTCGGAGCGAGCGGTGCTTGTTCATCCAAAGCCAAACGATGTAGCCGCAAACGGTAGGCTTTGTAAATCTCCTGCAGCCGCACGACATCCTTTTCCGGCAGGCAGGCTGCCGCTGCAAGGGTTCCAAGCTGACGTATGTTGTCTGAGTAGTGAATAACGGCTGGATGCAGCTTCGCATTGCTGAGAACGAGGTATTGCACGATAAACTCGATGTCACCGATGCCGCCCTCGCCTTGCTTGAGATCGAACAGCTTGGAATCGCTAGGGTCCAGTTGCTCTCGCATCTTGCGCCGCATCGAGGTCACGTCATGCAAAAGACTTCCCTGACGCACGCGATTCCGCAGCGTCTCGGCACGTATTCTTTCGAATTCCCTTGCCACCAGGGCGCTGCCCGCGACCGGCCGGGCACGCAGCAAGGCCTGATGCTCCCACGTCCATGCGTTCTCCTCCTGATACCGCTCGAACGCCCCAACACTCGTTACCAGGAGTCCGGACCGTCCGCTCGGGCGCAGGCGGGTATCGACGTCGTATAGTGCGCCCGAGCCGGTTTGTGTCGTCAGGAAGTGCACGAGGCGGCGCACCAAACGCCCGAAGAAAACGCTCGTTTCAAGCGGTTTCTGCCCGTTCGTCATCCGCTCGGAATCGCTGCCATCCCCTGACTCGTGAAGGAACACCAGATCCAGATCCGAGCGGTATGACAATTCGATACCACCGAGCTTGCCGTATGCAATGACGCCGAAGCCGGCGACCCTTTCAGTATCGCCGTCCACGCAGTACGGTTCGCCGTGCTTCTCGACGAGATCGACATAGGCGATTTCAAGCGTCTCCTTCAAAACCAGTTCCGCAAGATCAGTCAGGCGGTCGCTGACCTTCATGATCGGCAGCCTGCCATTGAAGTCGGCGACCGCTATTCGAAACAGGCTGGCCCGTTGAAACTGCCCGAGCCCTTCTATTCGAAGCTCGCTGTCTGATTCGCCCAGCCCGGCGATTCGTCGATCCAGTTCCGCTTCCAGTTCGTTCTTGACAAGCGGCGACGAAAACACGCGTGGATCAAGCAACTCATCCAATAACAAGGGATAACGGCTGACCTGCTCGGCGAGATAAGCGCTTCTTTCGCTTAAGTTTACGAGCCTCTCCAGCGCGGACGGATTTTCGTTCAGCAGTGCGACGTAGGCGCTTCGGCGCAGGATGCGGTCGATGATATTGAGTACCCGGGTGAGTACGACCGCTGGATCAGACCTGTTCTTGAGCTCATGCAACAGATTCGGCATGAACTGATCGAGCCGCTGACGGCTCACTTTGTCGGACTGAAGGGTTGACGCAGCGCGCCGGAACTTCACGACCGCCTCCGAGAGCTGCTGCGCCTGTGTGAAGCCTTGCTCTTCGAATAGTTCCCGCCACTCCACAGCCGTCGAGTCTGATGCCCAGCGCTCCGCAAGACTCGGTGCGACACTGGTCTGCGACACGGGACGTTCGCTACGGAAGACCACTGTTTCGAATTGCCGGCTGACATTGCTGCGATGTAATTCGAGGTCTGCGATCAGGCTCTGCCAGTCCGGATAGTTCATCGCCAAACAAAGTCTGGCCCTGTCCGCGGGGTCGGCTGGAACATCGTGCGACTGTTGGTCTCGAATAGCCTGAATGAAGTTCTCGAGACGACGCAAGAAAGTGTAGGCCTGCAGGAGTTCATCGACCGACGATTCCGAGAGCCCGCGTTGGTTAGCGAGACGCGGCAGGACAACCTGTAATTCGCGGCTGCGAAGATGCTTGTCGCTTCCACCGCGGACAAGTTGCAGGGACTGAGCAATGAATTCGATTTCCCTGATGCCGCCGGGCCCGAGCTTAATGTTATCTGCGAACTCCTTCTTCTGTACTTCCGCAGTAATCAACGCCTTCATGTCGCGAAGCGATTCGAATACGCCGAAATCGAGGTAGCGTCGATAGACGAAGGGCTCAATCATGTTGCCCATGAGTTCCTCGGCAAAGCATTCGTCGACTGTTGGGCCCGTAATTCGGGCTTTGACGTAGGCGTATCGCTCCCAACTCCTGCCGTGCTGCGGAAGGTAATTTTCCAGAGCAGCGAAACTGACCACGGGCGGCCCGCTGTTTCCGAAGGGCCGGAGTCTCGGATCGACCCGAAACACGAAGCCCTCCGCCGTCACCTCTTCCAGAAGGTCTACGATCTGCCGTGTCAGGCGAGTGAAGTATTCATGCGCGCTGAGAGGACGGCTGCCATCAGTTTCTCCGTCTTCGGTATATAGAAAAATTAAATCGACGTCGGACGAAAAATTCAGCTCCCGGCCGCCAAGCTTGCCCATCGCAAGAACCACGACCGGTATCTCGGTGCCGCTGTCGTTTCGCGGAGTTCCGAAACGCTCCTGCAATCGACGCGTTGAATAGCTTGCTGATGCCGCAATCAGTTCGTCTGCGAGATCGGACAATGCCTGTAAAGTCTCGCTCAGGCTGGCTGCCCCAGAGGTGTCGCGCCACAACACGTGCAGAAGCCATCGGTTGCGGAACTGTCTGAGGCGGCGTTTTATGCTGCCGGCATCGCCCGCACTCGTGGATACCTCGGTTGCGAACGCGCGTAGAGTCCTTATGTCCGGCGGCTGCAGGAATGTGCCGCTGTCCCGGCAACTCAGAATCCAGGGCCATTCCCGAATGATTATATTCGCAGCGAACTCACTTACCGCAACCAGCTTCGTCATGCTGGCCAGAAAATCCGGAGAGGACCCGATAATGGCCACGCTGCCCGGGTGAGACGATTCGAGTCGCTCTGACCAAAGCGACACGAATACGCCGAGTTCGTCGGGCAGCGTTGCTACAAGCTTGTTAAGCTTCTTGTCAGCTGACGCCTTCATCGCTCCCAGTCTATCGGACAGGCACGCTAAACTGATGAAAATAAATGACCAGGATAATGGCTGAAGCTAAGTATCTTCTGATCGTTTACCGCTCGCAGTCTGGCACGACCAGTAAAATGGCCGATGCGGTCATCGGGGGTGCGAAGCACCCTGACATCGAAGACGTCGAAGTTAGGGTTCTAACAGTGCCGGTGTACAGTTTCTTAAGTTTTGCTCGGAGAAAAACTTAAGAAACTGTACACCGGCACCTGAAATCAGGCGGTCGACGATTTCTTCTTGCTGGTCAGTTCTTTTAGTACGTTATCCAGGGAAACAGGCTTGCCGATCGCATGACCCTGCGCGAAATCGACACCAAGCTTTGCGATAAGCGTCTTAATTTTCTCGCTCTCGACATATTCGGCCACAGTCTCGAGCTTCATTACCTTGGCTACCTGCGTAATTGCGGCGACCATCGACTCCGAAATCCTGTTGCCAGTGATATCACGGATGAAACCGCCGTCAATTTTGAGTGTGTCGACTTTGAAGTTCTTGAGATAGGCAAACGAACTCAAGCCGGCGCCGAAGTCGTCGAGCGAGAATCGGCAACCATGCTTACGCAATGCATCGATGAATGCCTGCGCCTTTCTGCGGTTGGATACCGCAGCCGACTCCGTGACCTCGAAACAGAGTGACTCAGCGGGCACACCGCTGGACTCGATCTCGTCCTCGATGAACTTCAGAATGTCGTCGTCTCCCAGCGATTGACCCGACAGATTAATTGCAAAGCTAGCGCCGGAAGACTCAAGGTAATCCGTGTGCTCTCCAAGCTTTGACAGCGTCGTCGAAACCACCCATCGATCGATCTGCGGCATTAGTTGATAGCGTTCGGCGGCAGAAAAGAAGGCGTCTGACGAAACTTTGTTGCCCTTACTGTCCTTCATTCTCAGCAGAATCTCGAAACGCGTTTGATCGTTATCGTCCGCCAATGCAACGATGGGCTGCGACATAAGCTCAAAGCCGTCCGTATCCAGTGTCTGTTGAATCTCCGACACGAGATGCATGTCGTCGTAACGGCGAATAATGCTCTGATTGTCCTGGTCATAAACTTCGACTCGGTCACGACCGTGATCTTTCGCTGAATCGCAGGCGATTCGGGAGGCCGTCAATGCGTCGGCGACGTCGGGAGCTTTGGCATCGAAACTGGCAATGCCAATGCTGACGGTAACCTGTAAAGACTTGTCTCCCTGCAAGTAGCGAAGTTGTTCCCCTTTCGAGCGAACGGTTGTCGTGAAGTCAAGCGCTTCCTCGACCGTACTGTGCGTCAGAAGAATGGCGAAATCATCGCCTGTGAGGCGGGTTGCGACGGCATTCCTGGGCAATTCGTCTTCGAGCATTTGCGAAAAGCGAATGATGACTTCGTCTCCGGCTTCCCGTCCGAACGTGTCATTGACCAACTGCAGGTTGTCCAGGTCAAAATAGATAATCTGATGTTCGTCATCGCCGTCCATCAGCGATTTCATCGATTCATGCAATTGAGCTTCAAATCCTGACCGGTTCATGAGACCGGTCATTACATCGAACGATTGTTCAATGACGTACTCGACCTTGCGAACGATATGTGACATGAAACGCATATGCGATTTGTCGAACGGTTTCCTGTCGACACGCCCAAGCTGGGCAAGCACGCCTTCGACATTACCTGCCTTGTCGATGAGTGGGCAAAGCATTGTCTGATAACCTTGGTCGGCAATATTGTCCGAATCTTCCACGGGCGGCACTTCAAAAATTACCGACGCTCGCTGAGCCTCAAGCTTCGGGAATAACTGCTCGATGATGTACTTGTCCAGTACCTTCCGGTTTACGCTTTTCCAACTCGAATGTGTGGCACTAATCCGGATTCGTTTGGCCGGCAGGAGCAAAACACTATATGCAATGCCAAGAAAGCGGCCGCTTTGACCAATTAGCTGTGCTAAACCTGCGTGGCTGCGGGATACACCGTGGATTTTTTCGTCTACTTTGTAGACGAGTTCGAGTTCCTTCTCAGCGACGGCGGCCCGCTTCGCGATCTCGCCGAGCTGATGATTGATGCGCATGCCCTCGCCGATAACCTGCACCGCCGGGAGCAGAATATTTTTCAACAGACTTGGATTGAATGAGGACGCCTTGCCTGCGTTTTTCGAGAACACGGCCACAAGCAGGCCGAGCCCATTATCCGTATCGTCACCATAGACAGGTAATACGAGAAGGGTCCGGCCGGAGGTTAATGTGCGTCGCAACAGATTCGAGTCGGGCAGAATTCCAGCAACGACGTCGTCGGGCAAGTCCGCAACGTAATTATCGATCTCATAGTCGTCTACGCCGTCGCTGCTCCAGACACAATCACGGGAGAGATCGTAGAAGCAAAAACACTGCGCGCGGGGAACAAGCGACTGCAGTAACCCCTTAGCCGAGCCGATATTTTTCCTCGTTATGATGTTGTGCACGTCTGCGGTCATCAGCGAGTGTCGCTTTGAAGCCCGGCCGGGATTTCCCCGGTTCATAGGAATGACCGCACAATGCCATGCATACCGCGGCATCGCTGTGACTCAAGTCTCAGCTAAAATCAATTCCCCTTTTTATTCAGGCAATTACGCCAAAAAGAGCCCGGCGGCGCTAATATTTGCGGCGGCCGGGCTTGTCTTTGGCTCGGGTGCTAGCCTGCACATTTCACCAAGGATCGCGGGTCCTGGGTGAGGGCTCGGGCGGCTGAGGACAGGCCTGGAGCGAAACTCATAGCGGTAGCTATGGGTTGAGTGAAGGCCAAGCTCAGGCGTTCGAGAACCAGCCAGGGCCGCGATAGGCGGACGGCGGTGTACAAATTGCGCTCAGCAATCGGCCTGACAAACCGGTAAAAA
>FXBF010000968.1_pt1 | contig 10012 bp, 5 predicted proteins | sample 5335321 | NCBI WGS metagenome assembly FXBF01 (sample SAMEA103928391, study PRJEB20085) | sediment metagenome | isolation source: sediment | reverse complement strand
CACGCCGCTCTACATCAGCCCTCGAGAGTCCAAGAGCCAACACAACCAGCGCCGTAGGAAAAAGCTGCCCAAACGACAAAACATCAAACGTCGCCATCGTCGAAAAGAGTACCGCTGCGCCCAGTACGGCCGAGAGCAGAACCGCCTGGTCAGCTCGAGGGGCACGGGTGAGCGATCCGAGAGACCGGAAGGTAACGACGAGCAAGAATGCAAGCAGGAGAGCCAGACCGACGATACCGAGCTCGACGAGCTCCGTCAGATACGAGTTGTCGAAAATGACCTGCGACGGGTCACTCGTCGAATACCCAGGTCCGAACCACGGGCGGCGCTCAATCAGGCCCGGCAGCAGTGCGTACTTGCTGGCCCGAACTGCCGCGTTTTGATCGGGATTCTGGCCTGTGACAAAATTGAGAATCAGTCGCGGCGTGTTCGGGCTGAACACGGCCACAGCTACCCCTCCGATGGCGACCGCCGAGACTAGAGAAAGCATCTTGGGGAGCTTGTGGATCTGGGTGATTCCAACCACCAAACCTATCGCCGCAAGCGCTACGAAAGCCGTTCGCTGATTCGTCGCTCCGATCGCCAGCAACTGAAAACCGATTGCAACCAGGTAGAAAATGCGAGCACGCCTGGACTCGCTGTTCAAGAAAAAGGCCAAGAAGATACCGATCCCGATTGCCAACAGCCCGACCAGCACCAAGGGATGAGGCGCAGTCGCCGAAGCGCGAAGCTCGCCGGTGAGCCGCTCCTGGAGGGAAACCACTGCACCTCGGTTGGCTCTGGGATCGACCTCGAAACCGACCGTCTGCCAGATCGTTCCAAGGATCGTGAGCGGTCTACCAGCCACTGCTTCGAACACAGCAACGGCGGCCTGGAACAAGGTCATGCCGAGGATCACGAACAAGATCCGATACGCCCACCGGAGCGAGAATGCCAAGTGGTAGGAGGCAATGAACAGGCCGGCGAGCGAAGCAGCTCGTACCAGACCGCGCTCGGCGCCACTCGCCTCGAACTCGCTCATGCCCAGGGCGTTGACGTAAGGCATGATCAGGATCGCGACAAGAAGGGCAATCCCAAGTACGGAGGCGATGCCCAACGGGAATAGCCGCGGCTCTGTGATGATCCACAGAATCCACACGGCGACCAACATTGCGAGGATCACGTCGGTGACGTGAAGCGACACGCCGACCGGGAGCGTGTAGACATCCTCGACCAGCCGGCTTGCAACTACGTAGGCGATCACCAGGGCGCCCGCAAGGCGTGCCAGACCGCGAAAGTCGTCGCCGTCTTTCGAGAGGGGATCGACGATTCGTGCCTGCGCCGGCCCGCTTGCGCCACCCAGACCGATCATGAGGGAGTCGTCTCCTCGTCCGGATCGTCCGCATCAGCGCAGCTCAACGCGCTGACCTTGACAAGATCGCCCAGGGGACTACGACCGGGAGCCCGCTCTTCGCCACCTCCCGAATCGATTGGAGCATGTCCATCTCGTCCCCTGTCCCTGCACCGGCGGCTGTTTCCGTCGAAACTGATACAACAAGAGACTGCCTGCGTTGAAGCCTCAGGTCCCACCGAACGTGCAGTCCCGCCACCAGGACTGAGATTCTAGTGTCCGGTGGCTCCCTAGGCCAGAAGAAGATAGATACGGCCACGGCCAACAGCTCGAAGTTGCCCAGCGCTGCACCGACGTCCACGTTCGAGGACGTGCGACCCTCTCGATCTCGAGCCGGTGCCTGCCAGCCGGTAACCAGAGTCAGCCCACTAAGCTGAGTCCTCGGTTGGGTCGTTCCAAGACCAGACCGACTCCTGCGGTCGGCAAGCCGTGGTGGACGAGGGGGAAATGTGCGACGTATCCTATGGTTCGTAGGGCGGCGCTCGACGCCGCTTCTCGGCCGCTGCGCGACCTCGCCTGGCGGGAATAGGCACACCACATGACTCGATACGTAGTCGTGACACCGGTGAGAAACGAGGCCGAGCACATCGGTCGCACGATCGAATCGATGCTGCATCAGACCGTAACCCCGCAACGGTGGGTCGTGGTCGACGATGGATCGACCGACGAAACGGCTGCCATCGTCGAGCGGCTGACGGCCGACGTGCCCTGGGTCGAACTCATGAGGCGTGAAGATCGCGGCCACCGATCTCCCGGAGCGGGAGTCATGGAGGCGTTTCGGTCCGGTAGAGAGCGAGTTGACGACCTGGACTGGGATTACCTCGTCAAACTCGACGGCGACCTCGAGTTCGATGCGGACTACTTCGAGCAATGCTTCGCCGCCTTCGATTCGGATTCGAAGCTCGGTATTGCAGGGGGAAAGCTCTACGACATCTATCCGGACAGGATCGTGCACGAATCCCATCCCGAGTTCCACGTTCGTGGCGCAACCAAGATCTACCGTCGGGCCTGCTGGGAAGAGATGGGCGGACTGTTCGAGGCACCGGGTTGGGATACGCTCGATGAAGTCAAAGCGAACCAGATGGGTTGGACGACGCGAACCCTGGTCGAACCATCGATCTACCAGCTGCGACCCACGGGAGCAGCGGCTGGGAGCTGGTCGAACTGGGTGAAGAACGGAGTGGCGGCCTACCGGTCCGGCTACCACCCGGCATTCGTGTTTGCCCGGGCGGGTCGGCGCCTCGTCCGACCGCCAAGCGTGACGGCACCGACCGGTCTGATATGGGGCTATTTCAGGTCGTGGATCACGAAGGCCAAGCGCATCGATGATCCAGAGCTGCTTCAGTACGTGCGCACACAGCAGTGGAGACGGCTCACCGGTGGCACCTCGATGTGGAGGTGACCTGATGCCTAAGCGACCCGGCTGGAAACAATGTGCGGCATAGCGGGCAAAGTCTGCCGTCATCCCGGATCCGAGCCAGACGAGGCGATGCTGCGGAGGATGGCGGACAGCCTCTCTCACAGGGGGCCGGACGATGAGGGAATTCTCGTTTCGGGATCAGCGGGCCTAGCGTTTCGTCGGCTGAGCATCATTGACCTCGCAGGCGGTCACCAGCCAATGCCCAACACGGACGAGACCATTTGGACCGTGTTCAACGGCGAAATCTACAACTACCGACAGCTCCGCCGATCGCTGGTCGACAAGGGATACACATTTCGCACTCAGACCGACACCGAGGTCATCGTCCATCTTTACGACGAGTACGGTGACTCGTTCGTCAGCCACCTCACGGGCATGTTCGGGCTTGCGATCTGGGACAGCAAGCGGCGACGTCTGCTCCTCGCGAGGGACAGGCCCGGAATCAAGCCCTTGTACTACGCAGAGACACCGGACGGCCTCGCGTTCGGCTCGGAGATCAAGGCGCTCCTCCAGGACCCCGCGGTGTCACGAGATGTCGACCTGGCCGCGCTCGATCGATTCCTGTCGTTCTACTACCTCCCGGGTGAAGACACGCTCTTTCGCTCCGTCAAGAAGCTCGAGCCCGGACATCTTCTCGTCTACGAAGACGGTGAGGTTGCCACGCAGCGATACTGGGACCTGGAGTTCGATCCGCAACCCGCGCGGCCACTGGCCGTGGAGCGGTCCGAGCTCCTCGATCTGCTGTCCGAGGTGGTTCGAGATCACCTCATCGCCGACGTCCCCGTGGGCCTCTTGTTGAGCGGAGGAGTCGACTCGACAGCGGTGTTGTCCCTTGCCGCCGACCACGGGACCGATCTGTCGACGTTCACTATCGGCTTCTCAGGAGAGAACTTCGCCGATGAACGACCGCACGCGCGGTTGGCGGCGGACCGCTTCGGGACCGATCACCACGAGACGTCGATGCGGGACACAGACTTCTTCGCAGCTCTGCCGCGCTATGTGTGGCACATGGAAGAGCCCATCTGCGAGCCGCCGGCGATCGCGTTGTACTTCGTCGCGGAGTTGGCTGCAGAGCACGTCAAGGTCGTGCTCTCGGGCGAAGGTGGCGACGAAGCCTTCGCCGGATACTCGAACTACCGAAACAACGCGTGGTTTGAACGGATCAAGCGCGCGATGGGGCCGACTCGCGCCATGGCGGCGCCTCTCGTCGGCGCCCTCCCGAACCTGGGGGCGCGCCTGGACAAGTACCGGCGAAGATTCGACATGTCGCTCGAGGACTACTACCTGAGTAGGACGTCTTCGCCTTTCACCTACTTCAACGAGAACCGCGACCGGCTGTTCACGCCTGCGATGTCGGCAGAATTGTCGGATGTCTCGACCGGTGCAGTGCTCGCTGGGCATTGGGCAGCGGCGGCAAACCAAGGGCCGCTGAACCAGATGCTCTACGTCGACACGAAGACATGGTTGCCGGATGACCTGCTCATCAAGGCCGACAAGATGACGATGGCCAAATCCCTCGAGCTCCGGGTTCCGTTGCTCGACCACCGCGTCCTCGAATTCGCCGCAAGGTTGCCTGCATCACGCAAGCTGCGCGGTGTGCAGACCAAGTACCTCCTGAAAGAGGCCCTCAAAGACAAGGTTCCGACGGAGATACGACGACGAAAGAAGACCGGGTTTCCGGTTCCCTACGAGCGGTGGATGAGCCAGGCCTCGACAGGGTCGCTCCGCGACCTGCTGCTCGATGAGGCGGCGATCGGGCGCGGATATTTCGAGAGGCGAGAGATCGAGCGGATACTTCAGCGTAACGCCGAGCGGTCCGACCTCTCGAAGGAGGTTTTCGGTCTCGTGGTTCTGGAACTCTGGCACCGTATGTTCGTCGACGGAGCGCCTATGTCGAGTTTGGACCTCACCTGAGGCTGCCCGACCCTGGCACCCGTCACGAGATGCGGCGCTTGATAACGTCTCGAACGTTGCGCATGAAGGGGAGAACCTCGAGATCCGCGAACAGGTCTGAGGTGTCAACGAGGCCTGCCGAAACCCGGAAGAGCCTCATCGCGTCGGAATTGACCCGATTCACTTTGGAGTCCACGAGGAACCCTGCCCTGTGCCCGAGGTCAACCAACGTGGAGGTGATCGAATCGGTGGCATCGATCCCCGATCCGTATGGGTAGCTGAAGGCCTCCACGGGCCCTTCTATAGTCGATTCGAGGAAGCGCTGGTTGCGGGCGATCTCGGAATCGGCGCCGGTCGAGTCGAGCGAACGGCAGTGCACATGTGACCAGGTGTGGTTACCTATGACCATTCCCTTGTTACCTGCCGTCGCGAGGTCTTGCGAGGTCACATAGAGTGAGGCATCAGTCGCCATCTGGGCCGGGTCTGCGGAGGTGGCGTCCACGAGACGGTTGTAGAGCTGCGTCCGGTCGTCCAGTGACAGTGAAGCTAGATACGATCCGAAGAACTCTTTGAGATCGGCGAACTCGCGGCCGGTGACGGCGACGATCGGCGACATGCCGAGCGTGTTCACCGTCCACACGACGAGGTTGTCGAACGCGAGCGCCTCGTTGTTCACAAAAGCGCCGTTGACGAAGAAGACCGAAGGTGCACCCGCGGCCAGGCAGATGTCTGCCGCCGCGCGGGGCACGCTTGCGTACGCATCATCGAACGTGATCAGCAGCGGTGGACGATCGTAGTGCCTTCGTTCTGGGCCCTCGAGAACCCAATCGATCGAAACGAACTGATAGTCGCGAGCGAGCGATTCAAGGTGAGCAGAGAGCAGAGACGGCGGCGTCGTCACGCCGAGTCCGGCTGTGAAAACCGACGGAGAGTCGGCGATCTCATGGTAGAGCAGGCATCGCAGACCTCGGGTACCGGCGAGTCGACGAACGAGACGTCTTCCCGTAGCGGAACGATCCACTACTCTCACGGCCCGTCGAATGTTTGCCTTCACGTGACCTCCTGCGTGCGCGCCACAGCCGACGGACGATCCGAATTCGGCCGAAATGAGACCGCCACACGATGCGGCGTCGGCATGGTAGCGCGCGGCTCTCGAGGAACCGGTGCGGAGACCGCAAGTGACTCGACCGACGTTCCGGTCGAGCAGGCGGGCGTTCAGAGCTACTCTCTTCTTCGGATCTCGAGTCGTCGGCGACGAGACGATCACGTTTAGTGCCGTCTGAATCCGATAGAACGTTCGAGGGGACACGCACGATGGGTAGGGCGGAAGATGTGGAAGAGCAACCGACGATCGTCATAGTCACGAGCGACGGTCCGGAGCATCACTACGTTGCGAACCGAATTCTCGAGGACTTCGAGGTGAGCGCGATCATCGTCGATCGAGGCAGACCACAGACGCGTGCCGAGCGAGTTCGAGTCCTCCGCAAGAGATTCAACGTTGGACAGCTCTTCTCCAGATTGATGCTCCGATTCACCGCTCTGCTCTTTCGCGATGAGCAGCGTCGAGAGCGTGACCTCTATCGAGTATTGGGAAGGAAAGCCCGAGCATTCGCGCGTCCGGACCTCGTTCGTCACGTGGACGGGATCAACACGCCGGATGGAGGTGCCGTGATCCGCGACGTATCACCCGATTTCCTGCTGGTCTACGGCACGGGCATCGTCGGTCCAAAGGTGCTCGCGATGGCGCGCGTCGCTGCACTCAATCTCCACACAGGTATTTCTCCCGACTACCGCGGTTCCGAGAGCGCGTTCTGGCCGGTCTTCAATCGGGAGTACGAACTCCTGGGAGCAACGATCCACGAATGCACCGATCGCATCGACGGAGGTGAGATCTACGCTCGCGCACGCGCAGAACCGCATCCAGACGATGGGCAGTTCGCGGTGTTCGCTCGCTGTGTGCTGGTTGGCGCTGATCTCTACGTGTCGACGCTTCGGCGCGCACTCGACAGGCCGCTTGAGGGCCAAAGGCAGGACCCGACCGTCGGTAAGGAGTATCGAGCCGTCGACAAGCGGCTCCGGCACGACCTCGCAGTGCGGTGGGTGTTCAGGTCAGGAGAGTTTCAACGCGACGCGGTGGCTGCTTCGGCGTCATCGCTGTCGTCTCCCGGCAGAGGTCCTGGGCGACCGGCCGAAGACGTGTCCTCGCCGTCGAGTGACGCCGATCCTCGGTCTCAATGGCCGTCGGTGAGCGTCACCATCGTCAACCATCGATCACGTGACCTGCTCCGAGCTTGCCTGGACTCGCTCCGTAGGTATCCCTACACGCTGGGAGTGATGGAGGTCGTCGTGCTCGACAACGCCTCGGACGACGGCTCGGTCGAGATGCTCCGTGACGAATACTCCGAGGTGGTCGTGCTCGCCGAGCGAACAAGAAGGGGATACGCCGCGAATCAGAACCGGGCGGTGGCGGCCTCACATGGCGACGTCATCTTCATGCTCAATCCCGATGCCGTCGTTCACGAGTTCACCGTCGACAGGCTGGTTGAAGCGCTGGATTGGGACGAAGACGTAGCCATCACCGGCGGACCGATCGCGAACGACGACGGAACGTTGCGTCAGGATCGCCCGCATCCGTTCCCGACTCCACTGGGCCCATATACCAAGGCATTCGGGCTACTTCGAATTCGCGGTCTCGCCCAGATGGGCAAGCAGGTCGTGAGCGATGGGTGGCCGAGCGGTGGCGCTTATCTGATCGAGCGCGGCGCGTTCAACGAAGTCGGTGGCTTCGATGAAGATTTCTTCATGTACGCGGAAGACGCCGACCTATTCGCACGACTCGTCGCTCGAGGCTACCTGGTGGCGTGGGTGGATGATGCGATCGTCACCCACCCCTATCGGGATGAGCCCGCCGAATTGAGGGCCCGTCGGCAAGCTGAGGTGCTCAACGCGGAGTTCCAACATATACGGAAGCACTACGGCCGAGCAGGCCTGTATCGAGTCGGGGTGATTGTCGACGCCTCACTGCGAATCGTGGTCCTCTCCCTTCCCGGCTTGTCTCGTGTCGTGAAACAGCACGGAAAGACTCGTTCGTACACCTTGCAAGTGCAACAAGGCCGACTTGCCGCAGCCTTGTTCGGAGACCGCAAACCACGGTTGGCCGATCTCGCCGACGAGTGGAATCGGAGCCATGCCTCCCAGGTCGCGACCACGGGCTCGGAGCCGGTGCCACGAGAACACAATGCTCGCTCCGCGGCCTCCTCGTCCCGGTCGATCCAGAACCTCATCGTTTTCGACTCGAGCACGAGGTGGGACGGACCGTGGATGGCGTTTCAACACATAGCGCTGCAACTTGCCAAGTACGCTCCCGTCCTGTTCGTCGACGCGCCGCAGTCACCCGTGTTCACGTATCGCGAGTACGGGCGCCCCCGTGTGCGCTCGCGCCTCCAGCAGCTCGACACGAATCTGTACCGTCTCACCCCCGCGGCTCCACCCGGGCTCACCCGGACTGGTATCCATCACCTCACAGGTATCGCCGTCCGCAGGGCTGTAGCGTCCGCGATAGCGGAGCTCGATGCCGATGTCCATGCCTTCTTTTGCAGCATGTCCCATACCAACATCTTCAATGTCGCCGACGCTGCCGTTCGTGTGTACTACGTATCCGACGACTTCCAGGCGGCCGCCGAGCTGATAGGACGTCCCCGAGCACGAATCGCCGCGCTCGACGAGCAGCTCGCCGGGGAGGCAGACGCCATCGTCGCGATCTCGCCGTCCATCGCTGATTCTTATCGTGACCGAGGCTACGAGCCATTGCTCGTTCCGAATGGCGTCGACACCGACGCTTTTCGGGACGTCGAGAGTGCTCCGCCCCCCGACGACGTGACACTACCCCGCCCGATCGCAGGCTACATCGGGCATATTTCCGACCGGATCGACATGACGTTGGTGGAAGCAGTTGCTGCATCGGGCATGTCGGTGTTGCTCGTTGGGCCGCTGCAATGGACGTTCGGCCATGCGGAGAGGTTCGCCGGATTGCTGGCCCGCCCCAACGTCCAGTGGGTGGGGCCGAAGCGCTTTGACGAGTTGCCTTCGTACCTCCGCGTGATCGACGTCGGGCTGGTGCCCTATACGAATTCGGCGTTTAACCAGGCGAGTTTCCCGCTCAAGACCCTTGAGTACCTTGCGGCAGGTCGTCCCGTCGTGGCGACTCCGCTGCCTTCAATCCGCTGGCTCGACACACCGCTGATCTCGATGGCCGATTCGCCGGATGAGTTCGCCCGGATGGCCACCGAGGAGGCACGCAGGTCGGGGCCGCTGGACCTTGTCGCGGAACGGCGCTCGTTTGCGGCGGGCCATTCATGGTCGGAGAGGGTGAAAGAGCTCGTCACCATCCTGAAGCTCGATCAGCTATGAGGATCGAAACAGATCGATCTTCATCCCAACCGGAATAGGAAGGCAATGCCGTACAAGCAGCGCTCGTCTTGCGCCAAAGCGAGCAGGAGTGTGTACCGAGTGAGAGCGAAGTACCCACGCACAGTGTTCGCGATGTCAGCGACGTCGACGCCGGTGTTGTTCAGCCAAGCGTCTGGATCGGTGCACGTTCAGTGTCCGCGTTTTCGAGAGAGCAACTTGCCGTCGACTACGCTCAGTGTCGGTTGCTGTTTTCAGGAGCAGGGATACACGGGGTGCCATGAGTGAGCGAATGGGCGGGGTCGAATCGGAGCTGAACGCCGACAACTCGACATTGGGCGCTCGGGCGCGACGCGGCTTCTCATGGAGCCTCGGAAACAGCGTCATCCGTCGCATCTGGACGTTCGCTCTCGGCATCGTCTTGGCGAGACTCCTCGTTCCGGCCGACTTCGGGGTCTATGCGATCGCGCTTGCTACGTTGACGATCCTCCAGAGTATGAACGATCTGGGTTCGGCGGTGGCCGTGATTCGGTGGCAGGGCGATCCTGCACGACCGGCTCGCACGGCGACGACGATCTCGATCGCCGGCAGCTTCGCTCTGTATGGTGCCACGTTCCTGCTCGCTCCGGTCATCGCAAATCAACTTGGCTCGCCTCAAGCGATCCCCGTTCTCAGGCTGCTCACGTTTGGCGTCGTGCTCGATGGGTTCTCCGGGATTCCCAACGCACTACTCGAGCGAGCGTTCCTTCAGAATCGCCGCTTGGTTGCCAACGTGGTGGCCATCGTGGTGAACGCCGCGGTTGCGGTGACATTGGCCGTTGCCGGTTACGGTCCGTGGGCACTCGCCTGGAGCGTTGTTGCGGGCAACGCCGCAGCGACCGTCGCGATCATCGTCCTGGCGC
>FXBF010000967.1_pt1 | contig 10020 bp, 4 predicted proteins | sample 5335321 | NCBI WGS metagenome assembly FXBF01 (sample SAMEA103928391, study PRJEB20085) | sediment metagenome | isolation source: sediment | reverse complement strand
GGCCTGGAGCCGTCCGCGGTTCAGCTCACGGGTCTCTCGGGACGGCTCAACTTCCGCCCGCAATGGCTCACCGACTTCGCCAACGCCCTGCCGGGAGTGAACGCCGATGCGCCCTCCTCGCTTAACTTCGACGGCGAGATCGCGCTGTCGATGCCGACCACCAACACCGAGGGTGTGACCTACGTCGAGGACTTTGAGGGCGGGCCCGGCTTTCGGGTGGCCGCGCTGTCGCGGCCCTGGCGTCTCGGATCGGCACCGACCACGACCGCTGGGGCCGAGCAGATTGCGCCGCTCGGCTTCGGCCTGGAGAACGCGGGCGAACTGGTCTGGCAGGACCAGTACTCGGTAGACACACCGGACGGCCCGGTGATCGTCGGCGGCCTCGAGCCGAGGCAGATAGACGACCAGCTGCTGATCCAGGGAACACAGCGCCCTGAGCCCGTTCTCACCATCACGGCCAGGCTGCCGCAGAACCGGCAGATCGCGCCGAACCCGAACCCGCCCCCCGGTCCGGCGTGGGCTTCGATCACGGCCGTGGTCTCGACCAGCGGCCAGGACCTCACGGCGATCGAGTTTCTCGAGTTCTACATCGCCGTCAGCGATGCGCTGGCCGACTCGACGAATCTGATCGTGGACCTGGGCACAGTCAGCGAGGACGCCTTCGCGATCGATTCGCTCGGCCTGCCTTCTGGGATCGGTCAGATGAACCGGGAGGTCAACCCACCAAAGGTGTGGAGCAATGCCGATGACGTAGGCTTGTGGGGCACCGGGTGCGAGGCCGTTCCGGGGCAGACGATCTATCCACTCGGAGATGTGAATGCGAACTGCACGCGCCAGAACGGCCTCGAGGACACCGAGGATCTAAACCGCAACAGCGTACTGGATACCGAGGAGCGCTTCTTCCGCTATACCGTTCGGATCGGAGACCCGTCAGGCCCGTACTTTGTCCGGGAAGCCAACGAGCTCGTCCCGGGAGTCCGGTTCCGCTTGTTCAAGATACCGCTTAAACAGCCGGACCATCGCGAGCGGGTGACCGACGCGGAGTTCCAGAACATCCGGCATCTTCGTCTGACCTGGGTCACCAACTCGGACAACCGGCTATTGCTGGCGCGTATGCGTTTCAAGGGATCGCGGTGGCTGAAACGAGGTGGGACGGGAGTCGTAGAGGGTCTGAACGATACCACCACGGTAATCACCCCCGGAGCCTCCGTGGAGGTCGGGCCGATCAGCACAACGGATCCCCGTTATGAGCCACCGCCGGGAGTCACAGACCAGGTAGCCAACACGACGGATCCGTTCGGCTTCGGCGACCAGTCGTTCAACGAGCAATCCCTCGATATCGTTTTCAGCGGGGTCGGGCCCAACGAGCGCGCTGAGGTTTTCCTGCAGTACACGCAGACTCCTCGTGACTTCCTCGCCTACCGCTCGATGCTGGTCTGGGCTCTTGGGCCAAACGGCCCCTGGGGTACAGAAGGCCAGCCCCTTAAGTTCGTGCTGAAGCTGGGCGAGGATGCGAGCAACTACTATCTGTTCAAGACGTCACTGCCTCAAGTTCCGCAGGACGCGACCGGCACGGAACTCCGCCAGGCGTGGTTGCCGGAGATCGAGATCAATTTCAACGTGTTCATCGCTCTGCGCACAAAGGCAGAGGAAATCATGCTCTTTGCGGACGGGCTGCCGGGAGACACGACGCTGGTGGTTTGGGACGTCGATGTTCTCGAGGATGCCGACAGCAGCTACTCGCTGGTGATCGGGCAGCGGTCGCGAGCGCCCAACCTGGCAGCCATCCGGCAGATCTCACTTGGCGCTTACAACTCGGGCACCGCCGAGCCGGTATCCGGCGAGCTCTGGGTGGATGACCTGCGGTTAACGAGAGCCGTCGACAATACCGGTATCGTCGGCCAGTTCAACCTCAATTTGCGGGCGTCCAATGTGCTGGGCTTCTATGTCAGCTATTCCAGCGAGAACCCCTATTTCCGGCAACTCGCCCAGGACCCCAGCTTCCGCTCCGTCAAGACGTTTGGAATCGGTGGCGACATGCAGCTGGGACAGCTCCTGCCGGACTCCTGGGGGCTGAGCATGCCCTTCAACTTCAACTACTCCAGAGTGTCGTCCCAGCCTGTGCTGCTGCGGCGCTCCGACGTTCTCGTGGAACGGTTGCCCGGATTGCGCACCCCCGACAGCCGGAATCTCGGCATCAACCTCAACCTGAGTACACGGCCGTCCGCGTCCACCCCCCACGTCGGATGGCTCGTCGACAATTCAGCTTTGCGGTTATCCTATGACGAGCGAGAGTCCCAGACCTCCCGGTCACAGACCCAATCCTTCGGCTTCACGGCGGGCTACAGCTTCAGATCCGACGTTGGGGAAGTGTCGCTGCCACTCTTCCCCGGGAAGGATTGGCGGCTGCGATTGACGCCGCTTAGCATTCAGTTCAACACGAGCTACGTCGACTCGGAATCGGATACCAAGCGGTTTTCCGAGATCATCGAGTTGCCCATCGACACTGCAGCAGTCCCGATCAAGACGTTCGACCAACGCCTGCAGACGAATACAACGATGACTTTCGAGCCGATCGCAGCGCTGACCGGGCGATGGCTCGCAGCGGAGACACGAGGTCTGGTGCCCACGGATGAGCTGGTCAGCGGACGGGCCGCTCGAGATGCTATAAATACGCAGCGGACCACGTTCCTAGGCATGGATCTGGGCTGGGAGACGGGTCGTACGATCGACATGAACTGGACCTACCGGCCCGATATCGCGACCTGGCTGTCGCCCCAGTTCTCCCTGGACACCAGGTATCGCTTCAATCGCGGGCCCTCCTTCATCACAGCGCAGGAGGGCGACACGGTGCTGACGAGTGATTTCAGCAACTCGCGGGCTCTGCGACTCTTGGCCGGGTTCAACGCACCGGTGCTCTTCCGCGACATCCTCGGACAGGATCGTTCGGGCATTCTCGGGGGCTTCCTGGGCCTGATCGACTGGCTGGACATTCTTACCGCCACCTGGACCCGCTCGCTCGGCTCCAGGTACCGGCGTCAGGCGGCGCAGCCGGACTTCGCCTACCAGCTGGGATTCGGCGGCTTCGAATCGTTCAGGGTCCAGGACGGAGATACGGCGAGCCAGGTGAGCGACAGTGAGATTCTCACTCTCGGCACGGGGTTGCGGCTGCCGTTTGGAGCGGGCCTCAACTTCGATTACAGCAAGACCGATCAACTGATCTGGACCCAGCTAACCCAAACGAACAATACCAGCACTACGTGGCCCAGCCTGAGCTTCAACTGGAATCGAATTCCGCTTCCGGCGACCCTGAACCAGTGGGTGAGCAGTTTCGGGCTGCGCACCGGCTACACGCTGCGCAACACCCGACGCGACGTGCTGGATGCGAACCAGGCCAGCGTAATCGAGAGCAGAACGATACCGTTCAGCATAAGCCTGGCCCTGAAGACGGACTGGTCCTTCAGCTACAGCCTGAACTCGACCAACGAGGACCGTCGTGATCCGACGGGCCTGACAGTGGGCAGCCTGTTGAACCAGTCGCTCCAGGTGACGGGGCGGCTGCGACCGCTGACCAGGCAGGGGACCTTCCAGAAGCCCGTCCGGATTTCTCTCCGCCTATCGCAGGATGATCAGGAGCAGTGCCGGCAGCTGGGCGCGGCGTTCGCTGAATCCACACCGCCGGAGGTCGAGGGTGAGGAGCTGCCTGCGTGCGAGCCGTTCTCCGCTCGTCGTATCCGGACGATCGATCTCACCGTGTCGACCGACGTAGCGCCTTTCTCGCTCGGACTGCAGGGCTCGTGGCGTGATACTCAAAGTGAGATCGGGCAGCGGCCCGGCTCCACCCAGCTGGAGATATCGTTGTTTGGCCAATTCCTATTCGAAACCGGAGAGATTCGTTGACCAAAATCGAGAGAAGCCGGTCCATGGTTGCGCTGGCTGTGGCGCTGCTCGTCCTCGCTACGGCCACCTGTGGTGGCGCCGACGGCGAGCCGGGCGAGCGGCGGGCAAGCTCCGCCGGAACGTCCTACCCGCGCTTCGATGGGGCCGCCACGTACGAGCTGGTTAAGCGACAGGTGGACTTCGGGCCACGTGTTCCCGGTACGGCCGGCCACCAGGCGATGGCCGATTGGCTGGAGACGTATCTGTCGGAGCGGACCGACAGGCTGATCGTCCAGCGCTTCGATCACGTGGCGGTCGATGGCGAGACGTTGCCGCTGGTGAACTTCCTGGCGCGGTTCGGCCCGCCCGACGCGCCCGCTTTGCTGCTGCTCGCCCATTGGGACACCCGGCCGGTCTCCGACCAGGCTATCGATGCGGCGGAGCGCGAGAAGCCCGTGCCGGGGGCGAACGATGGCGCTTCGGGCACGGCCATTCTGCTGCAGCTGGCCGAGATGTTCCGGCAGAGTCCTCCGCCCCGCAGCGTGGATCTGCTGCTGGTGGACGGCGAGGACTATGGCGACTTCGCGGATGGCCGTGATGTCTTCCTGGGGTCCCGTTATTTCGCCGACAACCTGCCCGGAGATTACGCCGCGGAATACGGCGTGCTGCTGGACATGGTGGGCGATCGGGATCTGGAGATCTTCGTGGAGGGGAACTCTAACCGGCTCGCCCCTGAAGTTGTCGATCGCGTGTGGAACCTGGCCCGCCGCATGGGGTTCGGCGACGTATTCCGGCGCCAGACCCGCCATACGATAGGCGACGACCACATACCTTTGAACGAGGCCGGCATTCCGACCATCGATGTCATCGACTTTGATTACGCGTATTGGCACACGCCGCAGGACACTCCGGACAAAGTCTCGGCCTCCAGCCTCGGCGTAGTCGGGGCCGTGGTCACCCGGCTCGTCTACGGCGGTCGCTAGGTAGTGGCGGCGTCACGCGACCGGCATTCGCGACCGGCGCCTGCGGCCGGGAAGATCGCGGCGTTGACGATCCGTTGAGTCCCCCGCTCGATACTCCCATCGGTTGGTTGGCTCGCTCGAGTGGGCAGGTCACGAGTCCGGAAAATAAAACGGTGCGGGAGTCCGGTGACTCTGACGGAAGGGGAAACGAAGGCCCTGCTGGCAAGCTCGCTTCTCGTCCTCTTGGCCGCGTTCGGCCGACTCCTATTGCAACCTCCGGCCGCCGAGGTGGGGGGCGCCGGGCTGGAAACGGGAGGAGATGTCGATTCGGCGCTGGTCGTGGCGGAGGCGGCCTACGCGGAGGCCGAGCGCCGCGGTGCTAAACTGGCGCTTGGGGAGCGCATCGATCCGAATGTAGCCGGCGAGGTCGAGCTGGACCGGTTGCCGGGCGTGGGGCCTGCCTTGGCCCGCGCCATCGTGCGCTCGAGGCAGATCGAGGGGCCATTCCGCTCGCTCGAGGAGATGGAACGCGTGCCGGGTCTGGGGAGTAGAAGTGTAAGGCGTCTGGCGCTGTACGTTGACCTGCCGGAAACGGCGGGGGCGAGTGGTTCGCCGGGCGGGGAGGTCGGCAAGTCGGGCCAGCCCGAGTCACGAGATAAGTGGAAGGAAGGACTGGATTTGAACCGCGCCTCAGCTGAGGAGCTGGAGGCTCTGCCAGGGATCGGCCCTTCGCGTGCAGAGGCGGTTGTGCGCTGGCGGGCGGAACACGGTTCGTTTCGTAACCTCGAAGATCTGCTAGAGGTGCCCGGTATCGGACCGGCGACGCTGGAGCGGCTCAGATCGCTGGTGGTCGTCAGACCTTGACACTTACCGTAACTTCTAGCAGCTTTAGAACTTGCTGTACCACTCCCCCGCTACCGTGTCCAACTGCGACACCAGCATCCCGATCGGAATGGCGACAACCCGTACGAAATCAAGCGATTTAATCGGCGACCTGCTCGTCCGTGAAGGTCTGATAACGGAGGAGCAGCTGAGGCGCGCCCTTAGCGAGCAGCGGAGCAACGGCTCCCGGCTTGGCTTCACCCTTGTGTCGATGGGGTTCGTCTCCGAGACCGATCTCACCCGGATACTGGCCCGCAAGTACCGCGTGAAGGCGGTCGACCTGTCACGCATAGACAAGGTCGACATGCGGGTGGTCAACCTTGTGAAGCCCGAAATCGCCACACGGCATCTGGTTCTTCCTCTCCGCAGAGTGGGTCGCACCCTCACGGTAGCGATGGCGAATCCTACCAACTTGGACGCGATCGACGAGCTCCGGTTCTCGACGGGCTACGACATCGAGCCGGTGGTCGCCGGCGAGTACTCGCTGAAGAAGGCGGTGGAGCAGCACTACGAGATCGTCGAGGACGGGCTGCAGGATCTGCTCAAGGAGTTCGATGAGGAGGACATCGAGGTCGTTGAGGGTTCGGAAGAGGACGAGCTATCGGTGACGGCTCTCCAGGCTCAGGTTGAGGAGGCGCCCGTCGTCAAGCTGATCAACGGGATCCTCACCAGCGCGGTGCAGAAGAACGCCAGCGATATTCACATCGAGCCTTACGAGAAAGAGCTGCGCGTCCGCTTCCGAATCGACGGTGCCTTGCGGGAAATCATGCGGCCGCCGACCCGCATGAAAGCGGCGTTGACCAGCCGCGTTAAGATCCTGGCCGATTTGAACATCGCGGAGCGCCGCGTGCCCCAGGACGGGCGCATCAAGATGCGTATGGGCAAGCGCGTGATCGACTTCCGCGTGTCGACGCTGCCCGGTCTGTTCGGCGAGAAGATCGTGCTGCGTATTCTCGACAAGTCGAACCTCCAGCTCGACCTGGAGAGGTTCGGCATGGAGCCGCAGGCGCAGACGGACTTCCTGAGCGCGATCCGCAACCCTTACGGCATGGTGTTGGTCACGGGCCCCACGGGTTCCGGTAAGACGACGACACTCTACTCGGCGTTGATGAAGATCAACACCGAGGAAGTGAACATCATGACTGCAGAGGACCCGGTCGAGTACAACCTGCGCGGTATCAACCAGACGCAGGTCCGGCCGGAGATCGGGTTGACGTTTGCGGCTGCGCTCAGGGCGTTCTTGCGCCAGGACCCGAATATCATCCTGGTCGGTGAGATCCGTGATGCGGAGACCGCCGGGATCGCCATCAAAGCGGCGCTCACGGGTCACCTGGTGCTGTCGACGCTGCACACCAACGATGCGGCGTCGACCGTCACGCGGATGATTGACATCGGCGTCGAGCCCTTTAACGTGGCCTCTGCGGTGAACCTGGTGACAGCCCAGCGTCTGGTACGGCGCATCTGCAACAACTGCAAGGCGGAGACTACTTACGAGCCGGATGTGCTCGAGGCCGCTGAGATTCCCGAGGACAGGCTGGCCGAGATGAAGTTCTACAAGGGAGAGAGCTGCGATCAGTGCGACGGGACCGGCTACCGCGGGCGCCAGGGTCTTTTCGAGGTGATGCCCATCTCGCCCAAGATCCGCCGGATGATCATGCACAGCGAGAGCGCGGATGTGATGAAGGCGCAGGCGGTCGAAGAGGGGATGCTGACGTTGCGGGACGATGGTCTGATCAAGGTGGAGAAGGGTATCACCACGTTGGAAGAGGTGCTGAAGGAGACGGCGGCGTAGATCTCACGGCACACTGCCTGCCTCCCCCTGCCGTGGGAAGAAGCCTCATTGATTCACCGGCCGCCTGTGCTCGGCAGTCGAGGGTGGTCGGATAGTGGAATCCCGAAGTAATCACTCAAACAGATAGCCTCAGGACGGGGCGCGAAAGATCGGCACGAGTATATGGCAACACTTAGCGTACGAGCGCTGCTCGAGGAGATGATCGAGCGGCAGGCATCCGACTTGCACTTGACTGCGGGCGATCGTCCGAAGTTGCGAATCGATGGTGAGCTGACGAATTCGCATGTTGACCACGTGCTCATGCCTAAGGACACGCTGCAGCTGACATACTCGATCCTCACCGAGGGCCAGAAGAAGAGGTTCGAGCAGGAGGATGAACTGGACTTCTCGTTTGGAATTCAGAACCTTGCGCGGTTCAGGGGTAACGCGTACCGGCAGCGGGGATGTGTGGCGTTGGCGATCCGCCTCATCCCCTTCAGCATCCTCAGCTTCGATGAATTGGGACTGCCGGCGATTATGCGTAAGCTGGCTGAGCGTCCAAGAGGCCTCGTTTTGGTGACCGGTCCGACGGGCTCGGGTAAGTCGACGACGCTTGCGGCGATGGTCGACCACATCAACAAGACCCGCAGAGGCCACATCATCACGATCGAGGATCCGATCGAGTTCATTCACAGGCACCAGAACTGCATGATCAACCAGCGTGAGGTGGGTACGGACACGAAGAATTTCGGGAACGCCCTGAAGTACGCGCTACGGCAAGACCCGGACGTGCTGCTGGTAGGCGAGATGCGTGATTTGGAGACTATCTCGATGACGCTCACGGCCGCTGAGACCGGCCATCTGTGTCTGGCCAGCCTGCACACGAACTCGGCGGCCGAAAGCATCAACCGCATCATCGACGTCTTCCCGTCACACCAGCAGTCGCAGGTCCGGGCCCAGTTGTCGTTCGTGCTCGAAGGGGTGGTAACCCAGACGCTGTTGCCGAAAGCGAACGGGCGTGGCCGTTCGGTCGCCTGCGAGGTTCTGATCGCGACTCCGGCGATTCGGGCCGTGATCAGGGATGCCAAAGTGCAGCAGATCTACGGGCTCATGCAGGCGGGCAAGAAACATGGAATGCAGACGCTGAACGATGCGCTCTATCAACTGGTGCTGGCGAACGAGATCAAGCTGGAAGAGGCGTTGAAACGCTCGGCGGATCCGAACGAGTTGCTGCGCCTGGCGGGCGAGCCGGTTCCGGCGTAGCGAGCGGAGAGGAAGGGCGGCCACCGAGCCGTCGGACACGAAGGCGATATCATGTGGGGAGTGAGAGATGCCGATCTTCATTTATAGCGCGAAAACGGTAGCCGGGGACATCCAGACCGGAAACGTCGAACTGCCTCACCGCGAAGCCGTGATCGGTTATCTGCGGCGGCAGCGCTTGATACCGGTTACGGTCCGGGAAAAGCCGAAAGATGTGAGCCTCCGCTTGGGCCGCCGCGTGCGGATGAAGGAGATCGTTCACTTCACGCGGCAGTTCGCCACGATGGTCAACTCGGGCCTGCCACTCGTGCAGTGCCTCGATATTCTTTCACAGCAGACGGAAAACAAGTTCCTGGCGAACTCGATCAAAGAAGTGCAGGCGGATGTTGAGTCCGGCGCCACTCTGGCTGACGCGCTGCGCAACCATCCAAAGGTCTTCAACGACCTTTACGTGAACATGGTCGCAGCGGGTGAGGCCGGCGGTATCCTGGATACCGTGTTGCTGAGGCTTGCAATCTTCTTGGAAAAGAGCGAAAAGCTGGTCCGAAAAGTGAAAGGCGCGATGATCTACCCCGGGGTCATCCTGACCGTTGCGGTCATCGCTATCACGGTGTTGCTCGTCTTCGTGATTCCCACCTTCCAGAGCATGTTCGCCAGCGTCGACCTGGCGCTGCCCGCTCCGACCCGATTTGTCATCTGGCTGTCCGACATGCTCGAGGCCTACTGGTGGCTGCTATTGGGTCTAATGGCAGCGGGCATCTGGAGTATCAGGATGTACTACAAGACAGCCGGGGGACGTCTGGCGCTCGACAAGCTGCTGCTGAGATTCCCGATATTGGGCGATCTTCTGCGCAAGACGGCGGTTGCCCGGTTTACGCGCACGCTCGGTACGCTCCTGTCCTCGGGCGTGTCGATTCTCGACGGCCTGGAGATCACGGCGCGAACCGCAGGAAACCGCGTGATCCACGATGCTGTCATGCGCAGTCGATCGTCCATCGCTGGGGGTGAGACGATAGCCGAGCCGCTCAAGCAGTCGGGTGTGTTCCCACCCATGGTCACACAGATGATCAACGTCGGTGAGCAGACAGGAACCATCGACGAGATGCTCGACAAGGTCGCCGACTTCTACGACGACGAGGTCGACACGGCCGTTGAAGCGTTGCTCGCGGCGATGGAGCCGGTGTTGATTGTCTTCCTCGGTGTAGTCGTTGGCGGCATGATCGTGGCGATGTACCTGCCGATCTTCGACATGATCAACGTGGTGGG
>FXBF010000966.1_pt1 | contig 10022 bp, 5 predicted proteins | sample 5335321 | NCBI WGS metagenome assembly FXBF01 (sample SAMEA103928391, study PRJEB20085) | sediment metagenome | isolation source: sediment | reverse complement strand
AATGCCATCGATGAAAACTGTTGCAGTAGTGAATCTCGAACGGATGTTGGTGCTCGTCGTGCTGCTGTTGATGGGCACCCACGCGGGCGTCGTCAACGCCGCTACCACACTCGCCGAATTGTTCGACCTATCGCTGGAAGCGGACCCCGAGTATCAGAGTGCGGCGGCCGCGAATATGGCCTCGCAAGAGTTGACCCCGCAGGCGCGTTCCTTCCTGCTGCCGAATATCAGCACCGGCGGTGAGGTGCGCCACAACTACGCCGACGTGAGGAGGTCGGCGGGCGCCACCGGCTCCACGGACTGGGGCACTCAGCGGGCGGATATCAGCCTCACGCAGCCCGTCTACCGTCGTGATCTCTGGATCCAGCTCGAGCAGGCGAGCCTGCGCACGAAACAGGCGAACGCGGAGTTCGCTTTCGCCCGCCAGGAGCTGATGCTGCGGGTCGCGGAGCGCTATTTCGATGTTCTCAGGGCGCGCGACCAGCTGGCCTTCGCGCAAGCGGCCCTGGAAGCGTTCGGACAACAGCTCAAACAGGCGCAACAGCGTTTCGAGGTCGGTCTCATCGCCATCACCGATGTGGAGGAAGCCCAGTCGGGCTTCGATCTGGCGACCGCCGATGTCATCGCCGCGGAGAATGATCGGGACAATGCCCGCGAGGCACTGCGCGAGGTGACGGGCGTCTACAACACGGATCTGGCGTCCCTGGGACAGGGGATGCCGTTGACGACTCCCGAGCCGGCCGACATCAATCAATGGACCGAGACGGCCCTGCGCCAGAATCTACAGATAACGGCGGCACGCCACGCCGCGGCCAACGCCAAGGAAGAGATCGACCGCGTCGCGGCCGGCCACTATCCGACTCTGGATCTGGTCGGGCGCGCCCAGTACTTCAACTCCGACGGCGGCATCGGCAGCATCGCCACCAACAACAAGACCGTCGACGGCCAGGTGGGACTGCAGCTCAACATTCCCATTTACGAAGGCGGTCTGGTGGTCTCCCAGACCCGCGAGAGCCGCTACCTGTACCAGCAATCCCTGGACGATCTGGAGCGCCGCCGGCGCGCCGTGCAACGCCAGGCGCGGGCTTCCTACCTGAATCTGGGATCCGAGATCTCACGGGTGAAGGCTTTGAACCAGGCCGTCAGATCCACGGTGTCCGCCAAGGAAGCCATCGACGCCGGATTCCAGGTGGGAACGCGTACATCCGTGGATGTCCTGAACGCGGAGCGTCGCGTGTTCGAGGCGCGCCGCGATCTGGCCTTCTCGCGCTACGACTACATCATCAACCGCTTGACCCTCAAGCAGGCGGCCGGCACGCTCTCCGAGGCCGACATCGAGCAGGTCAACAGCTGGCTGATTCCCTGATCGGGCGCCACTGAGCCCGGCACGCGTCTCGAGGCTGCCGCCTCCGAATCCGGGGGCGGTTGTCCGCTACAATGAGCGCACATCGGATTGGTCGTGCCGCCATGAGATTCTCCAGCTTCGGAAAAAGCTTCAGCAGCAATGCCGGCATCGTCCAGCTCATGGACGATCTCGGCAACGCCTTATCCGTCAACAACAGCATGCTCATGCTCGGCGGCGGAAATCCAGGACGAATTCCGCAGGTGCAGGCGCGTTTTCGCCAGCGAATGCGCGACATTCTCGATGACGGCGATCGATTCGAGCGCCTCATCGGCGACTACGATCCTCCCCAAGGCGAAGCGCACTTCGTCGCGGCGCTCGCCGGGCTTCTGAGGCGCGAGTTCGGGTGGCCGCTCAGCGCCGACAATATCGCGGTGACCAACGGCAGCCAGTCCGCCTCCTTCATGCTCTTCAACATGCTCGCGGGGCGCGACGATTGCGGCGCGGCGCGGCGTGTTCTTCTGCCTCTGACACCCGAATACATCGGCTATGCCGATCAGGGCATCGTGGCAGGCATGTTCGCCGCCAATCGGCCGGCCATCGAGCACCTCGACGATCATCTTTTCAAATATCACGTGGACTTCGACAAGCTGACCGTAGGCGACGACATCGGCGCCATTTGCGTGTCGCGCCCCACGAATCCGACCGGCAACGTGCTCACCGACGACGAGGTCGCGAAGCTCATGGTGCTCGCTCGCCGGCACGACATACCTCTAATCCTCGACAACGCCTACGGCACGCCATTCCCGCAGATCATTTTTACGCATGCGACCCCGGTCTGGGACGACAACGTGATCCTCTGCATGAGTCTTTCCAAGCTGGGACTTCCGGGTGTGCGCACGGGTATCGTCATAGCGAACGAGCAAGTCGTTCGCGGCTTGGCGGGCGTCAATGCCATCGTCAATCTAACCACCGGCGGATTCGGTGCGGCCTTGACCGTGGAAATGATCGAGAGCGGCGAAATCATGGACATCAGCAAGGAGATCATCCGGCCGTTCTACCAGGACAAAGCCAACCAGGCCGTTGACTGGGTCCGGCGTGAGCTCGCAGGCTTTCCGTTCGCCATCCACAGGCCCGAAGGCGCGATCTTCCTGTGGTTGTGGTTTCCCGGGCTCCCCATCACCAGCGCGGAGCTCTACCAGCGCCTGAAGGAACGCGGCGTGCTGGTGATTCCGGGGCACTACTTCTTCCCGGGACTCGCAGAGGACTGGCGACACAAGCACGAATGTATCCGCGTTACCTACTCGCAATCCGCCGAGGTCGTCGAACAGGGTATCGCCATCATCGCCGATGAGGTCAAACGTGCCTTTGACGGGAGCTGAAGGCGCCAGCGACTCGCCGCGTTACGGGTGGAGTTATCTGCTCGGCATCGCCCGAGAGCATCGCCGCACCCTGGTAATCGCGCATTTCATCGCCGTGGCGGCGGTGCTCGCTGCCATTCCGATCCCGCTGCTGATGCCGCTGCTGGTGGACGAGGTTCTCCTCGACCGACCGGGAATCGTGGTAGCCACGCTCGACGGGATCTTTCCCGCTGCCTGGCATGGTCCGGTGCTCTATGTGGGCGCCATTCTGGTACTCACGGTGCTGCTTCGACTCGTCGCTTTGAGCTTCGCCGTCCTGCAGGTTCGCGAGTTCACGCGAATTGCAAAGAATATGGTCTTTCACATGCGTCGCGAGCTGCTGGGTCGGCTGGAACGCATTTCCATGGCCGAATACGAAACCCTGGGAAGCGGTGGCGTCGCGTCCCATTTCGTCACCGACATGGATGCCGTCGACAGTTTCGTCGGCACCACCGTGGCCAAGTTCCTGATTTCGGTGCTGAGCCTTATCGGCACCGCCGCCGTGCTTCTGTGGATGCACTGGCCACTGGCGCTGTTCATCCTGTTCATGAACCCGGTAGTGGTATATCTCACCGTCCTCATGGGCAAGCGCGTGAAGGAGCTCAAGCGCCGCGAAAATGCCGCCTTCGAGATCTTCCAGGAGAGTTTGACGGAGACCCTCGACGTCATTCAGACCATCCGCGCGGCCAATCGCGAGCACCACTACATCAAACGGGTCGTCGGCCGCGCCCGGGATGTACGCGACCACGGCGTGGAATTCACCTGGAAGAGCGAAACCGCCAATCGTCTGTCGTTCATGGTGTTTCTCATCGGTTTCGATGTCTTTCGCGCTGTCAGCATGCTGCTGGTGGTGTTCTCCGATCTCACCGTCGGACAGATGATGGCCGTGTTCGGCTATCTGTGGTTCATGATGGGCCCGGTCCAGGAGGTGCTGAACATTCAATTCGCCTGGTACGGCGCCAAGGCCGCGCTCGCCCGCATCAACCGGCTGTGGCTGCTGCACGCCGAACCCGAATATCCCCACGAGGTGAACCCCTTCGAGGGAAAGAAAACCGTGGCGGTCGGTGTGCACGATCTCTGTTTCTCTTACGGACACGGACCGCTGGTGCTCGATCATCTGTCGCTGGAGATCGCCGCCGGCGAGAAGGTGGCGTTGGTGGGCGCCAGCGGCGGTGGTAAATCTACCCTGGTGCAGGTCCTGCTCGGTCTCTACCCACCCATCTCCGGCGAGCTTCGCTTCGACGGCGTGCCGATCACGCGCATCGGCCTGGACGTGGTCCGGGAGCACGTCGCCGTCGTGCTCCAACACCCGGCGTTGCTGAACGATACGGTACGCACCAATCTCACCCTCGGCCGTGATCTGGACGAAGGCCGCCTGTGGACGGCCCTCGAGGTGGCCCAGATCAACGAGGATGTCGCGGCATTGCCCCGCGGCCTCGATGCCGCGATCGGCCGACAGGGCATACGGCTGTCCGGCGGCCAGCGCCAGCGCCTGGCCATCGCGCGCATGATGTTGTCGAATCCGAAGATGGTCATTCTCGACGAAGCGACCTCGGCGCTGGACACCGAAACGGAAGCACGTCTGCACGAAGCGCTGGAAGAATTTCTCGCCGAGCGCACCACCCTCATCATCGCCCACCGTTTGAGCGCGGTGAAACAGGCGAACAAAGTTTATGTGTTCGACGCCGGCCGCATCATCGAAACCGGCGCCCACGACTCGCTGATGACCGCCGGTGGGCTGTACGCCAAGCTGTACGGAGATTACCAGACTGCGTAGAGAGAAAAGGGGACAGATCTATTTTCCGGAGGGGTCATATATGACCCCTCCGGAAAATAGATCTGTCCCCTTTTCTCTTACGCCGACTTGCCCTGGTCGGCGACCGACCGCATCGCCTTGCGCACCTCGTCGGCGTCGCCCAGATAGCGACTGCGCACGGGTTTCAGGGATTCGTCCAGCTCGTACACCAGCGGCACGCCGGTGGGGATGTTGAGGCTTACGATGTCCTCGTCTGAGACATCGTCGAGATACTTCACCAGCGCGCGCAACGAGTTGCCGTGGGCGGCGATGATGACACGCTTGCCGGCGACCACCTGCGGTGCGACGGTCTCGTGCCAATAGGGGAGAAAACGCGCAACGGTATCCGCGAGGCATTCCGCGCGTGGTATGTCCCGCGAATCCAGGCCCGCGTAGCGCGGGTCGCTTCCAGGAAAGCGCTCGTCGCCGATGTCCAGGGTCGGGGGTGGCGTGTCGTAGCTTCTACGCCACTCGAGCACCTGCTGGTCACCGTACTTGTGCGCCGTTTCCGCCTTGTTGAGTCCCTGCAGCGCACCGTAGTGGCGCTCGTTCAAGCGCCAGGATCGATGCACCGGAATCCACATCTGGTCGAGCTCGTCGAGGACGATCCACAGCGTTCGGATAGCGCGTTTCAAGACCGACGTGTGGGCGACATCGAACCACAGCCCCTCTTCCTTGAGCTGTTGGCCGGCACGGCGCGCTTCGGCGACTCCGCGCTCGGTCAGATCGACGTCGGTCCATCCGGTGAAGCGATTTTCCCGATTCCAGGTGCTTTCGCCGTGTCGCAGCAGCACAACAGTGGACATTCAGGTTGCCAGATAATCTGCTGTAAAAGTGACTTCGATTCGGCGCTCCTTGTCTGCACCCCCTCCCTTTCCCTCCCCCTGGAGACGAGGGGGAGGGGACTTAGTCTGAAACGTTCGTGAAATACAATCGTGCACGGATATCCGGGCCGGGCTAGGCCGTGGGTAGTAGTGGTTCGGCTATTTCTATGTCTTTCTGCTCGAACGTCAGCAACTGGTCCAGGGGCTTCGGTCTGCCGATACGATAGCCTTGGGCATAGTCGACGCCCACTTCGCGAAGTTTCTCGAGAATTCCATCGTTCTCCACGAACTCCGCAATAGTGCGCTTGCCCATGACCTTGCCGATGTCATTGATGGATTTGACCATCGCCAGATTGATGGGATCATCGACCACATCTTTCACGAACACACCGTCGATCTTGAGAAAATCCACGTCGAGCTGCTTCAGGTAAGCAAAAGATGACAAGCCGCTGCCGAAATCATCCAGTGCGAAGTGGCATCCCCATCCCTTCAATGCCGTGATGAAACGGGTCGCGCTGGTCAAATTGGTGATGGCTGCGGTCTCGGTGATCTCGAAGCACAATTTTTCCGCCGGCACGTTGGTTCCGTCCAGGCTGGAAATCACGAACTGCAGGAAATCCTCGTCGGCGATGGAGTGACCCGAAAGATTGATGGAGCACATGGTAAGGCGTCGGAGCTGCTCCGGATGCGCGTCCAGCCAGGAGAAAATCTTCTTCACTACCCAGCGATCGAGCTTTACCGACAAGCTGTAACGTTCCGCGGCCGGCAGGAATGCCCCCGGAGGAACGAGTCGCCCGCTGACATCGCGCATGCGCAGCAGCAGCTCGTAGTAACCGTCGCCATCCGCTGTCAGGATTGAAGACGAGGGCTCCTGGTCGATGTCCGAGAGCAGCCGAATCGGTTGCACGCTCAAGCAGAACCGGTCCTCTTCCAGGGCCTGGTTGATGCGCGCGACCCATTGCATTTCCCCATGACGCCGCGCGAGCTCCATGTCTTGCGGGTGGTAAACATGAATCCGGTTGCGGCCCTGGTCCTTGGCGACGTAGCAGGCCGTATCGGCAGCGCTCAACGCCCCTGCGACGCTGTCGCTTTCCGAGGTCACGGGTACCAGCCCGATGCTGACTCCGACACTGAAGGTCTTGTTCTCCCAGCTGAATCGAAACTCCTCGACGGTCTTGCGAAGCGTATTGGCAACCCGCTCGGCCTGGCGCAGCGCGCAGTGCTCCATCAACACGCCGAACTCGTCGCCGCCCAGCCTCGCCAGAGTGTCCCGGCGCCGCACTTTCGCGCGCAGCACCTCAGAGAGCTGTCGCAGCAACTCGTCGCCAGCCACGTGGCCGCAGGTATCGTTGATGACCTTGAACTGATCGAGATCCAGGTAGCAGAGTGCGTGGTGTGAGCTGTCCGTGCGTGCCGTCTCGAGGACACGGGCAAGGCGATTTTCCAACTCGCGGCGATTCACCAGCCCGGTAAGAGAATCGTGGGAGGCCTGGTAAGAAAGCTCCTGAGACAGGTTGTGCGCTTCGGTGACGTCGCGGCACACGATTCTCAGCTCCGCGGGTGCACTCGACGTTTTCGGCAGTAACCGAATGCGCTCGTGAATCCAGAGAACCGACCGATCCCGGCGCACCAGGCGAAACTCGAGCTCGCTTTCCTCCAGCCGATCGCTGAAGGCACTGCCGATTTGCTCCTGGACGAAAGATAAATCCTCGGCATGGATCAGGGTCCAGAAGGGTTCACCGATCAACGCCGGCTTGCTGTAACCGAGATAGTCGGCGCCGAACTGATTCACCGACGTGACCGTGCCATCCTCGGCAACGGTGAAGTACATATCCGGCGAATCGTCATAAAGACCCTGAAAGCGCTCCTCGCTGAGCGCCAGTGCCGCCTCGGCGCGCTTTCGCTCGGTAATGTCGGTGCCGATACCGCCGATGCCGACAACCTCCCCTTCCGCGTCGCGAATCGGGAACTTGACGACCAGCTGCGTGCGCTCCGCGCCGTCGCGTTTAATGCGGTATTCCCGTTCGATGGCCTTGCCCCAATCGAGGACCGCCATCTCGTGGGCACGAACCGCTTCGGCGGCCTCCGCCGGGTACATCTCCGACGTATGCAAACCGGAAATCGCCTCCGCGGTCTGGTCGTGTTGCACAGCGTAGTTCCTGTTGACCAGGAGGTACCTTCCCTGCTTGTCCTTGAGATCGATGGCGACCGGCGAGTGATCGAAGACCGCGCGCAATCTTTCCTCGCTCTCGGTGAGCGCCCGCCGGGCGTGCAGGCTGTCCCGCATGTCGCGAAGCAGCACCAGGATCAGCGGCCGGCTGCTGGATTTCAGCACCGAGGCGGTCATCTCCACCGGCACCCCGACGCCGCTCCTGGTCCGGCAGTCGAGCTCGAGAGTACAGGCGCGGCCGGCGACACGCTTGACGCTCACGAGACGCCGTAAGCTCGCCATGGCGTCCGGAAGCACGCGCGCCGCGGGCAGCTGCGAAAGCTCGCCGGGGGCATACTCCAGAAGCCGGGCGACCCGCGGGTTGGCGCTGACGATGCGTTCGTGCTGCGGATCGACAATGAGGATACCGTCGTTGGTCGAAGCGTTGATGTGCGCCAGCCGCTCCTCGACCCGCTGCAGGCGCTCCTGGTAGCGGGCACAAACCGAACGCTGGACGCAGATCAGCAGCTCCAGGGAATCGGCCGCTTTCATCAACGGCGCGCAATCGGTGAGCGCGTTGGATTCCGAGGTGACACCGGGAAATCCGTTGCCCGTGTCCACCACGATGCGCAGCTCGGGGTCCTTCTTTCTGAGCGTTTTCAGGAACTCGCCGGCGGCGGATTCCAGACAACGTTCGTCGATCACGACGACCGCGAACTCGCCCTGGAGCATCGCCGTATTCGCCCCGTCGACGGGTCCCGCCATGACCGGCTCGAGCCCTTCCGATCGCAGCAGTCCCGCCAGCCTTTGCCCACGGGGCACATCGTCGGCGATTATCAGAACCCGTCGCAACCTGGCGGGACTTCCGTTGTGACTCACGATGGCGCTCCTGCGGACACCGCCGGCGCCATCAGCTCGTCCACCAGCTCCATGACCAGATTGAGCGCTCCGCGGTTCGCTTTTACGAACTGGCGTCCCCGCTGGCCGGTTAGGTAACGAAGATTGGCATCGTTCAAGTACTCGAGCACCGCCGTGGCGAGCGGGCTATTGCCGGCAACCTTCCTGCCGGCCCCCGCTTCCATGAGCCTTTCGCTGATTTCGGCCACGTCGTGCACGTGCGGCCCGAACACCACGGGAATACCGAGGGCCGCGGGCTCGAGCATGTTGTGACCACCTTCCGGCACCAGGCTGCCGCCCACGAATGCCACATCGGAGGCCGCGTAGAACAGCGGCAGCTCACCCATGGTATCTCCGATGAAGACGCTGGTGTGCGCGCAGGACGCCGGGGATTCGGATCGCATCGCCGTGACATACCCGGATTTTCTGGTGAGTGCCGCCACCGACGCGGCCCGCTCGGGATGACGGGGCACGAGCACCAGCAGGCTGTCCGGCAGCGCATTGCGCACAGTCTCGAAGGCCTGCAGCACCTGCTGCTCTTCACCGTCATGGGTACTGGCCGCGATCCAGACTCCCCGGTCGACGCCGAAGCAGCGTCGCAGCACCTGGGCCTCTTCGCTGAGGCTGGCGGGAAGCCGCACGTCGAACTTGGTGTTACCGGTGACGCGAACCCGATCCGGCCGGGCCCCCAGGGACACCAGGCGCGCGGCGTCCTGCCGGGTTTGCGCGGCGATGCAGCTGATGCTGGCGAGCATCCGGCCCGCAGTGGTTGCCACCCGCCGGTAGCTGGCGGCGGATTGCTCCGAGAGGCGCGCATTGGCCAGCAGCACCGGGATGCCCCGTCGCGCACACTGGTGCAGGATATTCGGCCACAGCTCCGTTTCCATGATGATCACGAGTCGGGGACCGACGCGTTCCAGGAAGCGGCGTACCGCGCCCGGCAGGTCGTAGGGTGCGTATCGGTGCAGGACGCTGTTGCCGAGCGCCTGTCGGGCGCGCTCCTGGCCGGTGGGAGTAGTGGTAGTCACGACGATGCGAAGATCCCGGCCGCCGGAGCACAGCGCCCGCACCAACGGAACCGCCGCCTGGACTTCACCGACGGAAGTCGCGTGAATCCACAGCGTCTGCTGCTCCCCCGACAAAGGGGGGATGCGGCCAAAGCGTTCACCCCACCGCTCCCAGTATCCCGGATCGCGATGCCCGCGCCACGCCAGGCACAAAAACATATACGGCAATGCCAGATAGTGAAGAGCGCTGTAGAGCTGTCTCACCACGCCCGGTCGTCCCTCCCCCCGATCGCCGGAGTCACCAACCGCGCAGAATGAGCGCCGCGGGGTTGGAACAAGGTTCGGGATACTAACATAAGGTCATGCTCTCGAAGCCGGCACAGGTCACGGTACTGAATTGATTCATGAGTTAAACCCACCTACGATGCACCGCTGCGTTGCACTTCCCAACTACTGCCAGGCGCCTTTTTCGTATTCGACCAGCATGATGCGTGCCACCCTGGTTCTGATCTTGATGCTCGTGTCGGCTGTCAGCCCGGCCGCGCAGATGCAAATCGAGGGATTCACGGCGAGCTTCGTGCTCAAAGTATTCGGCACTACCATCGGCA
>FXBF010000965.1_pt1 | contig 10039 bp, 7 predicted proteins | sample 5335321 | NCBI WGS metagenome assembly FXBF01 (sample SAMEA103928391, study PRJEB20085) | sediment metagenome | isolation source: sediment | reverse complement strand
ATGATCGCGCGGCACGGGCCGGGATGGGTGACGGGCCAGGGCGCTCCCAATGTCCGCTCCGGGGCTCACGCCGTGCCCTCCCTGCGCGATGTGGGGGCCGCTCCGAGAATCCTGCCGTGCCCTCCGTTTCGCGCTGGGGAGTCCGCTCGGAAGATCCCCCGGCCGACCCCCTGCACGCGTCATTACTACCGTGGTCGAACACTAACACTTTGCGGAGGGCGGCGGCTTCGGCCGGCCTCTTGCCTGTTCCGCTTCAGATGCGTCGCAGATAGCCGATCGGAATGGACTGTCAAGAACGCCAGACGTGGAGCTACATTTTTCGCGTCCAGGTAATGAGGCGGACTGAACGTCCAGGAGGTCTATGATGAATCACTCGGCGCGTCTCACACTCATGATAGCGATCGTCGGGGGATCTGCAGCTTGCCGCTCCGTTGGCGAAGAGCCCGGCGCAGCGATCGCGGCGCTGTTCTCGGGCGCGGGTGCCGAATGGGTGGACATGACCTACGCCTACGATGAGAACACGATATTCTGGCCCACCGCGCGGCCCTTCGAGCTGGAGATCGTCGCCGCGGGGATGACCGAGGGCGGTTACTACTACGCGGCGAATAATTTCTGCACGGCGGAGCACGGCGGCACACACCTGGACGCGCCCATCCATTTCTCCGAGGGGCGCCAGACCGCGGAGCAGATTCCGCTCGAAAGGCTGATCGGGGCCGCGGCCGTTGTGGACGTGAGCGCCGCCGCGGCGGCCGATTCCGACTACCAGGTCGCCGTGAGCGATCTGGAGGCCTGGGAGGCGGAGCACGGGCGGATCCCCGACGGTTCGGTCCTCCTGCTGCGCACGGGCTGGGGGAGCCGCTGGCCCGATCGCGCCCGCTATCTCGGCACATCGCTCAGCGGGCCGGATGCGGTGCCGGAGCTTCACTTCCCGGGGCTGCACCCGGAAGCAGCGCGCTGGCTGGTGGAGAATCGACGAATCGACGCGCTGGGGATCGACACGCCGAGCATCGACTACGGGCAGTCGACGCTATTCGAGAGCCATCGCATCCTCTACGCCGAGAACATCCCCGCGTTCGAGAACGTGGCGCGACTCGACCGGTTGCCCGCCACCGGCGCGTACGTGATCGCTCTGCCGATGAAGATCGCCGGCGGCAGCGGAGGACCGCTGCGCATCGTTGGCATGATCCCGCGATAGCGGGCGGATTTGGCCGCTGGGGTTCTAGCCCTTGGCCGCAAACGTGATCGGCAGGGCGATCCAGACCGGAACTTTCTTACCGTTGTTGCACGCCGGCTCGAACTCGAACTCCCGGACCGCGGACATAGCCGCCGCGTCTAGTTCTCCGCGCGCAGATTTCTTCTGGATCCTGGTGTTCTTCACCTTGCCATCGGCGTCGATGAACACCCAGACCTTGACTGTGCCGCCGATGCCAGCGTCTTTGAGGAGCTTCGGGTAACTCCGCTTCACAATCTCCCTGGCCTTCCGTACGTCTTTGATCCTTGGCGGCTCGGTGAGAGGCGTAAAGACCGGCTCCTGACCGAGCGGCAGCGCCGGTCCAATCAGGGGGCAAGGCGCTGCAGACGATAGTGGCTTCAGCTTATGCCGGAGTTCCAGTATTCCATCGACCCGGGATTCGGTGTCCCCTCGCGTCACTCGGAACTCGTAATCGGATACTGTAAATCGCAGACGAAACGTTTCATAATCCGCGAGCTCAACCACTAGTTCATGGTCGCCGGGCGGGATGTCGACGAGGGTGTACCGGCCGTCATCGGTAGTTACCGCGCCGAAGCCCGCTCCTTTCAGATACGCTTTTGCTCCGAAGAGCGGAGCTTGTGACAGAGCGTCCAACACTACCCCCGTTAGCGTTGTCGCTTCGCCCACGCGGGCGGCGTTCTGCTCCGTAGCCGGTGTGGGCGTCTCACATGCCAGCGCGAACAGAACGCCGGTGATAAGTCCGGCAACGATCGCTTTCTCGCGACGACGCTTGGGTGCTCTGCGGATCAGGTTCCTAACTCTCTTCTCAAGTAACGACCGCGGCTCCGAGAAAGCGGCGGGGAAGAAGCCCATGCCCGATGTCCGGCGACCGACCTCGAGCAATAACCCGCCATACGTGCGCGGCCGGGCACCGCTCTGCAGCACACGGCGGTCGCAGTCCAATTCCACTGTGAGCCGCATCCGGCGGTAGTGCCACCAGAGGGGCAGGTTCCACGGCATCAAGACCAGCGAGGCCAGCCCAGCCAAGAGAAGGCGATGATCCCCAGCCCGCAGGTGTTCCTCTTCGTGCAGCAAGATCAACCGTCGCAAGTCCTCATCGAGGTCCAGCACCCACGGAGGAACCACGATGAAGCCGCGGAAGAAGCCGGTGACCGCCGGGCCCAGCTTGACGGACTGGAAGACTTGCCTGCCCCCGATTTCTCGCACCGCCCAGTCGCTCCTCGCTCTCCGCAGGCGCAGGTAGGAGCGCGCATAGAATGCCAGAAGCAGGATAGAGCTCAGAAGCCAGGCGGTCAGAAGCACATCGTTGATCCGGGCGAGTGCGGAGCCCGGCGCCTTTGCCGTGCTGAGAGGCGTGACGGCGAGCAGGCTCTCGACGATGGGAGCGTCCGCCACCGGCCACAGAGACTCAGGCAGCAACGACGAAGTCGTCGGGAGCAGGTAGGCTGCAACGGGCAGCGCCAGGGAGGCGAGCATAGCGGCCGCCCACACCCAGCGAAGGGTTCGCTGGTAAAGGCGAAGGCCGTACTCTGCCGCCAGGGCGGCGCACCCGATCAGCAGGGACACCAGGAGACAGTAGGCCATCCACGCGATGATCATCCTTCTCCCTCCTCCCGTAGCCGCTCGTCGAGCAGCTCTCGCAAGCGGAGCAGGTCCCTGCCCGAGAGGTCATCGTCTGAGACGAGCTGAGTGAGGAGTGCCTCGGGTGAGCCACCGAAGATCTTGCTGACGATCTGGCGCAGTGCCGTGGTGCCCGCTTCGTCGCGCTTCACCACGGGATAGTAGCGGTGAGCCCGGCCCTCCGGCTCGTGCCGCAAGTGGCCCTTCGCTTCCAGCGTCCGCAGGATGGTCAGAACCGTCGTGTAGGCGAGGTCCGGCTCCAGCCGCTCCTGTACCTCTCTGACCGTGGCCGAGCCCGTCTCCCACAGCACGGCCATGATGTCCAGTTCCCGACCTGTGAAGGACGCGCCCATTCGAGACTCCGCTTCTTAACTACACTTATAGTAGATGATAAGACCGGAGCGCCGACCTGTCAACTATGGCTCTAGTAGATAGCTCCCGGGTCACTCGTAGCGCAGCGACTCGACGGGGTCGAGCTTCGCGGCCCGGCGTGCCGGCAGCACACCCGAGATCAGGCCGATCGAGACGAGAATGCCGGCGCAGACCAGCGCGATCGGCCAGGAGAGTCTCGGGTTGGCCAGGTAGACCATGGCGCCGTCGTCGGCCGGGAGGCTGTCGACCAGCAGTACCACGGCTGTGGAGAAAGCCAGTCCGAATCCGCCGCCGATGAGCGTGAGCGCCAGCGACTCGAAGATGAACTGGCTCATGATGTGGCGCTTCCTGGCGCCGATGGACAGCTTGATGCCGATCTCTTTCGTGCGCTCCCTGACCACGACGTACATGATGTTGGCGACACCGACGCCTGCGACCAGAAGCGTGAGCCCACCGACGAGACCGAGGAAGATCTCGATCCCCAGCCCGATCTGGTTGCTCAACTTCTCGTCTTCGATGAAGTCCCACATCGGCAGCGCCCGCTCGTCGTCGGGGTCGAACTTGTACCTGGCGCCCAGGACACGGAACAGCTCGCTCTTCACATACTCGGCGCGCCCGGGATCACGGGGCCGCAGCAGCAGGTGGCTGACGTAGCGATGGCCGTAGACCGCCTTGAAGGTGGAGGCGGGGATGATCGCCCTGTCCGAGTCGGGCCCGTTGTTCATGCTGTCCTGGAACTTCTTCTCCATCACGCCGACCACGGTGAAGGGCAAGTCGTCCAGCTTGACGGTTCGGCCGATGGGGTCCTCCAACCCGAATAACTCTTCGGCGATATCGTTCCCAAGAAACAGGACCCTGCGCTTCTCATCGAGATCGCGCTGGTTGATGAAGCGGCTGCCCGCACGGGGGAACATGCGTCGCAAATCCTGGAAGGCGGGGTAGACCCCCTCCATGTAGGTGGTCGTCCTCTTGTCTCCAACCTCCAGGCTGGTGCCCCAGCGACCGTACGAGGGGCTTACGAGGTCGATCTCCTCGATGGAACGCTTGATCAAGTCGAGGTCTTCCTCGCTCAGGCGGATGCGGCGGCCTTTTGGCAGGCCCTCGTAAGCCATACTGGTGGTGCCCCCGTAAACCATGAACATCTTCTCGCCGGCGTTCAGGAGCCCTTCGACGATGGAGTGCCGCAGTCCCTCGCCGAAGGCGAGCAGCAGCACCACCGCGATCGTGCCCCAGGTCACCGCGAACATCGTGAGCACGACACGTGTCTTCTGTTGCTTCAGATCACCAATGAACTCGCCGAGTAGTATGCGCCACATTGTCAGACAATCTCTGATCGTCAGAGTTAGAGAGCGTAAGAGGTAAGCTGTAAGCTGTAAGCTGTAAGCGGTACTCACCGCCCACCGCTTACTGCTCACTGCTTACTGCTCACTCCTCACTCCCCACCTAGTACCTCAGGCACTCCACCGGGTCCAGGTTCGCCGCCTTTCGGGCCGGGAAGTATCCGGCCGTTAAAGCGACGCCGCACAGGAGAGCGATGGTCGCGCCGGCCACCAACGGTGAAATCGTTGGCACGCCTATGAATTCTTTGAGCGGCATTAGTTGCCCCAGCTCCACCAGGCCGAGAGAAATCAGAAAACCAAGGACCGCTCCGCTACCGACGACGACGAACGTTTGCCCGAGGAACTGCCGCATGATGTCGCGCTTACGGGCTCCGACGGAGCGACGTACGCCGATCTCGCGGGTGCGCTCCTTGACCACGATGTACATGATGTTGGCGACGCCGATCCCACCGACGGTGAGCGTGAACGCTCCAACGACGCCCAGGAATGTGTTCATCCCGATGAATATCGCGTCGATGATCCCCTCGAACTCGCTGGTGTCCCATTCCCAGAGGGCGTCTTCATCGTTGGGGTCGTAACGATACTTCCGGCCGAGTACCTCGTTGACGCGCCGCTCCACTGCCTTGACCACCTGCGGGGTCCTCGTACGGTAGATGATGTTCTCGACGTACCGCTGCCCGAAGATCGCTTTGTGTGTGGCTGCCGGGATGAAGATGCGGTCGCGGTCACGCGAGTTGTAGGACGAGTTCTGCTGCTTCTCCTTGAGTACACCGATGACCGTAAAGGGCACTTCGCCTACGAAGACCTGCTGGCCGACGGCGTCTTCGCCTTCGAAGAGCAGATTCTCCAGCTCGTTCCCCAGGAACGCCACGCGGCGCCGCCCATCCATGTCGGCCTGGTTGATGAAACGCCCGCCCCAATCCGCGATGACGTTCCGCATGTCGCCGTATACCGGGTAGACGCCGGTGACGTTGGGGAAGGCGCTGTTTCTGCCGCGACGCACCGGCACCTGCCGGGTGCTGTACTCGGGGCTGATCTCTGTGATGTCGGGGATCTCGGCCTGGAGGAGCTGCACATCCTCCTCGTGCAGACGGATGTAACGCCCCTCCGGGAAGCCCGCGTACGATATGGTGGTCCGGTTGCCGAACAGGATGACGATGCGCTCGCCCAGGCCGTGCATTCGCTTCCGGGTCTGCTTCTCCATGCCGACGCCGAAAGCCAGCAGCACGGTCACCGCGACGGTGCCCCAGGTGATCCCCATGATCGTGAGCGCCGTCCGCAGCCGCTGAGTACGGATGTCGTTGAAGAAGTCCTTGAAGCTACCGAGTATCGGCATACTGTTCAGTCGCTAGCGCACCGGGTACGTAGTGAGCGGTAAGCGGTAAGCAGTAGGTCGGAACGCAACGGCCGCACCGCTTACAGCTCACGGCTTACCGTTTACCTCCTACTCAATCTCCCTAGGCGGAGCTTCGACTATCTTGTCGCCCTCTTCGAGGCCCGTGATGACCTCGACTTTTATAGCGTCACTCAGACCAGTGTCGACGATGCGCTCTTCTTGGCTCCCATCCTCGAGCAGCACCGTCACCTTGGCCGTGTCCCCGGAGAAGGTGATGAGCCGCTCTGGGATCATCAGGACGCCCTCGCGACGGTCGATGATCACGTCGGCGTTGGCCGAATAGCCGGCGCGAAGCACCACGTCGTTCGACTCATCGAGCGTGATCTCGATGGGAAAGACGGTGGCGTTATCCTCGGTGCGAGCCTTCAACGAGATCTTCGAGAGCACACCGGTCGCCTTGGCGCCGGGCAGTGCGCCGATCTTGATCTCCACCGGCATGCCTTCGTGAAGGCGACCCACGTCGATCTCGTCCACGCTGCCCCGGAAGATGAGCGAGCTCATCTCGGCCATCGTCATCAGCACCGTCCCCTCCTGGTAAGGGTTGAGTGGCGTGACCGGGTCGCCGATCTCAACGTTCTTCTCGAGGATGAAACCATCGATGGGCGACTTGACCACCGCCTCGATGTTCTCGTCGGCGATCCTTACGCGGCCGTCCTCGAGCAAGGCGAGCCGTTCTTGCGCGAGCTTCACGTTGAGTTCCGCCTCGCCGTGAGCTCGCTCCGCGGCCTCATACTGGCCCTGGGGGATGAGGCCCTGTTCCAGCAGCCGGCGCTGCCGGTCGAGCTCCTTACGCTGGTTAGTGAGTTGGAGTTGGCGCAGCTCCAGCTGACGCGTCGTCTCCACTAGCTCCAACGGAGTCGGGGTCGGCTTGATCTCCAGGAGCGGGTCGCCCGCCCGCACGAAATCACCCACATCGGCGAATTCCTTGCTCACGACACCGGAGATCTTCGACTTGACGCTGATCTCGATTTCAGGCTCGATCCGGCCCACTGCGAGCGCTTTGTCGATGATCTCGCCGCGCTCGACTTCGACCGTCTTGACCTCGTCGCCGCTCGAGCCGCCGGTCCGCACAGCCGCGAAGGCTCCGCCGGCGACGCCAACGACGACGATCAAGCCGAGGACCACCTTAGTCCGTCGCTTCATTCTACTGCTCCGTCGTGTAGTGCTTATGGCTTATAACAGAGGTTGGGCTCCCGCCAGGCTAGTGCCCCTCTCGGTTCGACAACGCCCAGAGTGCCAGAGTTGCAAGGCGTCTAGCCCACACTACGGACGGCCGGTTGCGGGGTTTCATCCGCACCGCCCGAATCCGGCGTCGTCCCGCGGTTTTTCGCGAGATCGGCTGGGCTGCCGTACCCGCTTGCGGGGGTCGCGAGCGGGCGCGGATCGTGGCGGGCTAGAGGAGCCCTCGCACGTAGCCTCCGTCGATCTGGATGGTGGTGCCGGTGATGTAGGCCGCGCGATCGGAAGCCAGGAAAGCCACCAGGTCGCCCAGCTCCTTGGGGTCACCCATCCGACCCGCCGGGATGTTTTCGACCAGAGCGGCCATGGCCTCGTCCACGCTCTGCCCGGACTCGGCAGCCCGTGTCTCGGCGAGTTCGGTGACCCGGTCGGTGGCCATGTAGCCGGGGCACACCACATTGACCGTAATGCCGTCTTGGGCAAACTCCTCCGAGATCGTCTTGGCGTAGCCCACAACGCCGGGCCGCACGGTGTTGGAGAGGATCATGCCGGGGAGCGGCGACTTCACCGAGACCGAGGTGATGCAGATGATCCTGCCCCAGCGGTTGCGCCGCATGTAGGGGATCGCCGCCTGAGCCAGGCGGATCATACTCAAGAGACTCAGTTCGAGCGCCTCGAGCCAGGCGTCCGGGGGTGTCTTGGAGCTGATGGTTGCCGGTGGACCGCCGGCGTTGGTGACCAGGATATCGAGCTTCCCGAAGTTCTTGACCGCTGCCTCAATGAAGTCTTCGGGGCCATCAGCGGTGGCCAGGTCGGTGGGGTAGGCCAGTATCTCCCTGCCGGACGCGCGGTTCAGCGCGAGCCCGGTGCGCTCGAGTTGTTCCTGATCTCGCGCGCAGATCGCCACCCGGGCGCCCTCCCGCGCCAGCGCCCAGGCGATTTGCTTCCCGAGGCCGGTGCTGGCCCCGCCGACCGCGGCAACTCTGCCTTCTATGCCCAGATCCATGAGCCTTACCTCCAGAACTGCGACGACCCCCGCCGCGCCGCTGTTGTTCGATCGATTCATCGTTGCGATGTGCCGGTAAGGCGCGAAGCTACGTGCGAGGGAGCAGCGCGCAAGGTTATATAAGAACCCTTGCGCTGCCGCTATCTTCGGTATATATTCGGTTTCCCAGGGCGGAGGGCCGAACCCACTCCCCCCCACCTTCGAAGCCGGTCCTCCGCTCTGGATCCCACCTTCGGGTGGGATTTTTGTCGCCAGGGTATACGGGTTTTGTTCGGGCACTGCGGACCGATGACCTCTTACTCCGAACTACACTGCCACTCTGCTTTCTCCCTCCTCGACGGTGCCTCCACGCCGGAAGCTCTGGTCCAGCGGGCCGCGGAGCTTGGCATCTACGCTCTGGCGCTCACGGACCACGACGACCTGGGCGGTGCCGTGCGATTCAGCCGCGCGGCCCGGGACGCCAGGCTGGAGGCGATCGTCGGGACGGAGCTCACGATCGAAGCGGCCGACCCGACCCGACCTCCCGGTCACATCACCCTTTTGGCGCGAACCGCCGAGGGCTACGCCAACCTGTCGGAGCTGGTCACTCGGGCTCGGATGGGTCAGGCCACGGCGCTCCAAATGTCCGCTCGAGGTTCTGTGCCGTGCCCGACCGTTCGGGGTCGACCGCGCGTCACCTGGGATGATCTGGCGGAGCTCGGTAGCGGGCTACTGGCCCTCAGCGGCTGCCCTCAGGGCGAGCTGGCCCGGCGGGTACGAATGGGCGATGGGATAGGAGCGCGGGAACTGCTCGACTTCCTGCGGGATGTTTATAGCGGCCACGTGGCCGTGGAGGTCTGGGATCATGCGCTCCCGGAGGAGCGGGAGTTGGCGGACCGACTGCTGGAGCTGGCCGATGCCGAGGGTGTGATGGCGGTGGCCACGAACGATGTGCACTACGCAATGCCGTCGGGGCGGATCGTTCACGATGTGCTCACCTGCCTGCGTCATCAAGTGACGCTGGACGAGGCGGGGACGCGACTCCGACCCAACAGCGAGTGGTACCTGAAGCCGCCGTCGGTGGTGTGGCGGCGCTGGCGCCACCGGCCCGACGTAGTGGAGAACTCCCTCGCCCTGGCAGGCGAGTGTCCTTTCCGGCTCGCCGATCTCGCGCCGGCGATGCCCGGGTTCCAGGTGCCGCCCGGCGTCACGCGGCAGGAGTTCCTGGAGGCGCTGGTCTGGAAAGGTGCGGTCGAACGCTACGGCGGCGCCCCCTTACCGCGAAAGAGAGGGCACGGCGTGAGCTTCGAGCGGACATTTGGAGCGCGATGGCCCGTGAAGTATTGCGGCCCGGAGTTGCGCGACATGAAGCGAGGGGCTCACGCCGTGCCCGACCCGCCAACGCGGCATGAAGCGAGAGGCTCCACGCCGTGCCCGACCGGCGGACCCGGGCTCACGCAGCGAGTTCGACGCCAGATTCGCCACGAGCTCGCGGTGATCGGGCGCCTCGATCTGGCCGGCTACTTCCTCACCGTCTGGGACATCGTCCGCTTCGCCCGCCGCCGTGGGATCCTGCTGCAGGGGAGAGGCTCCGCCGCCAACTCCTGCGTCTGCTACTGCCTGGGGATCACGGCGGTGGATCCCATCAAGTTCGAGCTCCTCTTCGAGCGCTTTCTGTCGGAGGAGCGAGGCGGCGCCCCCGACATCGACCTCGATATCGAGCATGAGCGGCGCGAGGAGGTGCTCCAATACGTCTACCGCAAGTACGGGCGCGAGCACGCGGCGATGGTCTGCGAAACGATCAGCTATCGCGGCCGTTCCGCCGTCCGTGATGCCGCTCGCGTCCTTGGCTTCTCCAGCGCGGTGGCCGATCTGTTGGCTGCCGAAGTGGATCGCTGCGAGGCGGCGGAGGCCGCCGATGCGCTGGAGAACGG
>FXBF010000964.1_pt1 | contig 10040 bp, 8 predicted proteins | sample 5335321 | NCBI WGS metagenome assembly FXBF01 (sample SAMEA103928391, study PRJEB20085) | sediment metagenome | isolation source: sediment | reverse complement strand
TCTCGGCGCATTGCCGGGTGTGAATTCCGGAATTGGTATCGATGAAAATGGCCTCGCCGGGCTCGAGATCCCGCATCAGCTCGAAGCCGAGGGCATCCAGCGCCACACTCTCCGAGGCGATCATGTACTCGCGCCCCTCGTCGGCGTCCCGGTAACCGAAACACACGGGCCGAATCCCGAAGGGATCACGAAACGCGACGACGCCATGGCCGACGATCATGGCGATTGCCGCGTACCCGCCATGGCAGCGCTTGTGCACACCGGACACGGCTTCGAATACGTCGCTTTCATCGATGCGCAGCTTCCCCAGCTTCATGAGCTCGTGGGCGAACACGTTGAGCAGTATTTCGGAGTCGGAATCGGTGTTGATATGGCGTCGGTCGTCGCGAAACACATCGCGCATGAGCTGCCGTGCATTGATGAGATTGCCATTGTGGGCAAGCGTGATACCGAAAGGGGAATTGACATAAAAGGGCTGCGCTTCGATCGACGATGCATGCCCGGCGGTCGGGTATCGGATGTGTCCGATGCCCCTGTTGCCGCGCAGTGTCAGCATGTGCTTGGTGCGGAACACCTCCCGCACGAGACCGTTGTCCTTACGCTGGTGCAGGCGTTCGCCATCGCAGGTAGCAATCCCCGCCGCATCCTGGCCGCGATGCTGTAGAACCGTCAGCGCGTCATAGAGCATCTGATTGACATGCCTGTAGGCGACAATACCGACTATCCCGCACATGCTTTTCGAGCAACCCTCGCGTCAATACTGAAAAAGACCGGCGAATTCCGGCGGCAACAGAGCGCGCATCTCCACCGCCAGCACCTGGAAATGCGGCAGAAACATCGATTCCCTCCACCAAGGATCTTTCGGCAGCGCGGTGAGCCCGGCGAGCAACACCAGTATCGCCACGATGACGATACCCCGGGCGATTCCGAACACGATCCCGAGCGCCCGGTCGGTGCCGGTAATCTCCGTCTTGTCGACGATAAGCCGTACCAGGTACATGACGATGGCGGTGATCACCAGGGTGCCGACGAGGATAGCGAAGAATGCCAACCCCTGACGCATGGACGGCTGGGAGACGTAGCTCGCGAACAGCTCGCTCACGTCGTCGGCGAATGTGTACGCCAGCCAGAATGCCAGCACCCAGCCGAGCAGCGAAATTGCTTCCCTGAGGAAACCCCGTAGCAGGCTGATCCCGGCGGACACGACCAGAATAGCGATGATGGCATAGTCCACCCAAATCATGTCGCGGACGGGAGCACCTTAAATATCGCGTTGACCATTCAATTCCGGGCTGGCGGGCCGCGATTGTACCAGAGGGCCGGGGTGCTCGAAATGATCCGTGAGCGGTCGCAACCGGCCCTGCTCCGGCTACCCGGAAAAATTCACCACGATGCCCTTCAACTTGGTATCGGCCCGCAACTTCTTCAGCATCTTCTCGGCCTCCGCGCGATTGCGTTGTGGCCCCACATAGACCCGGCTGACAGAGCCCGAGGATTTCACGAAAGCCTTGTAACCCCTGGCAACCAGCTTGTCGCGCAGCCCCCTGGCATTGTCAGCCTTGGAGAAGCTGCCCAGCTGCACGGCGAAGCCCGATGGCTCGGCGGGAGCAGGCACGGTGGTTGTCCTCGCCGCCGGCTTGTCCTCGGCAGGCGCGGGCTTGGCGGGTACCGGAGCGGCCACCGGCGGGTTGCGGTTCAGGGGCACGACACGTGCATCCGCGTCTTCCGGTGGCTGCGTCGGGACCGTTGGAGGTGGTTGCGTCGGGACCGTTGGAGGTGGTTGCGTCGGGACCGTTGGAGGCGGCGGCGACGGGACCATTCGGGGCGGCTGCTGCGGAGCCCCGCCCCCCTGATCCAGCAACATGGGGACGAACACGACGGCGGCCAGCACCAGCACCGCCGCGCCGACCAGTCGCCGCTTCAAGCGTTCATCCATTTTCAACGCTCAGAACTTCCCGGGCCGTGAGGAACGAGCCGAAGGCAACAACGCGGTCGCCGCGCCGCGCGGCAGCCAGGGCGGCTGTCCAGGCTCCGGCGGCGTCGCCGTGGACACTCACTGGATGGCCCGGAAACTGCCGGCGCAGGCCGTGGGCGAGACGCTCGCCCGTCTGGCCGCGGGGCCCGGGCAGCGTGGCCGTGTACCACTCGTCCACCAGACCATCGAGAGCCCCGGCCACCGTTATCGGATCCTTGTCCGCGAGCATCGCGAACACGGCGTGGGTGCGCCGCGCCGGTGGCCGCGCCGCCAGGGTGGCCGCCAGGGCGCGTGCCGCTTCGGCGTTGTGGGCGACGTCGATGACGCGCTCCACCGCACCGGCGAGAATCTGCTGGCGTGCGGGTAACCAGGCGTTGGCGATGCCCTCGCGCACCGCCAACCCATCGACCGCCAGGGATGGCCCGAGAAGCTGCAGTGCCATCAAGGCGGCGGCGGCGTTGCGGTGCTGGAATGCGCCGCCCATGCCCGGTGCCGGCAGATGCCTGTAACCGGTGCCGGGCCCCTGCCATGACCAACCGGGGCCGTCGTGGCGCCAGGAGAATTCGCATCCGATAGCGTGCAGATCGGCACCCAGGCTACGGGCGTGCTCGACCAGGCTCACGGGTGGCGATGGATCGCCGCACACCGCCGGCCGGCCCGAGCGAAAGATGCCGGCCTTCTCGCGACCGATGCTCTCGCGGTCGGGTCCCAGCCAGTCCGTGTGGTCCAGGTCCACCGAGGTCACCACGGCCACATCGGCATCCATGAGGTTGACCGCGTCCAGGCGTCCCCCGAGCCCGACCTCCAGCAGTGCCACCGAGGCCTGCGAGCGGCGGATGATGTCCATGGCCGCGAGGGTCCGAAACTCGAAGAATGTGAGCGCAACGCGGCCGCGGGCCCGTTCCACGTTTTCGAATGCCGCAATCAGCTCGCCGTCCTCCACCTCGCGCCCGCAGAGTCGCAGGCTTTCATTGTAGCGCGCCAGAAAAGGCGACGTGTATGCAGCTACCGGGTGACCGGCGCCTTCCAGGATGCCCGTCAGGTAGGCGATGCAGGAGCCCTTGCCGTTGGTACCGGCCACCGTCACCACCGGCATCGGCAAGGCCTCCAGTCCCATGCGCGCGGCAACCCGGGCGCAACGATCCAGACCCAGGTCCACGAGCCGGGGATTCAGGCTCTCCTGCCAGCGAAGCCAGTCGTCGAGACGAAAATCGGCCGTGGCTGGAAATTCGGTATTGGACGTGCCTAGCACATTACCTGGCACCTTTACGGTGTTGGTTGATGCTTCATCATGGCGAGCAGACGCGCGATCCGATCCCGCATCTCGCGTCGATCGATGATCAAATCCACCGTGCCATGCTCGAGTAGAAACTCGCTGCGCTGAAACCCCTCGGGCAGCGTCTCGTTGACGGTTTGTTCGATGACCCTGGGACCGGCGAAGCCGATCAGCGCTCTGGGCTCGGCGATGTTGATGTCGCCGAGCATGCCGAGACTCGCGGACACCCCGCCCGTGGTGGGATCGGCGAGCACGGAGATGAACGGCAGACCCGCCTCGCCGAGGCGCGACAGCGCCGCGCTCGTCTTGGCCATCTGCATGAGGGCGAAAACACCCTCCTGCATGCGCGCGCCGCCGCTGGCGGAGAAGCACACCAGAGGTACGCCGTGCTCGATGGCCGCGGTCGCGCCGCGGGCGAAGCGCTCACCCACCACCGAGCCCATGGAGCCCAGGCGAAAGCGCCACTCGAAGGCGGCCGCGACCAGCGGCACGCCTTTCACGCGCCCCATAATCACCACCAGTGCATCTTTCTCACCGGTGGCCTTCTGATCCTGGGCGAGAAGATCCTTGTATTTCTTTCCGGCGCGGAACTTCAATGGATCCACGGGCGCCACGTCGGCACCGATCTCGACCCTGGGCTCCACGTCCAGAAACTGATCGAGGCGTTTGCGTGCCCCGACGCGGATGTGATGGGAGCATTTCGGACAGACGTCGAAGTTGCGCTCGAGCTCGGCTTTGTACAGCACGCCGCTGCAGGATTCGCACTTGCTCCACAGCCCTTCGGGGACGGTGCGCTTGTTACCGCCCTCGGTGCGGATGCGCGACGGCAGCAGCTTTTCGAACCAGCTCATGTGCGAGCATCCATGGCCGCGCGCATCGAAGAAACGAGGGCCGCGACCTCATCGGGAATACGTGACGGTGTATCCATTGACGCCTCCATCCGGTTGATCAGGGCGCTGCCGACGACCACCGCATCGCTGATCTGGGCAACGCGGGCAGCGGATTCGCCGTCGCGAATGCCGAAGCCGACGCCCACCGGCAGGTCGGTGTGCGCCTTGATGCGCCGCACCCGCGCTTCCACATCGGCCACGTCCAAGTGCGCGGCGCCGGTAACGCCCTTGAGAGAAACGTAGTACACGAAGCCGCTGGCCTGAGCGCAAACACGCGCGATGCGTTCCTCGTCGCTGGTGGGTGCGAGCAGAAATATCAGATCGATATCCCGGGCGCGCAGCGCATCGCGAAAGCCGTCGGCCTCCTCCGGGGGTAGATCCACCGTCAATATGCCGTCGACCCCGGCATCGGCGGCGGCGGCGGCGAATTGCTCATAACCGGCCACCTCGAAGGGGTTCAGATAGCCCATGAGCACCACCGGGGTGCGCGCGTCGTCGCGGCGAAACTCCGCCACCATGGCCAGCACACGCGCCAGCGTCATGCCCTGGGCCAGCGCCCGCTCGCTGGCCCGTTGGATGACCGGGCCGTCGGCCATGGGGTCGGAGAACGGCACCCCCAGCTCCAGGACATTGGCGCCGGCACCCACTAGGGCGTGCATCAGCGGCACGGTCACCGACGGCTGCGGATCGCCGGCGGTGACGAAAGGCACGAGCGCGCGCCGTGCCTTTTCGCGCAAGCGCGCGAATGTTGCCTCGATGCGGCTCACAGCTCCATGCCCTCGATGGCGGCCACCGTCTGGATGTCCTTGTCGCCGCGCCCGGAGAGATTGACGATGATGATGTCATCGGCGTCCATGCGGGGCGCGAGCTTGGCTGCATAGCTCAACGCGTGACTGGATTCCAGGGCCGGGATAATGCCCTCGGTGCGCGTGATGTCGTGAAAAGCCGCCAGCGCCTCGTCGTCGTTGATAGCCACGTAGGTGGCGCGACCGGTGTCCTTGAGCCACGCGTGCTCGGGTCCGACGCCGGGGTAGTCGAGGCCCGCGGAGATCGAATGCGTGGGGATGATCTGGCCGTCGGCGTCTTCCATCAAATAGGTGCGGTTACCGTGCAGCACGCCGGGATTGCCGGCGGTCAGCGGAGCGGCGTGGCGCCCGGTCTCGACGCCGTCACCGCCGGCTTCGACTCCGTAAAAAGCGACGTCGCCATCGTCCAGAAACGGGTAGAACAGCCCCATGGCATTGGAGCCGCCGCCCACGCAGGCGACCAGCGCATCGGGCAGGCGGCCGGCCTGGGCGAGGATCTGCTCGCGGGCTTCGCGGCCGATGACCGAGTTGAAGTCGCGCACCATGGCAGGATACGGATGCGGGCCGGCCACCGTGCCGATGATGTAGTAAGTATCGTCGACATTGGTCACCCAGTCGCGCATGGCCTCGTTGAGAGCATCCTTGAGCGTCCTGGATCCGGACTCCACCGACACCACCCGCGCACCCAGCAGCTTCATGCGGTACACGTTCGGCGCCTGGCGCTCGATGTCCTCCGCGCCCATGTAGACGACACACTCGAGACCCAGGCGCGCGGCCACGGTAGCGGTCGCGACGCCGTGCTGGCCGGCGCCGGTCTCGGCGATGATGCGCGTCTTGCCCATACGTGTCGCGAGCAGCGCCTGCCCGACGGTGTTGTTGACCTTGTGGGCACCGGTGTGATTGAGATCCTCGCGCTTGAGGAACACACGCGCGCCACCAAGCTGCCGCGACCAGCGCTCGGCGAAGTACAGCGGCGAGGGCCGGCCCACGTAGTGACGCAGATCGGCATCCAGCTCGGCGAGAAACTCCGGGTCTTTCAGGTAACGGTGGTAGGCTTCGCGCAACGCCGCCACGGGCCCCATCAGGGTTTCGGCGATGAAGATGCCACCGTAGGGTCCGAAATGACCGGCTTCGTCGGGAAGGCTTCCGATGACGCGGCCTTCAGCCGGTTCGTTGCGCAATCGAGACACGATCGACCTCTTGTATGAACTTGGCGATTTCGGCGGCGTCCTTGATTCCCGGCGATCGCTCGACGCCGCCACTGACATCCACGCCGTAGGGGTGCAGCCGAGCGATCGCATCCGCCACGTTGGCTGACGTCAGGCCGCCGGCCAGCACCACGGGCAATTCGATATCGGCGGGCACCAGGTCCCAGTCGAAGGTGCGCCCGGACCCACCCCACAACTTGTCATCATGGGTGTCCAACACTAGAGCCTTGGCACTCGCGTAGCGTCGCGACGCCTGGCGCAGATCCGTGTTGCCGCTGACCTGAACGGATTTCATGTATGGCAGCCCGGGTCCCTCGCACTGGGGCCGCGTTTCCTGACCGTGAAACTGCAGGAGATCCAGGCGCACGCGCTCGGCCGTTTCCGCCACCGTCTCCTCGCTTGCGTTGACAAACAATCCCACGACGGTGACGAACGGCGGCAGCGCCTGCCGGATGGTGACAGCCTGCCCGATGTCCACGGCCCGGGGACTGGGAGAATAAAACACCAGGCCGATAGCGTCGGCGCCGGCGGCGCAGGCCGCCGCGCCATCCTCGACGCGGGTGATGCCGCAAATCTTGACGCGCGTGCGCTCTGCCATTTCCCGAACAGCCTCCGGTCACCATCTCGAATGCAAGCGATTGAGGTTACCAAAGCAACCACTCCGGCGAAACCGCGGGCAGGCCGTGCTCCGGCGGATAATCGATGCGGCTCAGGTAGAGACCCTGGGGCGGCGCGGTCACGGCGCCGCGGGTGCGGTCGCGCGCCGCGAGCAACTCCCCTGCCCAGGCGGGCTCGCGTTTGCCCTTGCCGATTTCAATCAAGACCCCGGCGACATTGCGCACCATGTGCTGCAAAAAAGCGTTGGCGGCAATATCGATGAACACCAAGTCGCCCCGGCGATGCACCTCGAGACTCACGACGGTGCGCACGGGACTCTTCGCCTGGCAACCGGCGGCGCGAAAGGACGAGAAATCCTGCTCGCCGAGCAGATGCTCCGCGCCCGCCTGCATGCTCCCGGCGTCCAATGCACCGCGCTCCCAGGCGGCGCGCTGACGAAGCAGCGCCGGGCGCTCGCGCCGATTCTGGATCACGTATCGGTAGTAGCGGCGGAGCGCCGAGTAGCGGGCATGAAAATCCTCCGCCACGGGACTCGCCCAGCGAACGCTGACGTCGCCGGGCAGGTTGCTGTTGGCACCGAGCACCCATTCGTGGGGCACGCGTTCGGCGCGCGAATCGAAATGCACCACCTGCGCCGTGGCGTGCACACCGGCATCGGTGCGCCCCGCGCAGACGGTTTCGACCTTCCTCGCGGCGACACCGGAGAGTGCCGCTTCCAGCGTCGATTGCACGGTGCGCCGCCGGGGCTGGCTTTCCCAGCCGGAAAAATCGCTGCCATCGTACTCGACACCGAGTGCGAATCTCATGGGATCAAAGCCGGAGAACCCGACCCGGGCGAACGGGCTAAGAGGATGCCAGCTTGCTCAACAAGCCCATGGCAGCCTGTTTCTGGGCCGCGTTGCCCTCCGCGAGGACCTCGTCGATGATGCCCTTGGCGCCGTCGGTATCACCCATGTCGATGTACGCCTGGGCAAGATCCAACTTGGTCTGCACCTCGTCGACCTCGCCGGTGAGGCCGCCGCCGAGCATCAGCGTATGACCATCGCCGTCCTTGTCTCCCGAGTCGGACTCCGGTGCCGGCATGTCGCGGAGCATGAACTGGGTGGACTCATGCTCATCCGAGGCGGCTGCGCCCTGACTCTTCTCGGCATCGAAGTCCAGATCGATCTCCGGAAAATCGGGCTCGGCATCCGCCGGCGGAGGCGGCGTCGCCGGTATCAGGTCCGAACCGTCCAGGCTGAGCGCCATGTCGTCCCCCGAGGCGGCGGCATCATCGTCGAATACACCTTCGAAGGCAGTGTCGACACCGGCGGAAGACCCGCCCCCATCCGGCGCGTCCATGTCCAGATTCAGGTCGATGCCGAGATCGGAAATCGCGGAATCGGCAGCGTCGATCTCCGGACTCTGCAGCTTCACAGTGTCCAGATCTTCCTCGAAGTCGTCGCTGGGCATGGCCGCGCCGAGGTCCAGCTTGACCGTTTCTTCGGACACTTCGTCACCCAGGTCGTCGTCCAGCGAGATATTCAAATCGGCACCGCCGGCGACATCCTCCGCCGCCACTCCGTCGTCCAAATCGAGACCGAAGTCGAGTACGTCGCCCGGCGAAGAACCGGCGCCGGCGTCGACACTGTCGCCGCCGATGTCGAATCCCAGGGCAGAAGAGACGTCGTCCTCGATTGCCCCGAGATCATCCCCGGCATTGATATCCAGGGCGGACAGCTGCGAGCCGCTGCTGGCGGCGTCGGCGTCGGCGGCGTCCAGATTGAGATCCAGGGCCGTGAACTCGGCGTCCATGCTGAGGACGCCGGACTCGACGCCCTCGGACTCGCCGCCGATACCGTCGAGATCGAAATCGAGATCGCCGTCGTCGCCCTCGGCGGTCACCGGCGGCTCCGGCACGGCGCCGGGGGGCGCCTCGGGCGGCACCTGACTGTCGATGAGCGTGCCCTCTCCAAGACCCTCGAGGTCGAAGTCCAGACCGTCATCGTCGTCTCTGGACACGCGTTCAGGCAACGGCGTTTCGGTGGAGGGTCCCTGGGCCTGACCGACGGAGGAGTCCAGGCCACTCAGATCGAAGTCCATGCTGCTGGAGCCGGAGTCGTCCTCGGCGCCTGCCGCTGGCCCCTCGCCGAGGTCGAAATCGACGCTGCTGCCAGCACCAGCGTCTGCGCCCGCATGCTCGCTGTCACGGCCGATACTGGTGAGGTCCAGGTCGAGGCCGGACTGCTCCTGGGGCTCGGCGCCGGCAGCCTGATCGAATCCCAGATCGAAATCCAGGCTGGATTCGCCTGAGGCGGCTTCGGCCTGGGTGCCATCGGACTCGAAGCCGAGATCGAAATCCACGGAACTCGATTCGTCGCCGCCGCCGATACTGCTGGCCGGCACGGTGGCCGGCGTGTCGCCGCCACCGGTGACGTCGAATACCACGTCCTGGTCCTCGGGCACCGTGCTTTCGGCCTCCGAGAACAGCTCGCGCCCCGGCGACATGTCCTGCCACATCTTGTTGGCTTCCGCAAACAACGCGCTGTCGGCGCCGACGGCATCCTGCAACTCGCGGGCACCGGCCTCGAAGTTGCCCACATCCTTGGCGGCATAGAACACTTCCAGCAAGCGCAGCTTGTACTCGTGACGATCGGGATACTGGGCAATGGCGCTGCGCACCAGCTCCTCGGCCTGATCGTAGCGCTCGTAGGCGAGGTACACGTTGACCTCGGTGAGGGGGTCGTCCTCGGAGCCGCTGGCTGCGGCCGCACCGCCGGGCGCAGTCATGTGCGTCGACTCCAGCGGATCCGCGGCCGCGGCCGCGGCCTGAACCTGCGGCTCGGCCTGCTCGTCGCTGAGATCCATGCCTTCGAGCTCGGAAATCGCGGTCTCGTCGCCGGCGTCGTTGGGCAGATACGGTTCGCCGCTCTCGTCGTACAGGAGATCGGTGTCGTCCAGCGCGCCCACGTCCAACTCGCCCAGGTCCTCCACGTCCTCGGCGTTGCGGCGCCGGCGCCACAGCGCTGCGCCACCCAGGACCACCAGCAATCCGCCCACGGCGGCGCCGAGCAACACCGGGTCCACCGGCAGGCTATCCAGCACGGTTTCGATGAAGGATGGCGGTGGCGGTAACGGTGGTGGCGGTGGCAATACCTTGACCGGCTCGGGCTCGGGTGCCGCCTCGACCACCGGCTCGGGCGCCGCCTCGACCACCGGCTCGGGCGCCGCCTCGACCACCGGCTCGGGCGCCGCCGTGGGCGGATTGCTGGTGGTCCTGGGTGGCGC
>FXBF010000963.1_pt1 | contig 10043 bp, 8 predicted proteins | sample 5335321 | NCBI WGS metagenome assembly FXBF01 (sample SAMEA103928391, study PRJEB20085) | sediment metagenome | isolation source: sediment | reverse complement strand
CTCATGTTTTCGAACGGACACACGGCAACGGAACTCACCGACTCGAGCTTTTGTAGTTTCCCGCTCCGATTGCCGAGGACCACGAAGGCAATTACGGCGATGGCCGAAATACCGCCAACGATTGGCCAAAGATAGGCGGGAAAGAACGATCGCGGTGGCTCCGGTTCCACAACTTCCGGCACAACCACCGGACACACAATCCGGTAGCCAATTTTTGGTATCGTTTGTATGAATTTGGGGTCCTTGGGATCGTCACTCAGCTTTTCACGTAGGACCTTTATTTTCTGCACGATGGCCTCAGGTGCCGTCGGGCGTCCGCCCCACACTACTTCGACGATCTGATCGGATGTCACAACATCGCCATTGCTGCTGGCCAGCAGGACGAGCACATTCATCACCATTGGCTCGAGGCGCTGTTCCGTCTCACCCTGACGAAGGAGACCCAGGTCGGGCAGAACCTGCCACGGACCGAGTTCGAATCCCTTCCTTAGATCTGTAAACGACGCCAACGCTGGCTCCCTGATTTTTTTGAGCTTTTTTCTCTTGGCAGTAGCTCTTGCTTACCAATAGTACGCCAAGACAGGCGCGGAATATCGGCGGCCCTTGACTTCCAGTGTTATTTTGTTACCGTGGTAACATTGTAGATCAAGCCATGGAAACGGCATGTCGAAACATCTGGTACAGCGGGTACAAACCGGTGTCCGCATCGAAAAATCGCTCCTGAAAGTACTCAAGGGTCTTGCTGAATACTGCGAACTGTCCCTGGGCGATCTGCTCGAGGGCATCGTCCTGCACAGTTTCGAGGGCAAAGCCCCTTTCTCCGACGAGACGATTAAGGTCGTGACCGGACTCAAGGCAGTCTACGGTTGCGATTTGACTGCGGCTGACAGCCATAAACTGCACGAGGCCGAGCAGTGAGTGCCCTGCTCCAGCCATCATCGGCTTGCCGGGATTCGATATGCATAGAGCATTTCGAGAAAGGAACGATCGATCCCGACCGCTTCGACCACGAAGCCCATGTCTATGTCGGCTGGTCTTATTTGCAGCGATACGACCTCAAGGATTCAATCAACAGATTTAGCCAGGCATTGCGGCGCCTGACAGAAAAGCTCGGTATCGAATCGAAGTATCACGAAACGATAACCTGGTTCTTCATGATTCTGATCGCCGAGAGACAGCCACAATCGGCTGACTGGCAATCATTCAAGCAGCGAAATCGAGACCTTTTTTCAACTCGGCCCTCGATAATTAGTCGCTATTATTCCACCGAGCGACTGGGATCATCGGTCGCACGAAGCCAATTCGTATTACCGGATCGCCTTCCGCTGCCGTAGCAAATCAGAAAAGTCCCTCGATGCGCCCATCTGCATTGACGTAGATATTGTTTGCAGCCGGGTTCCTCGGCAAACCCGGCATGGTCATGATGGAACCACAGACGACAACGACGAATTCGGCACCGGCCGCCAGTCGAATCTCTCGAATGGGTACGACATGACCTTTGGGCGCCCCCAGCAGATTCGGATCCGTGGAGAAGCTGTACTGGGTCTTGGCCATGCAGACCGGATAGCTGCCGTAGCCGCCCTCTTCGAACCGGGTGAACTGATCGCGAACTTTCTTGTCGGCGATGATGTCGTCTGCGCCGTAAATCGTTCTGGCAATATGGCGCGCTTTCTCCCACAACCTCAAGTCATCGTCGTAAAGCGGTCTGAACTGGGCATGTTCCGAATCAGCCAGGTGCACGACGTGTTCTGCCATTTCGATCATGCCTTTTCCGCCCTCGGCCCAATGGCGACATTCGATCGCCTCAACGCCGAAGCCTCTGCAGTACGCTTTGACGACCTTAATCTCGGCATCGGTGTCTGCACTGAACTTGTTGATCGCAACTGCGGCAGGAACACCGAAATGTCCAAGGTTCCTGACGTGCTGGCCCAGATTGATGCAACCTTCCTGCAGTGCATCAACGTTTTCTATTGACAACTCATCCCTGGGTACACCGCCGTGCATTTTCAGCGCCTTGATCGATGCGACCAGCACCACGGCGTCCGGATGCAGACCGGCCTTGCGACACTTGATATCGAAAAATTTCTCCGCACCGAGGTCGGCGCCAAATCCTGCTTCTGTTACTACGTAGTCCGCGAATTTCAGTGCTGTCTTGGTTGCGACGACCGAATTGCAGCCATGCGCAATGTTTGCAAACGGTCCGCCATGCACCAGGGCGGGATTGTTTTCCATCGTCTGAACGAGGTTTGGCATGAACGCATCTCTGAGCAAGGCCGTCATAGCGCCCTGCGCGTTGAGTTCTTTGACCGTTACCGGAGAAAGATCACGTGTGTAGCCGACAACGATCTTGCTCAGTCGCCGTTCCAGGTCCTCGAGATCGGTCGCGAGGCAAAAGATCGCCATGATTTCAGACGCGGCGGTGATGTCGTAACCCGTTTCTCTTGGCACACCGTGAATGGTGCCACCGAGTCCGATCGTGATATTGCGGAGCGCGCGGTCATTCATGTCGACAACTCTGCGCCAGGTGACTCGCCGTGGGTCGAGGTCGAGGGCATTTTTCCAGTGAATGTGATTGTCGATCAGCGCCGCTAACAAATTGTGGGCCGCACCGATAGCATGAAAGTCACCCGTGAAGTGAAGATTGATATCGGTCATCGGTACGACTTGCGCATAGCCACCACCGGCCGCTCCGCCTTTCATTCCGAAGCAGGGGCCCAGACTCGGCTCACGAAGGCAAATGACGGCGTTTTTCCCAATATGATTCAGTGCATCACCCAATCCGACCGTCGTAGTGGTCTTGCCCTCGCCTGCGGGCGTCGGCGAAACGGCTGTCACCAGAATCAGTTTGCCGTCTTTGTTCGATGCTGAAGCGTTGATCGATTCATAGTCGATCTTGGCTTTGTCATGGCCCCATGGAATCAGGGATTTCCCGGTAATGCCGAGTTTGTTTCCGATGTCCTGAATCGGCAGCATCTTCGCTGTGCGGGCAATTTCGATGTCTGATTTTTGGCTCACTGTGGCAGCTCCGTTCATTCAGCCAGCGCATTCTATAGAAAAAAAGGTGTCAGGTTTGCCTTCCCGCGACACCTGCGCGGGAAGGCAAGCCTGACACCGTTAAACAAGACGCAGCCTATTTTATGGAGCATCAATGATTTGGTAGATCCCCCCGCCACCGTAATCCACGGCATACAATTCGCCATCCACGTCTTCTGCGAACGATGAGATATTGAGTGTCGTGTCGACGAGCAACTCGGGCACAACGCCCTGGGCGCTGTCGGCGGGAACTCCCCAGATGCGCCCCGAACCGAAGTCGCCGAACACGTAATAGCCCTGCAGAGCCGGAATCGCGGTGCCTCGATAGACGTAGCCACCGGTTACTGAGAGATTCACACCATCGTTTGCGTATTCGGTGATCGGATCGACGTTCATAAGATCGCAACTGACAACCGTCGGGGGAAAACAATGCGCACCCTCGCGGTCGTTCCAGCCGTAATCCCTTCCCAATTCCAATTCGACCCTGTCGATTTCTTCCCAGCTATTCTGCCCGACATCGCCAACCCACAATTCGCCGGTTTGCCGGTCAAAGCTGAAGCGCCAGGGATTGCGAAATCCCCAGGCGTAAATCTCCGGACAGGACGACACGCCGGTTCCGACGATACAGTTCGTGTTGCCGAAAAACGGGTTTGTTGCAGGAATTGCGTATCTGGTCGGCGGCACGACATCGACGTCGAGACGCACGATGCTGCCAAGAATAAATCTTGTATTCTGTGCACGATTGTTCGGGTCACCACTGCCACCGCCATCACCGAACCCGATAAAAAGAAAATTATCTGGGTCGGGCCCGAAAGCGATATTGCCGCCGTTGTGATTTCCGAAATCCTGCGGAACCGTCAGGATTTCGAATTCCGAAGCAGTGTCAAGATTGCCGGTGACAGCATCAAGCGTGAAACGGGAGATTACCGACTCTAACGGTGACCCCGTTCGCGTGTAGGAAAGGTAAACCTTGTCGACCATCGGAAAAGCCGGATCGAACGCAATGCCCAGCAGTCCCGCTTCGCTCGGCGTGGACTCGACTCGACCGCGAATATCAACGAAAACGGTACTGGACGATACCGTCGGGTCATTGTCAAACACTCTGATAACGCCCGACTGTTCGACGGCAAACCATTGCAAATCGTTGCCGGGCGCCTGCACCAGGGCGACCGGGCTATTAAATAAGAGTTGATCGAATACCCGTTCAACGTCAACCTGCAACGTTGGGGGCGGCGGATTTGGCGGAACAAACGGTGCATCTGGGCCGCCTCCACCGCAGCCGAACAGCGGCGCCAGCAGTCCGAATGTCAGCAGAGAACGTACAGTCCCGGATTGAAGCATGGTAAGTCCCCATTGCAATGGCCAATACGGCCAATCATAGTGATGAGCCCCAGAACTGTCACTATATCGCTGGTCGCCGACGTGTGCCGACCGGTATTTACTGACCCGATCCTGGCAAAAAAGTGCTATGTAAAATCACACTCAATCGATGGTTGCATGTTGCATCGATCCGGCGCCCGGCCCGGCCAAAAGGACAAGAATAGTGTCGATCCTTCGCCACTGGTTGATCATGGCCGTCCTGAGCTTCTCGGGCGGCATTATTTTCATGTTGCCGTTCCTGCAGGAGGTCTACTACATACCTCTGGCTCAGGCGCTGGATCTCACTAACACCCAGGTCGGCTCGCTGATGAGCGTGTTCGGCATCACCGCAATGCTGTCCTATTTTCCGGGCGGCTGGCTGGCGGACCGCGTATCGCCGAGAAAGCTCATAACCGTGTCTCTGTTGTCGACCGGTATTGCGGGTCTCTATTTCTCGACTTTTCCGAGCTATGGGATCAGCCTTGCGATCCATGCGTTCTGGGGCGTCAGCATCACGTTTCTCTTTTGGGGTGCAATGATTCGCGTAACACGTAACTGGGCGCCACCCGAAGGACAGGGACGAGCGTTCGGCATACTCGAGGCCGGACGCGGGCTGGGGGAAGTATTGCCTGCCATGGCATTTCTTGCAGTGTTTGCCGCACTGGGGAGCGGCGACAAAGGCCTGTCAATGGTTGTCTTTCAGTATTCGGCCACCTTTCTGCTGCTCGGTATTGTTGCCTGGTTTGTACTGGAGGACAGCGTTGACCGCGATAAGGTTGCTGACGAAAAACCAAGGGTCGGTCTCAAAGAGGTCATCCATGTATTGAAGATGCCGGTGGTCTGGCTCATTGCCATAGTGATTTTAACGGGATACTCCGCTTATTGGGGTTTGTTTCGATATACATCCCTGGCGACCGACATTTTTGCGCTGAGTGTCACAATCGGGGCCACCATCAGCGTCGGGAAAATGTGGATTAAAACGCTTGTCCCGCTCATTGCCGGTTTCGTCGGCGACAAATTCGGCATTGCTAAATCGGTCGCGTGGCTATTCGTAATTTTGATCGCGAATTACGTTTTCATTGCTTTCTTGCCGGGTAAGGCTGCACTCGTGCCGCTGATGTTTCTGTCACTTGTCATTGGATCGCTTGCCGTTTACGCAATGCGCGGAATCTACTTTGCCTTGCTGGAAGAAGGCGGCGTGCCGCTCGCTGTAACGGCAACGGCGGCGGGTATCATATCTGCGATCGGCTTTACACCCGACATCTTCATGCCGTTGCTTGGGGGCGTGCTTCTTGACAACTTCCCGGGCGCAGCCGGCTATCGCTATTTCTTTCTAGCAACGGCAGCGATTTGCACGGTGGGCCTCGTTGCCACACTTTTTATTTATTTCAAGATAGTCAGGAAACGATCAGGAGTAACTCAGGCATGAAATTTCGATTGTATGTATCCGTTTGTCTTCTTTTTTCGTTTGCGGTTTATGCCGGGGAGTCCAGTCATGGACTCGATGATGCATTCGCCTCAGTTGAATCGAAGGTGATTGCCTGGCGTCGTGACATCCATCAAAACCCGGAACTTGGGAACCGCGAATTCCGAACCGCCGCAAAAGTGGCGGACCACCTCGAAGCGCTCGGCTTTGACGATGTAAAAACCGGTGTTGCCCATACGGGCGTCGTCGGTACGCTCAGGGGCGGCAGTCCCGGACCCACGATTGCGTTACGTGCGGATATGGACGGCTTGCCGGTAGAAGAACAGACCGGCCTGCCGTTTGCCTCGAAAGTCAGAGCCGAATACAACGGCAAGGAAGTCGGCGTGATGCACGCCTGCGGCCACGACACGCATGTGGCGATTCTGATGGGCGCGGCCGAAGTGCTGGCCAATAACCGCGATAAGCTTTCCGGCACGGTCAAATTCTTCTTTCAGCCGGCCGAAGAAGGTCCACCGGCCGGCGAGGAAGGCGGCGCGAAGCTGATGATCAAGCAAGGTGTTTTGGATGGGGACGATGCGCCTGAGGCTATAATTGGCATGCACGCCTGGCCCGCCCGTGCGGGCACGATCAATTACCGTTCCGGGAGCTTCCTCGCCGCTGCCGACTGGCTGCAAATCATTGTGCGGGGCCGACAGACTCATGGCTCATCCCCCTGGCGTGGCGTGGATCCGATATTCGTCGCGGGTCAGATCATGACGGCGATTCAGGCCATACCCAGTCGGCAGCTGGACATCACCAAGGGTCCGGCAGTGATCACGATTGGCAGTATTCATGGCGGCGTTCGCGGCAACATCATCCCCGACGAGGTAGAAATGATCGGCACGATCAGGACGTTCGATACCGGCGAACGGGAAAGCCTGTTGGCAAAATTGCGGCGCACGGTGGATCTCGTCGCCGAGGCCGGCGGTGCGACTGCCACTGTGACCATTGATCCCTATGCGCCGGTCACCCGGAATGACCCGGCGCTTTTGCAGAAGTTGATGCCGACGCTCAGGCAAGCCGCAGGCGAAGCCAACGTCGTTGAGCATCCCCTGATTACCGGTGCCGAAGACTTCGCGCACTTTCAGGCCCGAATTCCGGGCCTGTACCTGATGCTGGGCGTCCGGCACGACAATCTCAGCGCCGACGAAGCACCAGCGAATCACTCGCCGTTATTCGATGCCAATGAAGATGCCCTGATCGTCGGCGTTCGAACCATGGTCGGTCTGGCGCTCGATTATGCGGGCGCCACCGCCCGGTAATCGCGCATCAGCCTCATTTGACATAAGCGCGGCCAATCCACCGTAAGTGGAACTGCGTCACTCACGTGTCGATTCGATCGACCTATACTCCAAACCTGTCGAAGAAACGTCCACATATCGACATATCTCAGCCACAGGTCGAAGAAATCGACACGTCGGCCAAACATGTCGATAAAACTGGTATTTTTCGACATATCTGAGCAAACTGTCGATTGCATCGACCAAACTGCCGGGAGCTCCGCTAAATGGCTGCATTTGATCCGAATAAACCCTACAACGAGCTTCCGCTCCTGCCGCCGCCGGCCGAACAGATCGAAACCAACGAGATCCTGAAGCAGTGCATCAATGCCAGGGTCGCGCTCGCCGAGCTCAAGCAGGCCGCAGAGCTGATTCCGAACGCCGCCGTGCTCGTCAATGCCATCCCATTGCTCGAAGCGCGGGCCAGTTCCGAGATCGAGAACATCGTCACGACCACCGACAAGCTGTTCGAATTCGCTGACATCAACGAAGACAAGGCGGATGCCGCGACCAAAGAAGCACTGCGATATCGATCAGCCCTGTTCGAGGGCAGCAAGATGGTCCGCCGGGGCATGCTCACGACGGATATTGCCATACAAATATGTAGTACTATCAAGGATATGGAGCTGGATATTCGAGATGATTCTGGAACACGTCTCAAGAACCGGGCTAGCGGAGAACTCATCTACACGCCGCCGGTCGGCCAGGAACTCCTGATCGAGAAACTGAACAACTGGCAGGCATTCATTCATGACAGCACAGATATTGACCCGCTTGTCAGAATGGCCGTGCAGCACTACCAGTTCGAGGCAATCCACCCGTTTTCTGACGGCAATGGCCGTACCGGGCGCATCCTGAATATCCTGCTTCTGGTCGAACAGGGCCTCCTCGACACACCTATTCTCTATCTGAGTCGCCACGTTATTCAGAACAAGGGCGATTACTATCGTCTGCTCCTCGACGTGACAAGGAAACAGGCCTGGGGCCCATGGATCCTGTTCATTTTGAAGGGCGTGGAAGAAACCTGTGTCTGGACGACCGACAAGATCAAGGCAATACGAGAACTGATGCACCACACGAGCCAGTATATACAAACGCAATTGCCCAAGACGTACTCCTGGGAGCTCGTCGTGTCCCTGTTCAAACAACCCTATTGCCGTATCGGCAACCTGGTCGCAACGGGCGTTGCCAAACGCCAGACGGCCTCGGTTTATCTGAAACAGCTTGCTGAACTGGGTGTTTTGCGCGAGGTCAAGTCGGGACGTGAGACCTTATTCATTCATCCCAAGTACATCGAATTGTTAACGGGAGAGGAAAACGTCTGGGTCTTTTATGCCGGCGTCGAAACAGAAGTAGCCGCCACCGCAGGTGCTAATCATTGATTGGCACTGGCGCCATCGGTAACCGGCTGCTCGTCCGGCCTGTACTCCCGCATCCGGCGATATAGCAGGCCAAACGCACTTTGCATAAGTGTGTCCTCGATGATGCCATCGACGTCGCAGTTCTTGGCCAGCCGGCAGAGACGTTCGAATGTGCGCATATAGTTTCTCGTATGACGGATCCTGATGTCGGTGCCATAGAACAACTCCGGCAGCCCACCCTCGTCCAGGTAGTCCATGCTGATAAACATGCGCGCAAAGGTATCCCAGTCACCGGAGGCCGCCTGGTTGAAGTACTCGTCCATCTGGTCACGGTCGAACCTGCCACTGCCGACCGGGCCAAGGCCGGATACGTAGAGCATTCCGGAGATGCCACCAAGCTGATGCTTGACGCTATCCGCAATTTTAAAAAACGTCTCCTGACGTGCGTTCATCTCTGTCGCGGCAATTGCCTGCGTTTGCATCTCAGACTGTTCTGAAGTCCGGCGCAATGCCTCCGTGTTATTTGCGAGCTCGCGTTGTTGTATGAACAGACCCAGGACGAGCCAAAGGAAAGCCAGCGGCGCGAACGCGCCTTCGAGAAAGCTGCCGACGGCTTCCAGTCCAAAACTCTGCGTTGGCAAGGTCTCAGTTACCCGCGCGACATACCAGAGGCCGCCGGCAATCCAGATAACGGAAATGACGAGACCGAGCCAGATCCGCCAGTCACGGTCGAGAATGAATTGCAACACCTTGCCATCAGAAGCCATCGCCTGCCCCGAATAACCAATCTGACGCACTTTACTGCGAGTGTCAGATAATGAACAGCGCCATCCGAACATCCATGCGTTGTGTTATCTTCATGCCGCATTTTTTGCCCCAAATCCCTGGTCACCGGCATGTCAGACAAAACATCCATCGAAGAGCTGATCGCCAGCCAGAAGCCCGGTTGGGCCCTGGCTCAACGTTTCTATACCGATCCGGACGTCTATCAGCTGGAGTTCGATCGTATTGTTACGCGCAACTGGATCCTGGCAGGGCACGCATCGCAGCTGCTCGACGCCGGCGACTATCTGGTATTCCGCCTGGCGAATGAGTCAGCCATTATCGTTCGCGGCAAGGACGGGGAGATCAGGGCTTTCGCCAACGTCTGCCGGCATCGGGGCTCGCTCGTCTGCCTCGACGACCATGGCAACAAAAAGAAATTCGAATGCCCGTATCACGGATGGACCTACGACCTCGAAGGAAATCTGATTGCTGCACGTTCGATGACGGAAGGCTTCGACAAAAAACAATATCGCCTCCATTCCGTCTCGCTCGAAGTCATGGGTGGCCTGCTGTTTGTCTGTTTCTGTGATGAACCGCCATCGCTTGCCGGTGCGCAACGCGATCTCGCCGAGCCCTTGGCGTTGTTCGATTTCAAGAACCTGAAAGTCGCAGCACAGAAAATCTATCCGATAGCCGCAAACTGGAAACTGGCGATCGAGAACTACCAGGAGTGCTATCACTGTGCGACTGCCCACCCCGACTACGCCAGGATGCATACCC
>FXBF010000962.1_pt1 | contig 10044 bp, 7 predicted proteins | sample 5335321 | NCBI WGS metagenome assembly FXBF01 (sample SAMEA103928391, study PRJEB20085) | sediment metagenome | isolation source: sediment | reverse complement strand
ACCGGCTTCTGCCCCTTTCATGCCAACACACGGACGCCGGCATTCGTCGTATTTCCCGACACCGGGACTTGGCGCTGCTTCGGAGCATGCAACGAGGGTGGAGACGTCTACAAGTATGTGATGAAGGTGGAAGGCTGGGACTTCCCACAAGCCCTCCAGCATCTAGCGGAGCGAGCAGGAGTTGAACTCCGACCTCGAACCCCCGCGCAGGAAGCGCAGGAGGAGGCGCAGAAGGGCTTGCGCGCGCTGCTTGAATCGGCGGTTACGTTCTATCGCAACAATCTCCTGCACAGCGAGCCGGTCTTGGAGTACCTGCATGATCGAGGTTTCTCGACCGAGACTCTGGAGAGCTTCGGGATTGGTTATGCCATGGATTCCTGGGACACGCTCCAGTCCTTTTTGCTGGACAAGGGGCATGAGCAGGCTGAGCTGCTCGAGGCGGGGTTGATCGTGGAGCGGAAAAACGGAGGATATTACGACCGCTTCCGTAACCGGATCATGATCCCGATTCGCGACACGCGCGGCCATATGTCAGGATTTGGCGCCCGCGTGTTCGATCCGAAAGATCAACCGAAGTTCATCAACTCACCGCAGACCGTGTTGTTTGACAAAGGGCGACTTCTGTATGGGCTGGACCTGGCACGCAAGGCCATCCGGACTGCAGACCAGGCAGTGGTGGTGGAGGGGTATTTAGATGTGATCGCCTTGCATCAAGCTGGCCACAAAAATGCGGTTTCGCCAATGGGAACCGCGCTGACCGCGGATCAACTACGTACCCTCAAGCGTTACAGCCGCAACATCGTTCTGGCGCTCGACGCAGATGCGGCTGGAAATCAGGCTACGCTGCGGGGGCTTAGCGTCGCTCGGGAAGCTCTCGACCGCGATCCCGATCCGGTCTTTGACGCGCGCGGGCTTGTGCGCTACGAGGGTCGCCTGAATGCGGAAATCCGGATTGTGGGATTGCCGGATGGGAAGGACCCGGATGAGGTTGTGTTGGAGGATCCCGATGCGTGGAGTGACTTGCTTCAGAAGGCGTCCCCCGTTGTTGAGTACGTGATGGACGTGCTGATTGATAAGCGCCACACGCAGGATGCTAAAGACAAGGCTGCAATCGCTCGGCAGATCCTACCGCTTATCGAGGATGTGCCGGATCCTGTTGAGCGGGAAGCCTACCGTCAGGGACTCGCACGCCGCCTGAAAGTGGATGAACGCGCGATGATGGGATGGCGTCCGGAACGCACAGTCCGAACCGGGGAAGCTGCTCAGGATGTTTCACATCCGGATCAGGCGGCCACCGAGGGTTTCTGCCTGGGGCTGCTACTGCGAGATCCAGAGCTAACCTTTTGGATTGACGGTCAACTACATGCGTTGGAGCTGGAGGGCTTGTCGGACCAGGACTTCATGAGCGCCGACTCTCAGGTGATTTTCAAGGCCGTGCAAACCTCTCTCGGCCAGGTCGACGAGGACCCGACCGAACGCTGGAAGGCGTTGCTGGAGGGAACGACGCTCGCCCAGGCGGTCGCTTTCGCCAGCAAGGCAGAGGAAGTAGACTTCGCTCGGCCAAAGGTGGCCGATGCAATTTCTGCAGATTTTCTCCGCCTGCGCATGCGCCGCGTGGAGGGATTGTTGGAGCAACTAAGCTTCCAGCAACAGGCCGTGCAGGAGCTCGAATCGGATGCGCAGCAGATGGTCAATTTGGCGCAGCAAGCCCAGAATCTAGTAACGCAGAAGCGTCGGCTCGACGTGGCCCTGGCAGGGCGGAAATAAGACGGTATGGCAAAGGCAAAAAACGCAAAACCCAACACGCAATCCAACGACCTTGCTCCAGAACCTGTAGACGTGGTTGAGGGCAAGACGGTGGATGTCGAGCCCGATTTCAACGGGGACAAAAAGGACGAAGCTACGCAGGTTCTCGCCGACTTGCCAGAGACGGGGCCGCTATCGCTGCCGGCCGACTCCGGAGACGATCCGGTCCGACTCTACCTCAAGGAGATTGGGCGAGTTAGGCTGCTCACGTCGGATCAGGAACTCTGGCTGGCGGTCCGAATGGCTGCCCTACATAGAATGGATGGTTTGCGGCTGGGGCGCGGGAAGAAATCCGGCGAAGGCTCATTGCTTGAGGCGCACCTTGACCAGTTCGATGACCTTCGAACATCTTGGAAACGCTTGCTCGAAGATGCAAAACGCATTAACGAATCCGAGCCGGAACTATCTTCTTTGCTCGAAGAATCGATTCATTTAAGGAGTAATTGGCGAGGAGAGCCTCGTTCATACATCCGCAGCTGGTTGGATAATGGCCTCTGGGGAACCGATCCAGCCTGGGAAGGGGTGGCAAGAACGGCGCTCGAAGCCATGCAGGGGCTCTACGTTATGCCTAAGGAGCTTCAAGCTAAGCTCCATGGGCGGATGGGCAAGGTCAAAGGGCTCCCGACCAAACGAACCTACCAAGGCTGGTTACCAGAGCAGGAGCATCTGGAAGCTGAGTATGCTGATTTGGCGGCGCTTTCAGATGAAGCGCAAAAGGCACTCATCCGGGCCAATCTCAGGCTGGTGGTCAGCGTAGCCAAGCGCTACATGGGGAGAGGGATCGCCTTCCTGGATCTTATCCAGGAGGGAAACATCGGACTCCTGCGCGCGGTGGAAAAGTTCGATCCCGCGAAGGGCTATAAATTTAGCACCTATGCCACCTGGTGGATTCGACAGGCGATCAGCCGCGCCATCGCTGACCAGGCGCGCACTATCCGCATTCCGGTGCATATGGTCGAGACCATCAATCGGCTAATGAGGGTGCAACGGAGGATGGTTCAGGAGTTGGGAAGGGACCCCAATTCAGAAGAACTCGCGCTGGAACTCGACATACTAGAGCCTGAAGATGCTGCTGCGATAAGGCAGGCATACTCGGCTGAGCAGCCGCTCGATCCGATGCTGGAGCAAAAGCTGAGGCGCGGTGCAGAGAAAGTTCGAAAGATCATCCGCATCGCGCAGGAGCCGATGTCCCTTGAGACGCCGGTTGGGTCGGAGGATTCAAGCCAACTGGCAGATTTTATTGAGGACGAAACAATGCCTCAGCCTGTTGATGAAGCCACCAAGCAGCTTCTAAAAGAGCAAGTGCGAAATGCACTCTCCGTTCTGACCGAACGCGAGCGGCAGGTTTTGGAAATGCGCTTCGGGCTCAGAGATGGAAAAGACTATACTCTCGAAGAGGTCGGAAAATACTTCCAGGTTACACGCGAGCGCATTCGGCAGATTGAAGCCAAAGCCCTGCGCAAGCTTCGTCACCCAACTCGCAGTCGCCATCTCCGCGATTATCTGTCCTAGTCTAAGACTCTTCTAGCCATCGTGTTCTTGCTCCTGGTGCAGCTGGACCTCCCCCAGGGAGGCTAGCCTCCCCCGACGCCTCGGGGTATGTCTTAGAATCACCGTACACTAACCAATCTAGACCGGAGGACTTAGGCATGCCAGTCAAAGCCCTGGAGCCGGCGCAACTGTGTCAGCGGTGCGATCCAGCCCAATTCGATTTCAAAACAACTGAGGACCTAGAGCACCTCACGGACTTCATTGGCCAGCCCCGAGCCATCGAGGCCCTGGAGTTTGGAGTGGGGATTCGCCAAAAGGGCTACAACATATTCGCCTTCGGACCCGAAGGAATCGGCAAGGAAAACCTCGTTCGAAAGACATTCGAAGCCGCGGCTGCGGGTGAGCGCGTGCCGTCCGATTGGTGCTATGTGCAAAACTTCGAGCAGCCTCACAAGCCGAAGGCACTTGAGTTGCCTGCCGGGAAGGGCAGTGAGTTCAAGCGCGACATGGAGCAGTTTGTGGATGACCTGCAGAACGTGCTCCCGATCACCTTCGAAAGCGAAGAATATCGAAACCGAATGCATGAGGTGCAGGAAGCGCTCAATGAGCGACAGGAAGCTGCCCTGGGAGAATTACGGGCGCAGGCAGAGCAGAAGGGATTGGCCGTGCTCCGTACTCCTGCCGGGCTGGCTATCGCCCCGGTCCGTGAAGGTGAGGTCATATCGCCGGAGGAATTCCAAGGCATGCCACCCGAGCAGCGTGAAAAGCTCGAGAACGACATAACCGATCTGCAAGAAGAACTCGAAAAGATGCTGATGAACGTCCCGGGCTGGCAGCGCGAACTAAGGGAGCAAATCACGGACCTGAACCGGGAGATGGCAGATATCGCGGTTGGGGGATTGATACGGCAACTTGTGGAGAAGTACGCGGAAGTTGAACGGGTAGTAGAACATCTGGAGGCGGTCCAGTTGGATGTCGTTAGACACGTACGGGAGATCACCGATGAGGGCGCTCCATCTCAGATTTCGGACCTGCCCTCCTCCAACGGACCGCTTGCGGCTCTGGCAGTCGGAGGCGCTCGCTCCACGCTGCGGCGCTATTGGGTCAACCTGCTTGTCGATCACGGATCATCGGATGGCGCACCCGTGGTCTACGAAGACAATCCCACTTTCCAGAATCTATTGGGGCGTGTCGAGCATACGACCCAAATGGGTGCGCTGATTACAGACTTCAATTTGATCAAGCCGGGTGCGTTGCATCGGGCAAACGGCGGATACCTGATCCTGGATGCCCGCAAGCTCTTCCAGGAGCCATTTGCATGGGAAGGGCTGAAACGTGCCTTGCGATCGGAGCAGCTCAGGATGGAGACGCCCGGGCAAGTCCAGAGCTTTGTCAGCACCGTCACTCTGGCTCCCGATCCGATTCCATTGAAAGCGAAAGTTGCGCTCCTGGGGGAGCCGCTGCTCTACTACCTGCTCATGGAGAACGACCCGGAATCTCGCGAGCTATTCCGGGTGGCCTCGGATTTCGATGATCAGATGGATCGTGACTCAGAATCGCAAATGCTCTACGCACGATTGATCGGCAGCCTCGCCACCGTGCATGATCTTCGGCCGCTTGACCCGGGAGGGGTGGCGCGGGTCATAGAACACAGTTCACGCATCGTCTCGGACGGAAGGAAGTTGTCGATCCAGATGAACCACATCACCGACCTGATGCGCGAGGCCAATTACTGGGCAGGGGAATCGGGTCGTGAGATCGTGACCACGGAAGACGTCTCGAAGGCCATCGATGCTCAGATCTATCGTTCAGACCGGATCCGTGAGCGTTTTCAGGAACAGATCCACCGAAAGACGGTGTTGATTGACACCGCGGGCACACAGGTGGGCCAAGTGAATGGGCTTTCGGTATATCAGTTCGGCGATTTTGCCTTCGGCCGACCCAGCCGCATCACCGCCCGAGTTCGAATGGGCAAGGGCGAGGTCCTGGACATCGAGCGGGAAGTTGAACTCGGAGGCCCGATCCACTCCAAGGGTGTGCTCATCTTGAGCTCATTTCTAGGCTCACGTTACTCGGTGGACCGCCAGCTCTCGCTGAGCGCAAGTCTGGTGTTTGAGCAGTCGTATGGCGGCGTCGAGGGGGACAGCGCTTCCTCCGCCGAGCTCTACGCTTTGCTTTCTTCGCTTGCCGATATGCCGGTAAAACAATCGCTGGCAGTTACCGGATCCGTCGACCAGTACGGGAGGGTACAGGCCATAGGTGGCGTGAACGAAAAGATCGAAGGGTTCTTTGATATCTGCCAGACACGCGGTCTGGATGGCAATCACGGAGTATTAATCCCCGACTCCAATGTGCAGCACCTGATGCTGCGCGAGGATGTCGTGCAGGCCGTGGCAGAAGGCAAGTTTTATGTGTACCCGATTGAAACCATCGATCAAGGCATCGAGCTGCTGACCGACATGCCCGCGGGCGAGCCGGATGAAGAGGGAAGCTACCCAGAGAACACCGTCAACGGCAAAGTCCGGGCGCGGCTGGCTGGATTTGCCGAAGAATCAGAGAGCGGCAAAGCACAACAGGATGAAGACCGCGAAGGTGACCAGGCGCAGGACAAAAGCGGCGAAGAAAAGAATGAAGGTGGTAGCGAGTCGTGAGCGACCCCCAAGAAATTCGGCGCATTCTCGTTGCTATTGACGCCTCTCCTCAGAGCCTGGCAGCACTGGAAGCGGCGGCTGAGCTCGCCGCCAGCCTGGGGGCCGAGTTGGCCGGTCTATATGTGGAGGACATTAATCTAATTCGGCTGGCGGCCCTACCGGCAGTGATGGAAGTCGGTGGGACTTCCGCGCGGTCCCGTCGATTAGACGAGCGCCGCATGGCGAGTCAATTGCGCGGCCAGGCTGCGCGTGCCGCGCAGGCGATGGCGCTGGCAGCCGGCCGCACTCAAGTTCGATGGTCATTCACCGTCGCGCGTGGTTCGATCGAGACCGTGCTGCTTCAAGCCGCAGCCGAGGCGGACCTGTTTATCCTGGGACGGGCGGGTTGGTCGGGAAAGCGCAGGCTGGGCTCGACGGCCCGTGCGGTGGTCGCTGCCGGGCCCAAACGTACTTTGGTTATCGAGCGAGGAGAGCGGCTGCTGCCCACGCTGATGATCGTCTACGATGGATCCGATCGATCTCAACGGGCGCTGGATACTGCGATATGCATCGGCGGGTATCTGGCGGTTGGCATCGTGGCTGGAGACGAAGCGGAAGCCAAAGAGCTGCAAAGTGAAGTCGCGGCGAAATTGAATTTGATGGGGCTGGAGGCGCGCTATCGTTGGCTGGTGCGGGCTGACGCGAAGGAATTGGCGGACATGGTGCGTACCCAGGAAGAGTGCATTGTCATCCTGCCGGGGGAGAGCCCCCTGCTTGGGGGGAAGAGCTTAGCGGAAGCACTCGATGAGTTCGAGTGTCCGGTGCTGCTTGTGCAATGAGAATGAGGCTGCTTGCTACTTCATCGCTTTGGGTCGGGATAGCGGTATCCCGGATCTAGAGCACCGCCTTAGCTAACGCTTCGAGTCCCTCCTGGTCGTCCAGGTCGAGCCACTGCAGCATGACACGCTGCGCACCGGCTTCTTCGTACTCCTCAATTCGATCCGCGATCTGCTGTCCCGTGCCCACGATCATCCCAAACTCCTCAATGCTCTCGTCGGAGTAGCTGCGCTCCTCCATCTTACGCTTCAGCTCCTGCTCGTCCCTGCCGAAGATGGTCGTGTTGGCGACTGAGCGTCGTACATCTTGCGGTTTGCGTCCCTCGGCCTCCAGAAGCTCATCCAGGTAAGAATTTGATTTCGCGAAGGTCTTCGCGGATTTAAACCCGCCGTTCCACTCATCCGCATAGCGTGCCGTGAGCGGCAGCGTTCGCTTGCGTCCGTGGCCACCGATCAAGATCGGGGGACCTCCTTTACGCTGCGGTTTGGGTAGGAGTTCAGCTTCGTTCAGCTGGTAATACTTGCCCGAGAAACTCGTCGGCCGCTCGCCCTTGAGCAGCCGATAGACCACCTCTACGCCCTCCTCAAACCGATCAAACCGCGGCCCGATCTCCAGGAGATCAAATCCAAACTTCTCGTGCTCATGTTCCTGCCATCCCGCTCCCAATCCGAGTATGAAACGGCCCCCGGAGAGGTCATCGACGTCCTTGCCCATCCGAGCTGCAAACACCGGATTCCTGAAAGATATCGGTGACACCAACTGGCCAAACTCGATGCGGCTGGTATTGTCTGCCAACCACGCCAACGATATCCACATTTCCAGCGAGTCCTTGTCTGGGGGACGCATGTTGGTGAAGTGATCCGACCGATAAAGACCCGCAAAGCCCAGGTCTTCTACCGATCGAGAGATGCGCTTCCAATTGCCCCAATTAAGGCCGTTTTGGCCCTCGAGAAAGATGGCGATGTCGATCAATAGGGTTCCTCCCGGGAGGGTTAGAACTTATGGATTTGGAGGATTCTACGTTCTTTCTCGGTTTCCAGGTGGGCCACCACCTCCACATAGGGCGCTAATGTGGAGTTGGCGAGCTTGCGTTTGAGCAGCTCATCCACCTGGAAGATGCCAGCGGAGTTATTGAGCAGGATTTCCACCCGAACCGGCAATTCCTCACCCTTTTCGATTTTCACTTCTTCGATGGCCTGCGCCGATACGGAATGGATATTGACCTTTCCCGATTCAAAAGGGATGCGAGATCGCCCCTGCGTCATATCCAGCGCATCCGCGACTTTCAGCACACCGGCTTCCAGACTCAGGGGCTGAACGTCCCATCGATGAGCGATGATGGCATGCAGCACCTCGGAAACGATCGTGGTTAGGTTGGGTTCTTCGTAGAGATCAGCCAAAAGCTGGCGCGCCTTGGGATAGCCCAGCAACAGGCTGATATTTTCATGATTGTCTCGATGAACGGCCATCCCCACATCGTGAAGGCATGCAGCGAGCACCACCAGAACCTCTGCATCTTCCACCGTCAGGCCATGTTCAGAAACTGCGCTCGGCTGGACACCCGCCGCTACGAGCAAACGTAGTATCTTTACGCAGCCATTGGCGACGATCTGGATGTGAACCGGACCATGATCGCTCATCCCGAGGCGCCGGACGGCGTTGATATTGGCCGCCTCCCAAAGCTGCTGCAGTTCTTCGTCTCCGTTGATTTCTACCAGGAGCGCGACGAGTTTCTTGTTGCCCTTAGTGCTGACTTTCAATCAGTAGGCTCCGGTACCCGGACGAGGTATTGTAAGGCTCTTTTCGGCGCACAACTTCCGAGGTCACTTTAAATTGGGATCGATCTACTGGCCTCTGGGTACAGCTCTAGATTCGCCTCGAATCATGTGAAAAATCCCCATTGTGTTAGAATGAACAAGTTCTGTTAAATTCAACCTGGGTCCCCCTTTAGAGTCCACAAGAGATGCCAAGCGACTACCTGCCCATCGCCGCACTTATATTCTTCTCGGTAGGCGCCACTGTCACGATGGTCGCAGCCGGGCACCTACTTGGACCCCGCAAGAAAAATCGGAGCAAGGGTCAACCGTACGAATCAGGCATGGTTCCCTATGGGCCGGGCCAGCGACGAGTTCCGGTTCACTTCTATCGCATCGCGGTGCTTTTTATCCTTTTTGACATCGAGATCGTGTTCATACTTCCTTGGGCGGTTGTGCTCCGTGATCTCGGCATGTTCGGCTTAATCGAGATGCTGATGTTCGTCCTGATCCTCACAGTCGGTCTCGTTTACGCCTGGAAGAAGGGGGCACTCGAGTGGGAGTAGAGAGCAAGCTCGGCAATCTGGGAATCGTAACGACCTCGCTTGAGAAGGCCGTAGACTGGGGCCGGTCGCGTGCTATGTGGCCACTACTCTCGGGCCTGGCGTGCTGCGCAATTGAAATGATGGCCTCCCAGGCCGCGCATTACGACATGAGCCGCTTTGGCATGGAGGTCATGCGGGCGAGCCCCCGGCAGAGCGATCTGCTGATCGTAGCCGGCCGGTTGACGCGCAAGATGGCGCCAGTGCTCAGGCGACTCTACGATCAGATGCCTGAGCCTAAGTGGGTGATTGCCATGGGCGACTGCTGCTCATGCGGCGGGGTCTTCAACAACTACGCCGTCGTGCCCGGGGTTGACGAGGTCATGCCGGTGGACGTCTACGTCGCCGGATGCCCGCCGCGCCCCGAGGGGCTGATACACGGGATCCTCGTGCTGCATGACAAAGTAATGGCCGAGAAATTGGCTTGAGCGAAGCCGAAACCACTCTGGCCGCACTGCAAAAGGAACTCGAGGAGCGAGTAGTCGACTCGATTGAGTTTCGGGACCAGCTGACGGCCGTTCTCCAACCCGAGGCGATTGTCGAAGCCTGTAAATTCTTAAGACAGCGCGGCTACGACCTGCTGATCGCGCTGACCGCCGCTGACCAGTGGCCCGTAGAGCCTCGATTTGAGGTCGTCTACCAACTCTATTCGACACGGCTAAATGCGCTGATCGGCCTGAGTGTCCGTCTCGATGGAGATGAGCCGAAAGTTCCGAGCGTCGTATCGGTCTATCCCAACGCGAATTGGCATGAGCGGGAGGTGTTCGACATGTTCGGGATCGACTTCCCCGGGCACCCGGATCTGAGGCGAATTCTGATGCCACATGATTGGGAAGGGCATCCGCTGCGCAGAGATTATCCGCTCGGTTACGAAGAAGTGCAGTTCACCTTTAACTTCGATGAGATCGACAAGCGAAAGAAGTA
>FXBF010000961.1_pt1 | contig 10046 bp, 10 predicted proteins | sample 5335321 | NCBI WGS metagenome assembly FXBF01 (sample SAMEA103928391, study PRJEB20085) | sediment metagenome | isolation source: sediment | reverse complement strand
GCCCGCGGCACTAGTACATCCCTGTACGTCGCAATGGGCAAACAAGACCTTCTCGGCATAGGTCATCGGCCGCCCCAGGCGCCCGCGGGCCGCTGCTATTTTCTCTGCCAACCCCTCATAGACGGTGCGTATCATGATCAGGGCATCGGTGGGATGTTTTTCCATACGACTAAACTCTCTTTCCAGGCTATTAAACAAAATGGAGCCCGCAGAGGGAGTCGAACCCCCGACCCTCTGATTACAAATCAGATGCTCTGGCCAGCTGAGCTATGCAGGCAAAATATTGATTAAAAGGGGCGGCATTGTATGAAAATCCCGGACAAGATGGAACCAGACCGGCCCTGTCGTCTAAAGTATCGGCATTCCTGGGCCGGCGTCAACGTCGATTGCAATCCGACATTTGGTGTACGGTGACACCTCTGGCTCCCCAGGCCTGCTTTTTAAGCTCATTGAGGGTGAGCTTAACGGTGCGGACATCCAGCCAGGTGACCCGCCGACGCAGGGCATCCACCTGTTGTCGCGGAAAGAACCCTTTTCTCCGCAGGCGTTTTATCAACTTGGATACATTCTTCTTACGGGTATAGATGCCAAGAGAGACTGCATTCTTCAGGCCTGGCTCGGTAAGGATATAGGTGTCCCTAAAACCATAGCGGTAAAGCGTTTTCTGGAGTCGCAGGGCAGCTTTCTTTGTTTTCTGCGGCGGTAGATAGATCCGGTAGGAGGTTGTACGGACTTGCACCTTACGTCGTTTCGCCGTGATACCCATGGCTTTGAGTTGTTTGGTGACTTTATTGGTCGACCTGCCACTTTTAAAGGGGCCGATGCGGAAGCAGCGGCCGACCAGATTAACCTCTTTCAGCTTGCGGATATCCGGTTTGGTACCAGGCAGTCGTGGACGCTTGACGACATTAGGCTCATTCAACAACCGCATCTTGTCGGCGCGGTAGTCCTCACGTCGCTGGTTGGCCGATCCATCATCGCCGCTATACCACAGGCCCCACATCAAGAGCGTCAGGTTGACCAGAATCAGGCCGGCAAAAATCCATTTCATCATAGTTTATTCGCGATCAAGGCCAGGCCTCTTAACACCATATCCAGTTCTATTCTTACTTCTTCGCCGAACCCCTCGGCGATATACCGGGCATCACCACCCGTAAACAGGATACTCATATCGTTACCCAACTTCTCCCGAAACTTATTAATAATATCTCTAATAGCGCCTCGCATGGCCATTAATGTCCCGCTGTTTACGCCATCAGTCGTATTCCGCGCCGGGAAAACATCTGCCTGGCTATGTGCCAATTTGATTGCAGCGGTCTCCTTTACCAGGGACTTACGCATCATGTTCAAGCCGGGAAAAATGACCCCACCGATAAATTGATTGTCATCTGATAAGGCATCGATCGTCACCGCCGAGCCACAGTCAACCACACAGACCTTGCCTGCAAGCAAGTGGCGGGTGGCAAGCAGGTTTAACCATCGATCGCAGCCCAGTGTCGCTGGGTCATCATAATGATTGCGCAGGCCTAATTGCTCTGCATGCGTCTTGGCAAATACGGGTTTAATGCCCCACTGCTGGTGGCACCAGCCTCTCAGCCTGTCCGCTAAGTCGCCTGCAGCGACACAGACAACGCATATCTTAGTTGGTTTTGGTATATCACCCCACGCAGATGCCAATTGTTCCTCAAATTCCAGTGGTTCCAGAACAAAGTGCTGTACTGACCAGCTTACATCATTCATCTGTACCCATTTTGCACGGGTATTACCAATATCAACCAACAGTATCATCGTAGGACCTGGATACTGATTTCACCTGAATGCAGAACACGCAGGCGATCGTCCTCTCCTCGGACAATCAGAGAACCTTGCGTATCAACTCCCTCCACAATCCCTGTGATTGTATTATTCATCTGTACCACCTGCACCCGCTTACCATGAAAAATATGATTTTCTTCCCACTCCTGCTTGAATGCCGACAGCCCGGCTTGTTCAAATTTGATGAACATCTGTAGCAGGTGTTTGATCGTAATAGCGGCGAGCCGGTTTCGATCGATCGTTTCATGAAGAATCTCATTTAGATCTATACAGGGTTGGTCAATACGATCAATATCATGGGTGCTTAGTCTACCGTTAATACCAATACCGAGCACAACATGTGTCGGCCCGGTCGCCTCACCAGCAATGTCTACCAGCAGCCCTGCAAGCTTGCGATCCTGATAAAGGACATCATTTGGCCACTTCAGGCCAAGACCGGTAATGCCATACTCCTTGAGCGCATGCAGCAGGGCCGATCCGGCGGCAAGACTGAGACCGGCCAGATTTGCCGGGCCACTCTCATACTTCCAGGAAATTGATAGCGTGATATTTGTGTAGGCCATGGTAAACCACGGGCGGCCTCGGCGACCACGACCGTTGTTCTGGATCTCGGCGATACAAACACGGGGAAATTGATTCGTATCAGCTGTGGTCTGCAATAAATAATCGCTGGTCGATTCTACCTCATGCAAAACCTCGATGTTTACCGCCAGCCCCATGTCTGCTGCTTCCAGATAATGCCTGATCTCTTCTGCATCGAGCAGGGTAATCGGTGTTGCCAGACGATAGCCCCGGCCGGTAACACGATGTACTGTCAGACCCTGACCGACCAGCTTTTTGATATGCTTTGCCACTGCCGCACGGGAGATACCCAGACTCCGGCCGATATCCGATCCGGAATGGAAATTTCCGTCTGCAAGGAATCTGACAATTTCGAGGCGTGTAGACATTGCTAAAGTGGCTGTATGTTCAGATTGGCTTAGACTTCAAATATATCTGACCAACACGGATTATCACCCAACTTAGGCCTTTTTTCTCGAGTGTGATCTGAAGGTCATCCCGCCCAGTTGAACTACCAAGTATATATTGCGAGCTTCCGGATACGACAGTCACCACTGATAACTTGATGTTTACTACGGCACGATTATTATCAATGGCGATTTTTTTTGCATCGATATCGACGATAACCTCGTTGGTATTTTCATAAAAGCGACGCAGGACGTTTTTAACCGTAAAATAACTGAATCCACGATCATCCTTATACTTGAGAGAGACATGCTTCATGCTCTGACCAAGATCCCGGCTTTCAACTGCTGCAACACTGTGCGTGATTATATTTTCGATCCGGATCATGTCGTCTTCCTGAAAAAAGAACAAGACAACGACTACGACTGCTATGCTGAAAACGGCGATTATCGAGATCTTTTTCACGCCAAGATAACGGGTCTCATGTAAACAGGTAATCAGTATAGTGTATGTTCGCCTCCGAAATCATCAATTACGGTAAACGGAATGGCCGATCCAAGTCAGGCACTGGACTCCTGTGATCAGTTCCAGAAAGGGCTAGTCCCTGGCAAGCCGGTGGGCCATGTCACGACCGGCTAATTCGTTGACGAAAAACAGAATTGTACCCCCGGCGATAAAGAGGGCAACGACAACCAATAGAGAATAACGTGGATTTCCCGTCATAATGCTGACTGTACCCATCAATATAGGTCCAAGCACAGCAGCAAACTTTCCTAACATGTTATAAAAACCGAAAAATTCAGCCGCCTTGTTGTGCGGGATAATTCGTGTGTAGAACGAGCGACTTAAAGACTGTACGCCACCCTGGACGAGCCCAATTGTGATTGCCAGTATATAAAACTCTACTATATGCTTTATAAATATTGCCCAGATACTAACGACGATATAGACACCGATACCGATAAAAATACCAGTTTTACTGCCGAAGCGCTGACCAATAAAACCAAAGGCAATAGCTGATGGAAATCCGACAAATTGGGTTATCAGTAATGCAATAATCAGTTTCTCTGAGTCGAACCCGAGAGCCATGCCGTAATCCACGGCCATGCGTACTATGGTATCTACACCGTCGATATAGAGCCAGTAACCCAGTAAAAACAGGGCGACGACACGCAGGTTCCGCAATGCTTTGAAAGTTGTAACGAATTGCCGGAGGCCGGCACTGATTACTCTCAAGATACCTTTCGGGCCTGCTTTTCTTTCTTCTCTGACAAAAAGAAAGACAGGTATGGAAAATATTGCCCACCAGATTGAGACAGTGACAAAGGAGATCTTGATTGCCTCTGATGCGTTATCCAGACCAAATAAGTGCGGCTTCAACGTCATCAGGACATTAACACTGAACAGCAGCCCGCCTCCAAGATAGCCGAGCGAGAAACCCAGGGATGATATTAAATCAACATTCTTCCTGTTTGAGACATTTATTATTAAAGCATCGTAGAAAATGTTCCCGCCAGAGAAGCCTATAATTGCAAAGATATAAACAAATACAGCTATGAACCAATCACCCCTGGCGACAAAATATAATGAGCCTGTCATAACAATACCCATAACCGCAAAAAAAGACAGGAACCAGATCTTACGTCCCGATTTATCGGCTATAGCGCCCAATACCGGTGCCATGACAGCAACGACCATACTTGCTAATGAATTGGCAATGCCCAGATTAAAAGTACTTTCCGTAACGGGCACACCTACATTCCAGTATTGCTTGAAGAACACCGGGAAAAATCCAGCCATCACCGTAGTCGGAAACGCCGAATTTGCCCAATCATACAAGGCCCATGAGAGGATTTTTTTGAATTTTTCTAACCGCATTTAATCAAACCAATAAACCCGTTTCCCGGATTAAGAAAACATTTCATTCGCTCACAATCCAATATAGAATTCCGGGAAATAATAATAATCGCCAATAGTACCGACAATAAGAAAGGACTGTATATTATATATCGTGAAACTGTTTACCAGACTTTATGACAAAGCAATCCAATGGGCAAAACACAGGCATGCCCCCATTTATCTTGCCGGTCTCAGCTTTGCTGAATCGTCATTCTTCCCGATCCCACCGGATGTCATGCTTGCCCCGATGTCGCTGGCAAACCCGGGGAAGGCCTGGTCTTACGCCACAACGACCACTGTCGCATCTGTCCTTGGGGGCGTTGCAGGCTATTTGATCGGCCTCTTTGCCTTTGAGGTTATTGAACCCTGGCTGCATAAGGCCGGCTATTGGCCTGCTTTTTTAAAGGCGCAGGAGTGGTTCAAATCTTATGGCATCTGGGCCATATTCATTGCCGGTTTCTCGCCTATCCCTTACAAGATTTTTACAATTAGCGCCGGTGTTATTTCCATGTCCTTCTTGCCATTTATCCTGGCCTCATTCGTCGGTCGTGGACTGCGATTCTTTCTTGTTGCCGGCCTGATAGTCATTGGTGGAGAAAAGATGGAAAAAACATTACGCAAATATATCGACTGGATCGGCTGGTCAGTCCTGGTCCTGGGCGTGATACTGTATCTGCTGCTTAGGTAGCGCTGTTTTCTCTACTCATCCGTAGTCTGACTGCTTTGCTCTGCCTTTTTGTACCATTCCCTGGCCTTGTTTTCATCCTTTACAACCCCCTGTCCCTGTTCATACATCATCGCCAATATCATTTGTGAGCCCGGAAGTCCCTGTTCAGCTGCCAGTGTAAACCAGCGCGCGGCCTCTTTTTCATCTTTTTCCAGACATTCGCCCTGCATGTACATAAAACCCATCCCATGCTGGGCCAAGGCCAGCCCTTGATCTGCAGCCCGGCGCATCCATTCGACTGCCATTTCATTGTTCTTGGCCACGCCCAAACCATTTTGATACATCACCGCCATTCGATACTGTGCATCAACATTACCGGCATCGGCCAAGGGAGATAATAATTGCAGTGCCTTGGTAAAATGTTTGGCCTCAAACGCAGCGATTCCACTCTCAAGATCTAGGGATATTTCAGTCATAACAATCTCTCACTGTATCGTACTACAATGAACGTGAAAACTTACCTGAGATGTTCTCAGTATTTAAGACGACTCGTTTTAGAATTTCCTTTTTATTCATTGCAAAACATGACCGAATCGACTGTTTTCATTTTTTCTCCCTGATAAAAATACCACTAAAACGATTACACATAACTAACTGGGAGTGGCTTCCAGAAATACCCAATATAAATATCCAGAAAATCCCAACAACAGAATGAGGCCTTTGACTCGTCCTATCCGACTCGGGCCACTTATTTTCAAGGACATAATATACAGCACTATCGTTATACCGATCATGACAGGAAAGTCACGGATAAGCAGACTGTCTGCCACGTTTCCCGGAGCGATAATACCGGGTAAAGGCAGCACGGCTAAAGTATTAAACATGTTTGAACCTACAACATTACCCAGCGCCAGATCTGGTTCCTTTTTTATTACACTGGCGATAGCAGCAGCCAGTTCCGGTAGACTTGTGCCAACTGCAACAATTGTCAAACCAACAACCAGATCACTCATACCGAGTTTTTGGGCAATATCAACGGACCCCACAACAAGGATTTTTGAACCAATAATTAAACCGGCCAGTCCTAAAACAAGCAATAAGATCCCCCTTCTCATCGGCATCTGTTTTGGGATTTCGGCAGAAAATTCCTTCGCCATGGCATCTTTGTTCCGGTCATTAAGACTAATAATGACCATCCAATAAACCATAACAGCAAAGGCGATCAACAATATCACCCCATCTATGATGGAGAGCTCACCATCAATGATGAGCACTGCTGCGAGAATCATGATTGCGATCAATACTGGATATTCGCGTTTAAGTAATTTTGAATGAATAGACAACGGTATGATCAGAGCCGTGACACCGATGATCAAGCCAATGTTGGCGATATTGGAGCCAATAGCATTACCGATACCTAAACCCGGATTACCTTGCCAGGACGCGATCGCAGCAATGAACATTTCAGGTGTAGAAGTAGCAAAGGCGACAATTGTCAGGCCAATGATAAGCGGTGACACACCGAGATTGCGTGCGGTTGCAGAGGCACCGACCACAAAGCGGTCCGCAGCCCAGATTAGAATCGCAAAACCCGCGATAATGGCAATTATTGCCAAATATGTCCCCATGAGAATTACCGGATTCGTTTTTATATTATAAAGGCGGCACCTGTTTTCCAGAGCAGGGAGCTATTATGGCTTAGAAAGAAAATAGATGCGAGGCGCCCCTTCATTAGTTCCTAGGAACTAGATTATCAGGCAATTTAACTAGAACACGATACAAGTGACCTAGAAACGGGATATTTGAAATTAGATTTTTCTAGTTCCTATCAGGTCTACATCAGTCAAGGGGATACTTTGTTTGATTGCTGCTTATTGCAAGATATGCGCTGGCAACTCTACATCCATAGCGATCGGCAGGTGATCGGATAGTGGATAATTCAATACCCGGACATCATGGATATTAATAGTAGGTGTCACCAGTATGTGGTCGATATTTCTGAAAGGGTTCCAACTTGGGAATGTATATAAATCACGAAGGGGTTCATGCAGACCGGATTTTCTGCACAGAAATTCCATCTCCATACTATCTGCACTGCAGTTCATATCTCCCATGATAATAACATGCTCATGGTGTCTGACTAAATCAACGATATATTCCAGTTGCCTTTTTCTGGCCCGCTGGCTTAGTGATAAATGTAGGGTGACAAGAACCAGGGGATTACGCCTGTCACCAATATAAACAACCAGTGCGCCTCTTCCCGGAATAAAACCAGGCAGTCTATGCTCGATGATATGATTACAGTCGAGACGACTCAGAATACCGATACTCTGTTGTGCGATCAGGCCAAGATTTCTGTTTGTAAGATCATACCAATATGGAAAACCAGCGTTCTCTGCCAGATATCGCGTCTGATTGATGAAATTACTGCGGATACTCCCGGCATCAACTTCCTGCAGAGCAACAATATCATAATCATTGATCAGCTCTGATATCCGGTCGAGATTGTTAAACCGTTCAGCTGCGGGCAAGACATGTTTCCAACTACGGGTCAGGTAATGCCGATATTTCTCAGTCGCAATACCTGCCTGGATATTGTAGCTAAGCAGACTAAGTGTATTCGTAGCTTCACGTGCGCCAGAAGTATAGGAAACTTGAGAGAGTTCCTCTTCATCAAGATAGTCTGGGTCGAATGCTTGATTAAAAACGCTCATTATTAATTATAGAGAGGTGGTAGATATTCTAGATTGGCGAATTGGCAAATGATGTACCTCCCAGCCTAAAGCTGAAAACTTGATAGGCCATAAGTGAAAAGTGGCAGTGAGCAAGCAATTCCTTCTGCCCTACATAACAATAGACGATTTGGGGAATCTTTCAATTTATTTATTCTATCATATTTCTCATGAAAGCCAGCTGCTAACTGATTGTTCAGGTGAGAAATTAGCTTATGCATGGGGAAAATATCAAGTTTTGAGCGAAAAATAATCGAACAGTGAAAGATAAATCAGGATGAGTGTCCTACTTTGACTCGGGCCATCCTTGGCCCTCGCCCTGCAGGCGCCGTCGCTAAAGCTCCAGCGTCCAAATCCACCCATCTGCGCTGCGCTATCCTGCTCCGCTTGATGGTCCAGGGTACGCCATCCTTGGCGTACCCGTTCGGCGGGACGGTGATTCACTGGATCACCGTCTGTTTCCGCCTCACCCTGCGGATTTGTTTTGGTCATGGATGACCTTATGTGATGAACAGAGATGTTCGAATGTCGCGAACGGACAAGGAAGTCCGTCTGTAAGCGACCCGCGGAGCGCAGGGATGCGCGAGAGCGACCACATGGGCCCATGTGCACGTAGAACACTGACCTAAATTCCAAACAAAAAAATACCCAGCCACAAGACCTTCGAATATGATGTACAGGAAGTACGAATACTGCGTAGCACATGGATGTGCGAGAGCAGTGAAAGCCTGGCACGACGTGCAGGATGCACTAGCACCCAAAGGGCATAAATGCCGCGAAGCCAGGGACGACGGCCATGGACGGCCTAGTGTCGCGGGCGCACGGATGCGCAGGAGCGATCGGCCGAGAGCGGCTTGTCAACGCACATGGATGTGCTAATGCAGCGGGTGCAGGGACGCACAAGAGCTGCCTACGATTATTTAAGTGGACACTGCCCCATCGGTAACCGACCAAACATAAAAAAGCCCCGTACCCTAGAGGATACGAGGCTTTAAATAAAAGCCTGGCAGTGTCCTACTTTCACATGGGGAAACCCCACACTATCATCGGCGCAGAGTGGTTTCACTACCGAGTTCGGGATGGGATCGGGTGGTACCCACTCGCTATGGCCACCAGGCAACTCTGTTGAGAAACCGGGGTCGGAGCCGATCTTTAATCCATCATCGAAAACAAGCGCAAAGCTGTTAACAAAAATCGACTCCGACCCCGGTTTCTCCAATTCAGCAATAACTAGCTTAAGGCATAAATATGTTTACTGAGCCCAACTAATTCCAAATCATTTGGAATTATATGGTCAAGCCTCACGGTCAATTAGTACTGGTTAGCTTCATGTGTTACCACACTTCCACATCCAGCCTATCAACGTCGTGGTCTACGACGGACCTTTAGGGAGCTCGAAGCTCCAGGGAGATCTCATCTTGAGGTAGGCTTCCCGCTTAGATGCTTTCAGCGGTTATCCTGTCCGTACATAGCTACCCGGCAATGCCACTGGCGTGACAACCGGAACACCAGAGGTACGTCCACTCCGGTCCTCTCGTACTAGGAGCAGCTCCTCTCAAATCTCCAGCGCCCACGGCAGATAGGGACCGAACTGTCTCACGACGTTCTAAACCCAGCTCGCGTACCACTTTAAATGGCGAACAGCCATACCCTTGGGACCGGCTACAGCCCCAGGATGTGATGAGCCGACATCGAGGTGCCAAACACCGCCGTCGATATGAACTCTTGGGCGGTATTAGCCTGTTATCCCCGGCGTACCTTTTATCCGTTGAGCGATGGCCCTTCCATACAGAACCACCGGATCACTAAGACCTACTTTCGTACCTGCTCGACGTGTCTGTCTCGCAGTTAAGCACCCTTATGCCTTTGCACTCATTGCATGATTTCCGACCATGCTGAGGGTACCTTCGCGCTCCTCCGTTACTCTTTGGGAGGAGACCGCCCCAGTCAAACTACCCACCACACAC
>FXBF010000960.1_pt1 | contig 10051 bp, 10 predicted proteins | sample 5335321 | NCBI WGS metagenome assembly FXBF01 (sample SAMEA103928391, study PRJEB20085) | sediment metagenome | isolation source: sediment | reverse complement strand
CGTTGCGCGAGACGAGTTCCTCCAGCCCAGGCTCATAGATCGGCATCTGGCCCCTATTAAGCCCTTCGACGCGTGCCTGGTCCGTGTCCAGGGCAATGACTCGGTTTCCCAGATCCGCAAAACAGGCCCCGGTGACGAGGCCCACATGACCCACTCCAACAACTGTCAGGTTCTTCAAGATGCTCCCTTCGTCACGATTCTGTGAAAGTGGGCAATGATACCATGCCTTCTTTTTCGCGACGTAGACCGCAATAGGGAGAGTAAAATCCATCGGACCGGTGCGAGGGAAACTCGATGGATGTAAGCCAAGCTATCCGAATGAAACGTGCCGTGAGAGAGTTTACGGACGATCCCATCCCCAAGGAGCGACTGACAGCGATCGCTAATGCGGGGCGTCGCGCCCAATCTGCAAAGAACCGCCAAGCGTGGCACTTTATTGTTGTGCAAGATCGAGAAACCCTGGTTGAGCTGTCAAAGCTCGGTCAATTCGCGAAGCAGCTTGCGGGGGCTGCGGCCGCAATTGCCATCCTCACTCCGGACCCGGCAGAACGCTGGTCCATCATGTTCGATGCCGGTCAGGCGGCCGCGTACATGCAGCTCGCGGCCTGGGAACTCAGGATCGGCTCCTGCCCGGTCACCATATACGAGCCCGATCAGGCTCGCGAGTTGCTGGGCTTCCCCGAAGAATTCCACCTCAATGTAATTCTCTCCCTTGGCTACCCTAAGGACTCGAGCTCACTGACGGCCTCCCCTCACGCCGGCGGGCGCAAAACGCTCTCCGAGGTCATCTCATACGATCGTTGGGGAAGCTAGTCCATGCGGCTGCAGTTCCTCGCCATCACAGTTACGCGCACCGTTATCAACACCGGTTATCGGATGGTGTATCCGTTCCTGCCGGTATTGGCCCGCGGAGTTGGTGTGGAGCCACAGGCGATCGTCTTGGCAGTGACCGCAAGATCGAGCCTCGGCCTCGCGAGCCCGGTGCTGGGGTCTTTCGGCGACCTGCGCGGTCGCACGCTGGCGATCCTGGTCGGGGTGAGCATATTCGCGGGGGGCATGGTGTTGGTGGGAATCTGGCCAATCTACATTGCATTGTTCATTGCCATCCTCGCCACCGGTCTCTCGAAGATCGTTCTGGATCCTGCCCAGTACGCATACGTCGGAGACCGGGTGGCCTTCGAGCGCAGAGGCAGGCAAATGGCGCTCATCGAAATGAGCTGGTCTGGTGCCTTCTTGGTGGGCGTCCCGCTGGTCGGTCTGATGATCGCGGCCTGGGGATGGCAATCGCCGTTTCCGATCCTGGCCGGCCTGGCAGTATTAGGAGGGATTTGGCTCTGGCGGTCTCTGCCCGCAGATCGGCCGGCTGAGTCTTCCAGGCCCAGCCTGCTTGCCAGCTTCAACTCCATTCTGGTGCGTCGATCGGCAGTGGCTACGCTTGGGGTCAGCTTGCTGATGGCCGCGGGCAACGAAGTGATAAGCATCGTGTATGGACTCTGGTTCGAGGAGGACTTCGCCCTCTCGGTTGCCGCTCTAGGTGCTGCGAGCGCAGTCATCGGGTTGGCAGAGCTCAGCGGAGAGGGGCTGGTGGCTGGATTTGCGGATCGCATCGGAAAGAAGCGATCGGTGGCAATCGGTCTTCTGCTGACCGCATTGGCCTCGCTCGCGCTGCCGGTTCTCGGCAGGACCCTGCCCGGCGCACTGTTAGCAGTTTTCGCACTATATCTCGCTTTCGAATTCACGATCGTAAGTTCGCTCCCGCTTATGACCGAGCAAACGCCCAGGGCACGCTCGACACTCATGGCGACCAACATCGCCGCGTTCTCACTGGGCCGGAGTTTGGGCGCGTTGGCGGGTGGGCCGCTTTTCGCGGTCGGTCTGGTTGCAAATGGAGTAGTTAGTGCGATTCTCAATTTGCTGGCCCTTGGGCTCCTGCTTGCATTCGTTCGAGAACGGGGAGAGGTGATGGCAGCAGCTCCATGAAAGTAGATCTGCTCATACATTCCGCTTCCCAATTGCTCACGCTATCGGGTGGCCCTCAGCGGGGGGACGAGCTGGGTCAACTGGGGATCATCGAGGATGGCGCAGTCGCCATTCTGGGCGAGCGTGTGCACGCCATTGGAACAACCAGTGAGCTGCGCCAGGAGTTCGAGCCAAAGGCGACGTTACATGCGATCGGCCAAGTCATTATGCCGGGCTTCGTCGACCCCCACACCCACTTGATTTGGGCCGGGGACCGAGCCGATGAGTTTGAAGCGCGTGCCTCAGGCGCAACTTACATGGAAATCCTCTCGCAGGGCGGAGGGATCCTGTCGACCGTGCGCCACACGCGCGCAGCCAAAGTGTCGGCCCTTATTATGCAGGCACGGCTGCGGCTGAACCGAATGTTGAGCCATGGGACGACCACCGCGGAAGCCAAGACCGGCTACGGATTGGCACTTGAACCGGAGCTGCGGATGCTGAAAGCGATTCTCAGACTCGACGAACAAGGCCCTGTCGAGCTCGCTCCGACCTTCCTTCCCGCGCATGCGGTGCCAGCAGGTGTAGAGGCAGATTCCTACGTCGATCAGATCTGCTCCGAGATGCTTCCGGCAGCCGTTGAGTGGTGGCGCGATCGTAGACCTGAGAGCCCACTGCCGTTTGTGGACGTGTTCTGTGAGGAGGGCGCGTTTGATCTGGAGCAGAGTCGAAGGCTGCTCACTGCAGCGAGTGAACTCAATTTCCCTTTGAAGATCCACGCCGACGAGTTTGCGAGCCTAGGTGGAACCGGACTTGCGATCGAGCTGGGTGCGGTCTCAGCAGATCATCTAGTTCACACCCCAACGGACGAAATCCACGCACTCGGCAAGTCACAGACCGTCGCCGTTGCGCTGCCCGCGACACCATTTGGGCTAGGAGAGACCGAATATACACCGGCCCGGGAGTTTCTTCAGGCCGACGCCCTGCTATCGATTGCGACCGACCTCAATCCCGGGACGGCCTGGTGCGAAAGCATGCAATTTGTAATCGCGCTTGCTACACGGTATATGGGCCTTACTCCGGCGCAGGCCATCGCGGCCTGTACGATCAACGCGGCTGCCGCCATCGGTCGTGATCAGGCGATCGGCAGCCTGGAGACCGGCAAACAGGCCGATCTGTTGATCCTGGAGGTGGACGACTATCGCCACTTAGGCTACCGATTTGGCACGAACCTTGTACACACAGTGATCAAGAAGGGCCAAGTCGTCGTGGATCGGAGGCGAGATGGATTTCGCTGAAGTACCTGCTGTATTGAAGGCGGTAGTCGTGATTGTCGGTGCCATCATCGCATGGATGGTGTTGCGCGTCGCGCTAAGGTTCACGGTGCGGCTCTTTACATTGGGGTGCGCGGCGATCGCGGTCCTGCTCATCATCGGAGGTATCGCCACCTGGCTAGGCTAGGCCAGCCGTAGTTGATAGGGGCATTTCTAAGCCTCCCCCTCGATCTCAAAAACGAAACAGGGGCTGTCTCAAGTTACTCTTGAGACAGCCCCTGTTGTTACTGTGGATTGATTCGGATGAGTCTAATAATCCGGCATCGGTGGTGCAGCCGGCATCTTATCGTCTTCCGGAATGTCTGTGATGAGCGCCTCGGTGGTCAGGATCATGGCTGCGATCGAGGCCGCATTTTCCAATGCGCCCTTGGTAACCTTCGCCGGATCGATGATCCCGACCTCCACCATGTCCACGTATTCTCCCAAAATCACATCGTAGCCGATGCGGTCGTTCTCTGCCTCTGCCTGCTTTCGCCGCACGGCTTCGAGCACTACCGCACCTTCTTGGCCCGCGTTGCGAGCGATGCCACGCAGTGGCATCTCGAGCGCGGTTCGCACGACCTTGATACCGGTGTTGATGTCCTCCTCTTTGTCCTTGAGCTTCTCGATGGACTTCAAGGCGTTGATCAACGCTACACCGCCGCCCGGAACGATACCTTCCTCCACCGCGGCGCGGGTTGCGGACAGCGCATCCTCCACGCGGTGCTTCTTTTCCTTGAGTTCCGTCTCAGTAGCCGCGCCCACGCGAATGACCGCGACCCCGCCGGAAAGCTTAGCGAGCCGCTCCTGCAGCTTCTCCTTGTCGTAGTCGCTGGTCGAGCGATCGATCTCAACCTTGATCTCCTCGATGCGACCCTTGATCTTGTCGCTGTCACCATGGCCTTCTATCACCGTGGTGTCATCTTTCGTCGACGACACCTTGCCGGCCTTGCCCAAGTCGTTGATGGTGACCGACTCCAGCTTCCGCCCCAGCTCCTCGGTGACGACCGTGCCACCCGTGAGGACCGCGATGTCTTGCAGCATAGCCTTGCGGCGATCGCCGAACCCCGGCGCCTTGACCGCCAAGACGTTCAGCATGCCACGCAGTTTGTTGAGCACCAATGTGGCCAATGCCTCACCGTCGATATCTTCGGCGATCACAACCAGCTCGCGCGTGCCGACCTGAACCAGCTTCTCCAGCAGCGGAACAATATCGCTGGCGGCGGAGATCTTCTTATCGTGAATCAATACATAGGGCTCTTCGATAACCGCTTCCATGTTCTCAGGATCGGTCACGAAGTAAGGCGAAATATACCCGCGATCGAACTGCATGCCCTCGACGTATTCGGTCTCGAATTCGAGGCCTTTGGACTCCTCGACCGTGATCACGCCATCCTTACCGACTTTATCCATCACTTCGGCGATGAGCTCACCGATATCCGAGTCCTGCGCGGAAATGGCCGCCACGGAGGCGATTTCTTCCTTTGTGGTGACGTCGATGGCTGTTTTATTGATGGCATCGGAGATTTCTTTGGAAGCTCGCTCGATGCCTCTCTTGAGCATCATCGGGTTCGCGCCTGCCGAGAGGTTCTTCAGACCTTCACTGACCATGGCGTGTGCCAGCACAGTAGAGGTGGTCGTGCCGTCTCCCGCGATGTCGTTGGTCTTGGTCGCCGCTTCTTTGAGCAGCTGGGCGCCCATGTTCTCGTAAGGATCTTCTAGCTCCACTTCTTTCGCCACCGTTACGCCGTCATGGGTGATGGTGGGCGAGCCGAATTTTCGGTCGAGCGCGACGTTCCGCCCTTTCGGGCCGAGGGTCGTGGCCACTGCGCTGGCCAAGACGTCAATACCAGCCTTCAATCGGCTGCGGGCGTCCTCTGCGAATGCAAGTTGTTTGGCCGTCATCTGATTTATTTTCCTCCTGAAAGATTCTCTAAATTACTCGTCAAGGATGGCAAGAACATCGCTCTCGCGAAGAATCAAGAGCTTGTCGCCATCCATCTTGATCTCGGTGCCACCGTACTTGGCGAACAATACTTTGTCACCGACCGAGACATCCATCTCGATGCGCTTGCCATCGTCGTCACGGGCGCCGGGCCCTACCGATAGCACCTCCCCTTTCTGAGGCTTCTCCTTTGCAGTCTCGGGAAGTACGATGCCGCTTGGCGTCACCTCTTCATCTTCCAGGGGCTTGACGACCAGGCGGTCACCTAAGGGTTTGAGATTGAGCGACATATGAACTCTCCTATTAGTTATGGTGCTCGCAATTGGCCTAGACACAACATTCGCCAGTTAGCACTCTTCGCGCGTGAGTGCTAACCAGCGGCGCTAGTTTAACTGTATCGAATGGGGTTGTCAAGAAGTCGGGTGTGATCCGCCAGCTGTTCGGACGCGAAGGAGGCAGGCTCCATTCAGTGGAAGCGGCGCGAGCATCCGGTGTTGGAACCCGGTCTAGCGTTCACACAACGCCCGACCCTCCAAGACGATGGCCGAAACGATAGGGTCTGTCCCGTAGCCGCTCTCCAGCCTCAGAAAAACGCGCTCCGCATCGTCGCAGGAAGCCTTATCGAGCGTCAGCACCGATCCGTATGTGTAGTAATACTCCAGGCTCTCCGGTCCAAGTTCAAGGCCGGCCACACCGCTGGCCCTGAAAGTCTGCTCCTCGTCCTCGCAGTCCAGAATTGCCAGGGTGTCGCACAGCAGCCGGGTGTGCTCAACGTCCGTACATCCGTCCACGGCGCATTTGAGCGTCTCCGTGGCGTTCTCGTAGTTTCGGGCCTTGAAGTAGATGATGCCGAGGTAACCCAGCAATTGCGGGTTGTTTGGCGAGATCTCGACCGCGGTTTCGAGATTTCGGGCCGCTATGAAGAACTCCCCGTCCTGAAGATACGTGCGGCCGATAGACCAATAGGGAATCGGGTCCTGGATGCCGAGCTGATTGTTGATGGTCGCGGCTTTGACGAAGTATTCCAGCGCCTTGTCCACTTCGCGCAATCTTCGATAGTTGGCCCCCATACGCAGATAGAGGAACGTGAGGTTGGGGTTGATTTGCGCCGCCCTGTCATAGGCTTTAATGGCCTCCTCATAGAATCCGTTGCTCTCCAATACGGTGCCGTAGACGCGGTGAACATCCATACTGGATGAATCCTGATCAAGCGCGGACTGGATCTTATCCGCTGCCTCCGCGTACCTTTGCTGATCGACGTCGACCTCAGCTTCATAAGCGAGCGCCAACGCGCTGTCCGGTTGAAGCGATAACGCGCGGCTGGCGGAAGCTTCCGCAGCGGTGAAATACTCCTGTTGTAGACGTGGATCATCGTCTTCGACGGCGGCCAGCCAATCGTATACGAGCGTCCGTACTGCCCATGCGAAACTGCTGTCCTCGTCGAGCTCGACCGCTCGATCAATCGAAACTTGCGCCTCGAGAAGCCGAGCCGTTTCATCTTCTCGGGTCGCGATCAGTGCGCTTGAGTAGGTCTGAACCCTGGCTAATTCGGCCAGAAGCTCGGCGTCTTCCGGTCGCAAGCGCACCGCCTCCCGGTAGGCCTCGATAGATCGCTCCAAGTCTCCGGCCGCGAAGTGTGCCTCGCCCTCTTCCTGGTAGGACAGTGCGGTGCGGGTAGGAGTCGGGGTGGGCAGGAACAAGGGTTCCACCCTCCCTGCCTCAACCAGCCGGGTCAGTAGGATACCGCCGGCAATAAGCGCCACGAGAATTAAGATCCGCCAGGGGCGGGATCCTCTTCCCGCGCCGCCAAACGGCATACGGTCGCCTTTCAGCTGCACGGTGCTTTTCCTGGGCTAGGCCTCTGTCTCTTCAGGAGGATCGATCAGACCGCACAGGATCAGGATCTCCTGCGCATTGAAGGCGGCGATCTCATTGTCGGGAACGCCGGTGATCAGCGCTTCGGATAGGTCGGCGGCCAGATCACACTGGCCCTGTTTGGCCAGAGCCAGGCCATACATCGAGTAGACATCGACCAGCAGCGGATCGCCGGGATCCAATGGCAAACCTGCCACCTGAATTCCATCCGAGTAGAAGCCGCCCTGTATGGCCAGCCCCAGGGATTCGATGGCAGAGTCGTAGTCGGCGTTCTTGTAATGCATTCTCCCCAAGTCCCCCTGAAGACGGGGATTTGATGGATCCAGATCGACGGCGCTCTGCGCATACTGGCTGGCTTTCCCAAACTCGCCATCTCGTGCATAAGCCTGAGCGATCAACCTCAGAGGAACTACGTCCTCCGGGGCCAGGGTGCTCGCGCGTATGTAGCTGTCAATCGCGGATCGGGAATCCCCGTTGTTGAAATACATGTTCCCAATGGCAATATGGATCAACGCCAGGTTTGGATTGATGCGCAGAGCGTTTTGATAGGCTTCGAAAGCCAGATCGTAGTTTCCCGTCCTCTCCCATACGTAGCCCACCGCGCGCTGTGTCTCTAGCATGTTTGGATCCATTTGAACCGCCAACTGCGCCTGCTCCCCTGCCTGCTGGAAAGCGGTCACGTCCTCATCGATGAGGATCTCGGCATAATAGGCTCGAACGAGCGCCGAATTCGGGTCGAGCTCTACCGCCTTCTCCACTTTTTGGAGCGCCTCCAAGATGTCGGCGGATTCGGGATCGTGCTGGGATTGGAAATCGAGCGCCCAGCCCAGGACCGCGTTTGCCAGGGCAGAGTTGGGATCGAGCAGGATCGCGTTGCTGGCGTTTGTGACGGCCTCCGAGTAGTTCCCCGCAAAGACCTGGATTCGCGCAAGCTCCGTATAGTAATCGGACTCCTGCGGATCGACGGAGATTGCCTCCTTGTAGGCCCGCTCGGCCTGTGCCAGTTTTCCGGCCTTGAAGAGACTGTCCGCTTCCAGAATGATGGTGGCGGGGCTGCGGGTCGGAATGGGGGTAACGACGAAGAGCGGCGGCGTCTGAGGCACGACGACACGCTCCACATAGATCACACCCGCGATCAGGAGTAATAAGAGGCCAACGCGCCCGGGGCTTGACCGGCGGCGTCGTCGCTTGCGAGTGTTCCACTTGCTTCCGCTTAGATACATAGGGGGGAGGTGGTGCATCATACCACCCCGAAAATTTCGTCGTCAAGGACCCGGAGATCGCACACCGTAGGTTTGGCTAGGGCCGAGTGGCATTCTCCTGGATCGATCCGCATCTAAACATAAGTGCAGTAGCTTAGGGTAGTAGGGCCCCCGGACCGTGTGGAATCGAGCCACCGTGGCCGCTACGGTATAATGCCGCCCGTGCTTCCGGAAGAGGATTCCAACTCTCGCGCGTCTTGGCGTCCGTTGCTCTGGGTTCTACCTATCACGCTGCTGCTGCTGGGCATTGCGGCCGCGGGGGGCATTTTGGTCGGTCAGTCGGAGCGAGACCAAGCGGAAGAAGAGCAGGTGACCTCCATTATCCAGGAGCAGTTCGCCCTGGGTCTGCTGGACCTTGAAGAAGAGCGCTTTGGCGTTGCTCGACAGCGATTTGAGTACATCATCCAGTTGAACCCCGCCTTCCCGGATGCTCCGGAGCGCCTGGCAGAGGCTCTACTAGGATTGAGCGAACCGCTCGCCACCCCAATATCACCGGCGGTTACGCCTACCCCAAACCTCGCTCCGGTTCAGGAAATTTACGATCTGGCTCAAGCAGCATTTGAGGAGGGCGACTGGGAGGCAACGATCGCACATCTGCTTGCCTTGCGCGCCAAAGACAGTGCATTTCGGGCGGTTGAGACGGATGGGTTGATGTATGCCGCCCTGCTCAACCGCGGTATTCAACGGATTTCCCAGGACAAACAGCTGGAAGAGGGAATCTACGATCTGAGTCTGGCGGAAAGCTTCGCACCCCTGGACGAAGACGCCAATAACTGGCGAAGCTGGGCCCAGCTCTACCTGACCGCAAACAGCTTTTACGGCCTAAACTGGGAGCAGGCAGCCTTCTATTTTGAGGTCGTCTATTCCGTCGCACCGGGCATCCGCAATGACGTTGCATGGAAGTATGCGCAAGCAAAGTTCATGTACGCCATGCTGCTAGCCGACGGCGGAGATCCGTGTGCCGCGGAAGAGCACATGGAGATATCCTTGGAGGTGGTCTTCAACGAGGATCTGGCGCCCACCGCCACAGCCGTTGGTGACGCGTGCAGGACGGCGACCGCCCCGCCTCCGGCTCCGCCGCCCACGGCCACATTGGAAGCGACGCTACCGGCCACTCCAACCGAAGCACCCACGCCAGAGGGGTGATGTTGGATCAAGCTGCGCTCTCAATCGCCTTCTGGCTCCATATGGCAGCCACGATCGTGTGGATCGGCGGGCTCTTCTACCAGGCGGTCGTCGTGAATCCGGCGCTCGAGCGTTTGCCGGCCGAGCGCGGCCGGCTGGCGGAGGACATGCGGCGTCGATTTCAGCCTTTGGCCTGGCTGAGCCTGCTAGTCCTGATCGGTACCGGGTTGCTCCAGATGTCGGGAAATCCAAACTACGAGGGGCTTTTCGCCGTTACGAACTCCTGGTCGCGTGCAGTCCTGATAAAGCATATTGCGGTGGGGTTGATGATCCTGGTTGCCGGATACCAGACCTGGGTGCTGAATCCCCGTTTGTCGCGCTTGGCGTTGATGCAGGAGGTAAGTGCCTCCGACAAGGTCACGCGGGAGATTTCTCGCCTGGATCGTGTGAACCTAGCGTTCGGAATCCTCGTGCTTGGGCTTACTGCGCTGGCGCGGACCGCCTGAAAGCGCGTTCGCAACTCACGATCTCGCGCTCCCCTGCTCCCCTGCTCCCTAGCACCCCAGCTCCCTAGC
>FXBF010000959.1_pt1 | contig 10053 bp, 10 predicted proteins | sample 5335321 | NCBI WGS metagenome assembly FXBF01 (sample SAMEA103928391, study PRJEB20085) | sediment metagenome | isolation source: sediment | reverse complement strand
GGCAAACGACGCCTCGAACCACGTCCGAGTAGCTGGTGTAAAAGCCTTCAGTGGATCCACACCAAGGAAGGTATCAGGAGATGCCGACAAGATTCCCGGCTGGCGAAGTCGCGCGAATTACTTTCTTTTCGCACAAAAGATCAAATGCGACGCGCCATGCCTTGGAACGCGGTATTAGGCGATGAGCTCCAGTGGGAGTCTGTCGACGGAGGCGAGCTCTAGGAAGATGTCGACGACTGTCGGGTCGAATTGGGTGCCGGCGTTGGTGCGGATCTCATCGACGGCGTACTCGACGGGGAGAGCCGGTTGGTATGCCCTGACCGAGGTCATCGCGTCAAAGGCGTCGGCGACGAGAACGATACGGCTCAGGATTGGAATGTTGTCCGCCTCCAGGCCAAATGGATAACCGCCACCGTCATAACGCTCGTGGTGGTACAGGATTGCCTCGGCTACCTTGGGCTCGAGGCGATTTCGGGTCATGGCGAAGCCCATTTCTGGATGTCGTCTCATCAACTCGAACTCTTCTTCGTTCAACGGGCCGGGTTTACCGAGGATCCCCGGATCGAGGTGGATCTTGCCAACGTCGTGAAGGACACCCGCCAGAGCGAGTCGGTCGAGATCGTCCCCACCAAGCCCGATTCCGGTGCCCAGGTCGACGGACAAGTCAGAAACACGATGAACGTGACCGTGGAGGTCCTCAATGACATCCTCCATGACCTCGATCAGTATGTCTCTTGGCGTTTCCCTCATATGCTCACCACGGAACGTCCAGTCTGACCACTCAAAGCGGCCAGTGTATGGGTCGCCCGTCCCAATTGCCACAATGACCATCATGGATATCGCCACAGACCTGGTTGAAGTCTTTCTGCGTTCCAACGGTTACCTCACATTGTCGGAACTACAGATCCAGTCCTTGAATAAAAGAGGTGATTGGGAAACCGTCACCGACGTAGACATCCTGGCCCTCAGGTTCCCGGGACGGGTGTTCTTTGCCGATGTCCACGACTCGGAGATGGCGGCCGAGTTGGAAGTGCCGGGTGTGCCGCTCTTTCTCGAGGACGACACCATCGACGTCATTATCGGTGAAGTGAAACAGGGCGAGGCGACATTCAACCCATCGTTGACCAAACACGAGACGCTTCACACCGCATTGCACCGACTCAGTTGGATCTATTCCGAAGGCGACCTCGATCGTGTGGTCGAAGACCTAAGGGAGAAAGGTGTGTGTTACACCCCTGCAAGGGGTGGCAGCACGGTACGGACGAGACTTGTCGCCTTCGGTCAGGCGCCCGAAGTGACGATGAACGTGATACCTCTGCAGGTGATCCTCGAACGGGCGCTGGGTGCTCTCGAAAGTCACGACGCCCTCCTTCGGTCCGCACGATCATCGAGTCCGGCGGCGGCCATGTTGAAGCTTCTCCACAAGACAGGGTTTCGATTCAGTCGCGACCCTTGAGACTCTCCACATACTTGTTGACAGCTGCATCGTGCTCAGGTGTTGAATGAGCTACCGCCTGTAGTGCCGCCGAAAACTCGAGGAACTGGTCGAGGTCCATGGTCCTCGACTGGCGGAGGAGACGCTTGGCCAACACCACGGCGGGGCGTGGCTTCGAAGCGATGGTTCGCGCCAATTTCATGACCTTGTCCTCAATCTTGGTTTCGGGCACGACCCCGAGCAGGACGCCGAGTTTCACAGCTTCGTCGGCGTCGATAGAGCGTGCCGTCATTGAGAGCTCGGTGGCCCGCTGCCAGCCGACGACTCGTGGGAGCAGCCATGCCCCACCGTCACCAGGGATGATGCCCATCTCGATAAAGGTGTGGGCGAAGCGGGCACGAGGACTACCGATACGAAGGTCACAGCCCAGAACCAGGTCGAAACCGGCACCAATCGCAGGTCCGTTGACAGCGGCGATGGTCACGAGGTCGGTGGTGGCCATGAACCGTGTGAGCTGTTGAATAGTTTCCCGATACTTCTCTGTGATCTCGGCCGGGTTGCCGGCGAACAGACCATCCTTGGCGGCCATGTCCTTGACGTTCCCACCTGCCGAGAATGCGGGGCCTTCGGCTTGGAGAACCATCACACCCACGTCCGGGTCTGTCTCGGCTTCATGTATGGCGTCAAGAAGGTCTTCGATCATCTCTCCGCCGGTGAGGGCGTTACGAGTCTCGGGCTGGGCGAGTGTGATCACCGCCACGCCATCAGCGAGTTTTGTCTTGATCGAAGTCATAACAGGCCGTTTTCCCGAGCCACCTCGATGAATCGGGCCGCCCGCAGAGGGTCAACTCGATTCAGAGCGTGGCCGTCGATCTTGATGGAGGACCCGACGATCACTGAGTCGGCGCTGCCCTTGAGCCTCGAGAGATTGCTGGCGCTTGCTCCCGATCCGATCACGACGCGGGTCCCGGTTGGGACCGCAGCCCTCATCACGCTGACCTCGTGTATGTCCGGCTCTGCCCCAGTGCCCGAACCGGAGACGATCACAGCGTCGGCAAGGCCACGTTCCACGGTGTCGGCCGCAGTCTGACGTGCATCGATCCCGGCCGGTGCTGCGGCGTGTTTGACCATCACGTCTGCCCAGATCTCCACACCTGGTGAAAGCTCATTGCGTTTGCGAAGTACTTCTGCCGCCTGGCCCACGACAGGACCTTGATCGGTGTACATGATGCCCGTGAGCACATTGACTCTGATGAATGCGGCTCCCGTCGCAGTAGCGATCCCGAGGGCGGAATGAGCGTCGTTCCGGAGGACATTTATGCCAAACGGCACTCCAGTCGCATCCGACACTCCGATGGCAGCCACCGTCATGGCAGAAACCGTTTCCGCAGGCACGGCATCGGCGAAGAATGGAACGTCGCCAAAGTTCTCGATCATGAGAGCAGGGAACCCGGCTTCGGCCAGATCCGAAGCGTCAGAGACAGCCGTCTCCACGACCTCGTCCATCGAACCGTTGAAACCAGGGGAGCCAGGAAGCGGGAGAAGATGAACCATCCCCACAACGTGGGGGATGGAGCTCACAGGTAGGCCCTGGCTACCTGAATCGCTTTTTCGGCATGCTCGCCCGTCACCTTCAAACGAGTATCTCTCGGCTTGGCTCGACGGACTACGATCCTCGCCCAGTCTGAAGCAGCCCCTTTGATCAACTGGTCGGTGTCCTCCGGCCCGTAGATCCACTTGGAGTAACCGGGGCCGATGACCTCAACTCGAACCGGCTCGTAATCCTGGCCCGCTTCCTTGAAGGCGTAGGGAAGTGTTTTCCAGCCCAGCCAGCAGACATGACGGATACGGGGTGTGTCCTCCACGTCGATCCCCAGCGTGGCGTAGATGTCGAGACCGTGCATCCACGTTTCCATGAGACGGAACGTTGCGAATGTCCGAGCGCTCATGTCGCCGGCGATCCAGCTGATCCGATCCTCGCCGCTCATATGAGATAGCGGTTCAACCACCTTGGCGCGCCCCCCTCGCCACCACTCAATGACATCTTGAGGGCGCATACCTCGGCCTTTCTTGATTGCCCTCTTCTTCGAAGCTTCGAAGTCTGAAGACCTCTGCCACTCCTTGACCCTTTCGCCTCCGTTGATTGCGTCGGCGCCAAGCTCTTCGAAGTCGGCAAGATGTGCGATTGTGTCCCTGACAGTCCACGGTTTGTTGGGCGTTTTGAGATCCCAAACCTTGATCGGGATACGCTGCAGGGACTGGTCGAGAAACTGTTGCTCGGCTACTAGGTCAGAGAGTATGTCGCGCACCCTCAGATTCTAATAGTGATCTGTGCTGTACTCCCAAGGCGGGGTTCGCGGCTACCAGGGTCTTTCGGCCTGCTCCTCGCTCATTGGTGTCGGAATGCTGGTTGTCTCGGGAAGTTCGGCGATCTCGTTGAGGCGATCGATTAGCTGCCGAAGACGCCCAAACTGTCTCCGGTCGAACACAAACGCGATGCGATCACAGTCGAGTGCGTCGTCGTCCTCGAGCTCGGGCTCCGACGGCTCGGCAACGTCGATGCTCCCCTCGACCACGATGTCGGCGAACTCGTTGTTCAGGGCAGCCAACTCCTGAGCCGACGGTGCCTGACGGACCCGCAGGATGAGTTTGCCCGAGGCATACCGCTGAGAGTGATAGTTGGTGTAGAAGTGGCGGATGTGATCGCAGGCCTCAGAGGTGCTGGTCGTGTAGAGGAACAGGGAGAGGTCGGACTTCGAGATCAGACCGCCGGCAAGTTGGACCTCCTTGACAAAGTCGAGCAATCGACCCCAGTAACCCGTCCCTTTCGCCTCTAGAAAAACGATGGGATGTAAATCGCTCTTACCGGTCTGGATCAGGGTCAGCAGCTCAAAAGCCTCGTCGAGAGTTCCAAATCCGCCGGGGAGGATCACGAAGGCATGAGACTCCTTGACGAATCCGAGTTTCCGAGTGAAGAAATACTTGAAGTTGACCGTACGAGCGTTGGACAGATAGGGATTCGGCTCGGACTCGAAGGGGAGTCGGATATTGACGCCGTAGGAGTTGTTGACACCGGCCCCGCGATTTCCTGCTTCCATGATCCCGGGGCCTGCACCGGTGATCACACCCCAACCATGCTCGATCATCAGCCGAGCGAACTCGACCGTTGCCTCGTAGTTGGGGTCGCCTTCACCAAGACGCGCTGAGCCATAGATGGTCACCTTGGGCTCGTCGTGACGAGAGAAGACGAGGTTGGAATAGCGGATCTCCTTCACCGTGGTGTTGAGCAGCTTGAGGTCGCCGCGGGTGGCACCGTCGCGGTGCAACTTCAGGACAGTGGTGATTAGCTCTGCGATCAGGTCCTGGTTGTCGTTCTCCGATGCATCGGCGACCAGCTGTCGAAGTGTCTTGTCGAGTTCGGGATTGCCCAAGTCATAGGCCATGGTCCATAACGTACTGGGCTGTCGGCGTAGTTGAGCTGTTCTGGCTCAAATGTGAGCCGGAGAAGCTGAGGTATGGATTAGAAGGGTTTTGTGGACGGTCCCTTGCGAACCACCGCATTCCATACCGTCTCGTAGTGGTCGCGGTCGTAGGCGTCGACCTGAGGAAGGACAAACTCGTTCCAGGCCTTGCGAAGTGGGTCGTCGCGGTCGGCGTAGACCAGCAGGCCAGTCGGGATCCGATCGAGGACGGAGCGGAGCGACAACGGTGTTTCCACACGGACACCGGTGTCGGACTCTTCAAACGAGGCGTTGATCTCCACCGTCAGCCGAGCGATGGCGTCGACGTACTTGGCCTTCAGCTCGGGGTAGCGCCGCACCAACATCGCCTTGACCTGGTCTTCATCTGGGAACTTCTTCTCCCAGATGACCCAGCGATCTGCGAAGGCCTTGTTGAGGGTCTGTGTGCCTGCGTAATCCCTGATGTCGGTGGGATTCATCGTGCCGAAGACACGCACGTCGTCTCTCAGGCGGATTGTCTCGCCGTTGGGAAGATCAAGCGCGGCGTAACGGTCGAGAAGCCCATGAAGGGCGAAGAGGGTCTCGGCGCCGGCCGCGTTCAGTTCGGAAAGGTTGAGTAACGCCGGCCCTCGCAGAGCCCGGGTTATGTCACCATCCTCCCAACGACTCTCGGTCCCACCCTTGCCGTCACCATGTAGATGGGTCGAGCCGATGAGCGTGACATCGCGAACTTCGCCCGTAAGTGGAATCCGGAAGTAGGGGAGACCCATCGCGGCAGCGAACTGCTCGATGTCGTGGTCCTTGCCGGTGCCCATGTGCCCGCGGATGGCGATGTGAAGCGGCACCAGACCCTGAGCCTCAGCCCTACGAGCCTGTTCGAGTTGGGCGAAGCGGTAGAGCATTCCAAGGTCGACATAGTGCGGATCGGGTTCTGGCACCTTGCGATGGCGAAGGTCCGAATCGGCCACGTCGTCGGGCATCTCGAACTTCTCGAGTTCGATGGGTGGGCCCTCGGCCGTGGGGTCCTCGAAGGTCACTTTTTCAGGCAATTTATTTCTCCTTTGTTTGAAATTCGGATGTTCGCACCCACCAGGTGTCCATGCCAGACATCGCCAGGCTTCGTCGCAATGCGCTCCGCGTCCCATCCACCATCGCCTTGGCCAACTGGTCCGGCTCTTCAACCACCTCATGACGCTGGTAGGCGTCGTCGACGGTGTGATCGCCGATGCCTATCCCGATGACCGTGGTTCCGGCAGCCTCGACGGACGAGACCGACTTGCTGAGCGCTTCCACCGAGCCACGAGTCATCCCATCAGCGAGGACCATGAGAAGTCTGACGTCGGCGCCAATACGCCCCATGCGATCGGCGGCGTGAATGATGTTGAACTCATCAACGTTGGCGGCCTTTTCGAAGAGTGATACTGGTGGTGCGCTGTCGGCTTTCCGCCGCGCCAGTGCGGCGGCCTTCTTCGGTTCAGCCGCTGTGAAGAAGAGACCGGCCAGTGCCGGCTCAGCGTCGCGCCATCGTCTGTCGAATGGTTTGACCATGTAGTGGTTCACTGTGGTGGTGAGCCTGTCGGCTGCAGTTCCTTGCGTTTGGCGAAGACCGGCGGTTGCGGCGGATCGGGCGTGTCGGAAGCTGTCCTCGGTGTCCTCTGGTTTGGCGGCGAAACCGCGGTTGAAGAGGGCTACCTCGAAGTCGATCTGCAGTTCGTCGCAGAGTCGGGCCATGGTCCACGCGCCGAGGAGGGCGGCGGGCATCGCCCAAGATGTTCCTGGCCCTTGGCTGCGACCGGGACTCAGCATCGACGCCGAGGCGTCCACAAGAAGCGAAACCGCATAGCGACGTCTGCTCCGTGCCGCGCGACGCTCGTACAGCCTCTGATAGAGCCCGGCTCCAATGAAAAGGGCGGCGTGGGGAGAGACGTCGCCCTGATCGAATCCGGAGCGGAGGCCACGTCTCTGGTTGGCGGCGAACAAGGGAAAAAGCTCACCGGAGACTTTCCGTTGAGCGACCTTCCAGCGTTGGGCCGCTGCCTTCATCGACTCGAGACCCTCCGCGTTGAACGCAGTGAAGGAGCGCGGGATGGGTGTCACCAGGAGTTTTCCACTCTGACCGGTCGGCAGGAATACTTCGGGTGCCTGGCTGACGCGCAGCAGTTGATCGGTCGATTCGTCGCCGGCGAAGTCGGAAGCTCCTCTGCGGTCGGACAGCCCGGAGCGGGTTTCGGCGGCGCGTTTAGTGTCTTGATACGAGTCTGCGTCCAAAACTATGGGCGAGATCAGCCGGACAGTGTCCACTCCGCTCGCAGCCTTCTCGGCGTCTGATTCCTCGGCCAGTTTGCGTTGGGCGTTCGTTGCCGTGTCGGGCACTTCGGCTATCAGACCGTGCGTGCGCGCGATCGCTTCGAGTTCAAGTGCGAGTTGGGCCACATACCAGGGGTCGTCCGTCTCTCCGGCGAGACGGCAATGCTCACTTGCGTCGTCGATGGCCACGGCCGCGCGGGCTTCGAAACGCCGTTCCAGCACCTCGCGGTCGATGTAACTGCCTGTGAGAAGGAAACACCCCAAAACAAACTGGCTGAGGGCGCCGGACTTTGAGATGGCCTGGCTGAGGGAAGACCTATAGAGGTCTTCGAGGACAGATCGCGCGCCGGGGTAAACGGAAAGACCTTGTTTCTCTTGTCGGGCGTCCTCGAGGCTGAAAAAGATGATCTCGGCCACAGGCTTCTCGGTCCGTTCCAGAGCCGTCAGCAGATCGAGTTCAACACCCTCGGCAACGTCTCCCTCGATGGGCCAGTCGTCGGGGAGGGCCCTCTGCTCATCCAGATTTGTGGAAACCAGGTGCATCACCTCGTGGAGAGCCGAAGCGAGGGCGACTTCGTCGGGCGTAACCGGGGCGTTGCGGTGGTAGGCGGCTTGGAAGATCCGTGGGTCGCAGACGACCTCATCCGGTGAAGCGGCGCTCTCCGAACCAAGACGCACTCGAAGGTTTGGGTTGTCGGAAAGACTCCGGGCGAGCCTTGTGACCGCAGGTGCAACCCGCTGGTATCGGCCGACGACTGCCTCGATGGCCGTGTCCTCAGGGCCGATCAGGTCAGCAAGAAATGTCTGATCACGTCCACGCATAAGCCGCTAATTGTCTCATGGCGTGTCAAACCGACGCCAATCTCTCCTTTCGAGTTGTTCGTCTCGGCGTTATACCCTTGATCTCGTGCACTACGACCTGACAACGCTTCCCAACGGACTCCGAGTGATTTCGGAGACAATGTCCTCCCTCCGATCAGTGGCCCTTGGCTGCTGGATCGATACGGGTACCCGCGACGAAAAAGGCCATGAGGCGGGTGTTTCCCATTTTCTCGAGCATCTTCTTTTCAAAGGCTCGGAGAAGCTCTCCGCTCGGGATGTCTCGGAAACCTTCGATGCCATAGGAGCCGAGTCCAACGCTTTCACATCCAAGGAAGCCACCTGCTTCTGGACGCGCATCCTGGACCAGGAGCTGACAACGGGACTCGACGTTCTCTCCGAGATCATTCAACGTCCAGCGTTCCGCCCGCACGAGATCGATGCCGAGCGCCACGTGGTGGTCGAAGAGATAAACATGTACGAGGACGATCCCAACGACGTCGCTTTCGAGAACTTCACCACCGCAGTTTTTGCGGACCATGCTCTCGAGGCCCCGGTTCTGGGCACCAGGGATTCGATCCTTGGCATGTCACGCGACGAGATCAATGGTTACTGGGGGCGTCGTTACGGGGCCGGGTCGCTGGTGGTGGCCGCGGCGGGGTCGGTTGACCACGAGACGCTCGTCGAGATGATCAGCGAGCGCTTCGGAGACTGGTCGGGCGATTCCGTCGATCATGATCGCAGCGAGTTGGCCGGCCGGCCCCGGATCAACGTCAAGCGGAAAGACACCGAGCAAGCTCACATTGTGGTTGGTGGTCCGGGATTGGACCGTACGGACGAGCGGCGGTGGGCGTTTGAGGTGCTCAACCACATCATGGGATCCGGTATGTCTTCCCGTTTGTTCCGTGAGGTGCGGGAAGAACGTGGACTGGCATACGCCATTTACGGGTTCAAGTTGTCGTTCGCCGATACCGGAGCCTGGGGGGTCTATGTAGGGACAACACCCAGTCAGACCGACACTGCTCTGAACGTGATCCGTGACGAACTGTCAAAGGTTGTCCACTCCGGTATCACCCCCGAAGAGCTCGAACGCGCCAAGGGATCGATGAGGGGCGGATTGGCATTGTCCCTCGAGGATGCCAACAGCCGGATGGTGCGATTGGGAAGGGACGAACTGGCAGGGATGCCTCATCTGTCGGTCGACGAAAGACTGGAGAAGCTGGAGGCGATCAGTCTCGGCGACGTGCAGTCGGTGGCAGTCGACCTATACGGCGCCGATACGCGCATGATCGGGGCAGTTGGTCCCTTTGAGGACTCAGACCTGGAGGAATACCTTGCGGTTTAGGAATCGACGTCGAAAGCAACCGACATGGGTCTTTCGCCCAAGTCGATGACGCCTGCCGAGCCATTCTCGGGCTTGCCGATCATCAGCGCACCACCGAGGTCTTGCCCGTCGACACGTGAAGGCCAGCCGAGCACCGTGTAGCTGGTGACAGTCCCGGATAGTGAAGACCAGAGAAGTGCCTCCTGGCCCTGGATCAGATCGATTATCAACTCGGCTCCATTGACAGGATCGAGATTCGATCCCGGTGATGGCGCTTGGAACAGGGCACTCGTGGAGAAGGCCGCTGCCACGATGAGAAACCCGGCTAACCCGATCCCCACCAGACGGAAAGAAAGCACGTTTTGCATTCAAGGGTCACGATAAGTGACGGTGACGGTTTCTAAACGGCTATTTCGACGAATTGCGAAAGGACTAGTCCGTAGATCAGGGCCAGCACGAGAAGCATCAGGACCACACCGAGGACTCCCCGAGACCGGCGCTCAGCCCAACGAGCGGACGCGAATCCGGCGACCACCCAGAGTGTTACATCGAGTGGCCAGGCCACCCACACCCCGCCAAAGAGCACACCCAGAAGAGCCGATAGGGGCCCACCGGCGTATAGGAGTGTCAGGCCGAGAGTCTGGCAGATGCCCTCGCACGAATCGCTGTTGACCAGCAAGAGGCCACCGACCATGAACACCACGGCA
>FXBF010000958.1_pt1 | contig 10054 bp, 8 predicted proteins | sample 5335321 | NCBI WGS metagenome assembly FXBF01 (sample SAMEA103928391, study PRJEB20085) | sediment metagenome | isolation source: sediment | reverse complement strand
GGAGAATGGAAGACGGTTTTCCGGAATGGAAACATGCTGGTTTGCCGGTAGAGAAATAAATACATTAAAAAACAAAACCTTATTTCTGGCTGAGTTCGCAAATCACGCAGGGAAAGCAAAAATTGCTACAATGATGTTTTTACAAACGATGATTTTGATCTCCCCGCGCCCTCTGCGAACTCTGCGAGAGATAGCAGCCTTTAGATTCTAAGATTTTCTCACAGAGATCACAGAGTCGCAGGAAAGCAAAAGAATAAACTCTACAAAAAGTTTATGGGACAACAATAAATGAAAACACAACCCGAATTCATAAAGCTCCGCGAACATATGCAACAGGTCATTATCGGTCAGGATGCCCTGCTGGACAGACTAATGACAGGCCTGTTAACTGGCGGTCATATTCTGCTGGAAGGCCCACCCGGCCTGGCCAAAACTCGCGCCGTAAATACACTCGCCAGCGGCGTCCATGCTTCCTTTCAGCGTATCCAGTTTACGCCAGACCTGATGCCAGGTGATCTAACCGGCACAGATATCTATGACCCCAGGGAAAGCAGCTTCCGCTTTGTCAAAGGCCCGCTGTTTCATGAAATCGTGCTGGCAGATGAAATTAACCGGGCGCCACCGAAGGTTCAGTCCGCCCTGCTTGAAGCCATGCAGGAACATCAAATCACCGTCGGTGATACGACCCGGGACCTGCCAGACCTGTTTATCGTCATGGCTACACAAAATCCGCTGGAACAGACCGGCACCTACCCGCTCCCGGAAGCCCAGCTTGATCGTTTTCTTTTACATGTGGTACTTGACTACCCATCTTCCGATGATGAACTAATCATTCTACAAAAAGATCGCGAGCAGCATTATGGTGAAGATAAGGAAGCGATGAGTTCGCCACTACATCCTGAAACAGTGCTTACCGCTCGCCGTGAAGTTGCCGAGATTCATGTTGATGAGATGCTGGAAAAGTATATTGTTGCGCTGGTCGGTGCGACCCGTAATCTCAGCGATTTGAATCACGACTGGGAGGATTTTCTGATTGCCGGCGCATCACCACGCGCATCAATTGCTTTACTGCGAGCAGCCAGTGCGACAGCCTATCTGCGCGGACGTGATCATGTCATACCTGAGGATATCATTGAGATAGCACCCGATGTTATTCGTCATCGATTGATTCTCGGTTATGCCGCACGGGCAACAAATGTTAGTCGCGATGACATCATCGAATATATACTCGAACAAATACCCATTCCCTGATCACATGATGTCTGTGATAACCAGACCCCCAAAAAACTGGTGGGCACATTATAAGCGACCCCAGCAGCAGTTTGACATGCCGCTATTGTCCAGAAATGAAATTTTAAAACTGAGGCAACAGGTAGAGCAGCAAAGTGGATCCGCTGAATACAGACATGAAGTGGAGCACCGCACCCTTGGAGATGCCCGGTCTGTCTATCGAGGCTACGGCATGGATTACGATGAAAGTCGACCCTATTTCCCCGGTGACGAGCTGCGATTCATGAACTGGCGTGTCACCGCACGTACGGGTGAACCGCATATGAAGGTCTTTCGCGAAGAGCGGAAACCCGGTGTCTTTATACTCGTCGACAGGCGGCGGGACATGCGATTTGGTACCCGCAGCCGGCTTAAAGTTACTCAGGCAGTTCGAGCAGCAGCAGTAATGGCCTTTGATGCCCGTCTGCGAAATGCTCCGGTGGCAGGGGTATTGCTCGAATCAGCACAAAAATCAAAACTGTCATGGATTGCAGAGTCCTTCGATGAAGCAGGTGTATTTAATTTTATTCATGCGGCAAACAAAGCCTGTCCACCACCTGCTTCAGCGCAGACAGTCCCTCCATCCGACAGCAGAAGCGAGGAATCGCTCTCGCATGTCATTAAATTACTGACACCGATGCTTGCCCAGGGCAGCAGTGTAAAACTGATTAGCGATTTTCATGATCTCGATGACAATTGTCGCTCCAGTCTACTGGAACTGTCGATGATGCATCACCTGCAGGCCATACATATTATCGACCCCGTTGAGGTTGAGTTGCCTGGATGTGGAAATTTACTTGTACGATCACAAAACCAGTCGCTTATTGGAATAGATAGCTCAAATAAGCAATCAAGTTCGCAATACCGCAAGGTGGCATCTAACTTCCTGGAGTCTAAACAGCAACTTTTCAGATCACTCGCCATTTCCTGTCAGAGTGTCATGACTGATGATGATCGTATTGCGCAGGTAGTCGAAGCTTAAATCGATGGAACAACCCATACAAACCGTACACGGCCTGCTGGATATTGAACCACCTGCGCCGCCGCCAGAAAGCAATGTCCCCGCCATTCTTTCTTCTTTGGTGCTGGTCATTTTTCTCATTACGCTAACTACTTTTGCAGTCCGCCGTTTTTATAGTTATCGCTCACAGGCCAAACGGCATCTACGGCGCTTAAAAAAAAGCGTGGAGCTACAGGATACTGATACGGCTTTAAACCGTGATACAGCCTTTCGGCTAGCCGGTGTTCTCACCCGTGGCCTGGGGCTAAACGGTATCACTTCGTCGACCCCCCTGCCCACTGAGCTGGATCAACATCACGAACGGTGGCAGTTATTCATCAATAATCTTTCTATCTCCCGTTTTGCCAATCATGCCAGCAAAGCATCGAAGAAAAAACAAATGTTTTATGATGCCTTATTCTGGCTGAAGAACTGGCCATGACAATAGCTGAGCTAGAGTTTCTTTCACCTGCATGGCTCTGGTTATTACCCGCTCTTGCCCTAATTGCAATGATATGGAAGAAGGCCGCTGACAAACAGGGTGAAGACGCGCAACCTCTCAGTTTTATCAGTCCCAGCTCTGATCTGCACGTTCGTCTGCCAATACTTGATCGCCTGCAAATAGAACAGACCGTTCAACTGAAAAATTATACACTGGACAGGCTTGTCATCTGGCTTGTACTTTCCAGTCTGATTCTCGCTTTAGCCCAACCGGTAAAAACAGGCAGCCGTATCCCTGATCAACCCGATCAGCGGGATATCACTTTTATTGTCGACGCCTCGGTCAGCATGTTATTGAGGGATTATATTCTTGATGGCGAACGTATAGATCGTATGAGCTTTCTTAAAAGCTTCCTCGACCGCTTTGTACAACGGCTCGAAGGTGACAGAATCTCTGTTATCGTATTTGGTGAATCGGCATACACCTTTGTTCCGTTAAATGAAGATCAGTCTCTTACCCGACGCATGCTGTCGCGTCTCAAAACCACTATGGCAGGTCGCTTTAATGCTCTCGGTGAGGCGATTGCCCTGGCCGTCAAGGAGGCAGGCAATGACCCTGATCGGCGAAGGCTACTGATATTATTTACCGATGTCGGCGATTCAACCGACAGCATTTCTCCTGTAGCAGCCGCCAAACTGGCAAAAGAATCCAGTCTGCCAATGTATACCATTGCGATCGGTGCCTCCAGTTATGACGCTGCAGAAGAAGAACTGGCCGGCCTGATATACCATCCAGCTGATATAAAATTACTCAAAAAGATGGCGGAGCTTACCGGAGCAAAAAGCTATCAGGCCGGAGATGAGAAGGCGCTTGAAAATGCCATTAAAGATATTGATCTACGCGAGAAATATAAAAAAGAGCTTGCCCCCCGCTATTTCAGCATAGCGCTGTTCCCAGTACCCTTAATCGCCGGCCTGCTGATTCTTTCCCTGTACCAGTTTTTTCGATTAAGCCGGAGTATCGGCAAATGATTGACGCTACATGGATAGAGAGTGTGTACTGGCGGGAACCCCTCTGGCTACTGCTTGCATTTCAGCCTATTGTCCTGCTGGCAATACGAAGGCTGTCAAATAAAAACAAACTGTCAATCTACGCAGACCCCGAACTGCAGGCGTGGACTGGCTGGCAAAGGACTGAAAAACCACTGTCATGGTTATTCTCGCGCAATACTTTGTACATTACAGGCTGGCTGTTACTGGCGATCTCAATGGCTGGGCCGCGCCTGCTGCTTGAGCAGCCTGCTTCGGCAGACACTCCGAACATGAATATCATGATCGTCGTCGATGCCTCACGCTCCATGCGAACACGTGACATTGAACCGAGTCGCCTGCGGCGGGTACAGATTGAAATCAATGAACTGTTGCAGAACGCACCCCACAGCCGCATTGGCATCATCCTCTACACCTCCCGCGCACATCTTCTACTGCCATTTACTCGTGATTTCGACGCAGTACGATATTATTTAAAACTCATCGATTCGATTCCTCTGCCGACTTATGGCAGCCAGGCCAGTGGAGCACTTGAACTGGCAGGGAAAGAGATCGAGATATCATCATTTGACAATAAATCCACCGTTCTGTGGCTAACTGACGGTGATATATCCAACAGCAACGATTCACTGAAAAAAGTCCGGGCAGCTATTAATAATCTGGACAAGGCATCAATACCGCTATACATACTCGGGCTGGGCAGCCCGGAAGGAGATGCCATCCCTGGCAATGAAACTGGATGGTTGCAGCATGAAGGGCGCCCCGTTATTTCACGCATGGACGAGACCTTACTTGCAGATCTTGCAAAACTGGGACAGGGGCGCTTTATCATTGCGCAGAATGACGACAGTGACTGGCAATACCTCTATCGGCAGGGTATGGCTGCTGGAACGGCCGCTTTCGCTGACAGGATCAGCAACGATGAAACAATCTGGCAGGAACTCTACCCCTGGTTTCTGTTCCCTGCCATCATACTACTGTTTATTTGCCTGATGCCTTACCGTCTGCAACCTGTTAGCAGCCCTAATGTACTCGTGCCAATGTGCCTGTTGATAGCTGCCTCTTTGTTACAGTCAAGCGAAGCATCCGCCTCAGATCATGCTGCTGAACAGGCTAAACTCGCTTACCAGAATTATGCCGCCGAGAAATTTGATCTGGCTACTGATTTCTATCGCCAGATATCCGGTTTCCACGGTCGGCTTGGTGAAGGCAATAGCTATTACCGACTGGCTGAGTACTCACAGGCAATCACGCAATTCAATCAGGCCGTAATGCTTGCAAACAACGATCAGCAACGCGGCAGCGCTATCTATAATTTGGCAAATGCTACCTTTATGACTGGAGACTATGCATTGGCCGCAGTGCTTTATAGAGATTCCCTGTTGTATCGCCCCTCGCATGAAGCATCGATTGCCAACCTCAACATCAGTCTAACGTTGCAGCAACTTATCGAAGATCAGATTCAACAGGGCAATGCCAGCCGTATGGGAACTGGTCCACGCACCGCTCGTGCAGAACAGGGACTGGACATCAACAACCAGGGGTCCCTGGCATTCGATAATGAAGAAGAAAGAAAGAATACTGAACTCCCCCTGCCCGATATTCCGCCACAGGAACTATCGAAACTACTGGCCAGGGGTCTTGCGCATGTGCGCCTGGCACAAAATGGAAGTACATCTGCTGGCGTTAACGCCGACAATAATCAATCCCGATGGTATCAGGAAATCACCGCTGCCCGACTGCGTATGCGTGAGCTGGAAGATCTCCAGGCACTATTATGGAAACGTCTGTTTGAGATGGAAGAAGGTTTTCCAGCACCGCTGGAAGAAGCAGAAATTGTCCCCGGTGTCCTGCCATGGTGAGTCTGCTCAAAAATCTGTACTTTATTCTGCTGATATTTCCCGTATTAGCACTGGCAAAGCCATCGCTTAAAATTGAGCTGAAACACGTTACAGGAGAATACGGCAGACCGGTCACTCTGAAGATCATTGCTGAAGGTCTAAAGACCGATCTGTCACGCCTGCAACTCAATGCGCTGTCTGCGCAGTTTGCCATAGATTCCCGGGATCTTGAGAGTGAAATAGTCCAGCAAAATGAGGGGGTACGCGAACAGCCCAATAATGAAAATGGGTCAGGTGAAATTACTCGGCAGATACTCAGGCTGAAAATGTATCCACGCCAAACAGGCAAGCTGTTGATACCTGCCTTTACCCTGGACAAAATCAGCAGTGGCGAAGAAATTCTTACGATTACGGATGCAAGGGATAAGGGAACAAAAATCCTGCTGGACAGCAATATCTCATCAACGGAGGTCTGGCAACGCGAACAGATTCTTGTCTCTCTAACGCTTGGCACAGCAGAAGAATTCGCTACTATCAAACCTGGAGATCTACCTGTTTACGGAATTGAGATTACAGCACTACCCATAAAACGCGTGTGGACAGAAAATGAAAATGGTGGCAAATCAACAATCACAGCTGGATGGTCTTTGATACCGCTACGGCCAGACATTTCGCAAATCGAATTACCGCCGATTGAGTATCACCTGAACGGCGTCGTCAGACGCGTCTTTTATCTGCCAAAGGTCAGGCTTAAAGTCCGCCCTCTGCCCTCATACCTGCCACCCACTATTCCTGTTGGAAAAGTTGACATCAAATCATCGATCACAACAAAAATTTCTGCATCAGAAGGACTACTTTATACGGATGATCTCGCCTACTGGAATATTACTATCGAAAGTAAATCACTGACACCCTATTGGCTACCACCGATACTCAGGCAGATACAATCCAGTGACGGCATTCATTTCTTTCCTGCCACCAGCGTGCGGAGCATGCAACCTGACAATAAGGGTGTAAACGGTCGAGTGAGTCATACGATCCCTTTCAAACCTTTACAAAATTGTTTTGTAGATATCCCGAGCTTAAAGATTCAATATTTTGACCCCGTTACAGGCAGGCTTGAGACGCTAGTGCACCAGGCAGAAAAACCCTTTTCAGCTGGAATCATCAGCCGTCTTTTACTCGTTCTGCCTGTAGCCGTGTTTATTCTAGCTCTGGTATGGTGGCTTTATCGTCACTTGCTCACCCGGATCCGATACAGAAAACAGCATCAACAGGCCATTTTGCGTATTCGACAGGCAGACACGTCCCAGGAGGTAGTAGCAGGCTTAAGACAGGCCGGGGAAGCTGAGGGCTGGCCTGTTAATCTAAGTTTGACTGACTGGCTGGCACGCTGGAATAAGAAATATCAATCCGACCCGAAGCTTGATCAGACTATAAAGTCACTGGCATTACTCCATTATGGCAAAGAAAAAGCAATGAACTTACTGAAAGACAGGCAAATAATGATTACTGATCTGGTCGATCTTGTGGCTTCGCCCAGGGCGGGCAGAAAAATGGATAGCAGGCCGCTTTCGCGGAGCTAGCGCTAGTTACGACTTGTGTCTCGACTCACCATCGAAGAGTCGTACATTACCACATGCCCTTTCCCCAATCGTTTGGCATGATACATAGCTATATCTGCTTTACGTATTTCCGCCTCTATTTTATTGGTTTCAGAACCCAGCAGAGTTACACCCAGGCTGGAATTAAGTTGAATAAACTTGTTTTTATATTCGATGGGCGCTGCCAGCATAAGCTTGATTTTTTCTGCAAAAGCCATGGCTTCCTTCGCCGCTTTGATATTGGCATCATTGAGTTGCTTTATCAGAATAATAAATTTATCCCCACCCACTCTACTGACCACATCCTCTTTCCTCATGCCATTTTGTAAACGTTGTCCAACTTCAATAAGCACGGCATCGCCAGCATCATGCCCATAGCTATCATTTACATCTTTAAATTCATCAAGATCGACCAGAATCAGGGCGGCATGAATGTGATGCCTGGCGCATTCTGCAAGCGTTTTTTCCATGCATTTCAGGAAAACCCGGCGATTCGGCAGACCCGTAAGCGGGTCAGTATAGGCCATATCATCAAGTTCGATAATTGCCTCGTCACGTTCTCGCTTGAGCGGGTTTATTATCCAGTAATAAATAACCGGCGAAGATATTAAAACCAGCAATAATACATCGAGTACTGCTTCAGTCGTATGAGAATAACGGTTTGAAAAGGTTTCCAACACAAGCATTATGAATAGTTCTGACACTGCAATGACCATTGCAATACGAAGCATCACCTGTTGGGCTGTAATCTTTGGATATTTCATCTGTCTAAGCAATCACTGGCATTATCTGGTCAGAATTCCGGTTACCACTGTTTTTCTCTGGCTTTTTCATGAATCAATAGAGGTGCACATAAGTAGAGCATACATCACAGTGTTTTCTTAAATCTGCTCCAGTGGGTTCTGACGATAGTACAAAGACATTTCCCTGTATATACCCGGGTAGTGTTCCCGCAACAATTTGGGGGCCATAAAAAAGTACTCTGAAACCACGGCAAAAAACTCAGCGGGACTCTGGGCTGCATAGGGATCAATAGAAACATGATGACCGTCTTCCAGCTCTCTGAGCAAACGATCATATGCGCAGCTGAATATGCGGGTCCAGTTTTCCCTCTTCATATCTTTATTTAGCACCGGCATTCCATTTGCGACACCATTGAGCATATCCAGTTTATGGGCAAATTCATGCAATACTACATTCGACCCGAAGTGACGCGCATCCTGTCTGTCTGGATCTGCATCCGCCCATGAAAGGATGACCGGCCCTCTGCCCCATGCCTCACCACCCAGTGTTCGTTCTGAACTGTGTATCACCCCTGCTTCATCAACGTGTTCATAATCAACAATAAAGGCATCGGGGTACACAATCACCTCACGCCAACCGTCAAAATCGCTATAATTTCTATTTAGAATCAGCAGACAGGCCTGCGCGGCAATCTGCACCATCATTTTCTCAGACAGTTCCATCCCTGCTGCCGCAGTAAACTCCTTTTCATGCAGGAAAAGTCCAGTCAACTTACGCAAACGTGTAAGTTGCTTCGTACTGAGTCGATTAAACAACGAAAGATTTCCGGTACTCTGCTGCCAGAGCTGAAAGGGGATACGCGTATCGCGCAACACCGTAGACCGATACCAACGTTTAAGGCCGTTTAGCAAAACTTTCTCTTTCTTTATTGATTTGATAGAGAAAAACCAGCATCGACATCCGACTATTACTTTATAAGTTTTTTCCGAGTAAGGCTTTCAATAACTTTTTGCGCGGCCACATACCCGCGTATCGAAGAACCATCGGACAAATATATTGTTGGTGTTCCTTGCACACCAACCCTCTGACCCAGCTCAAATCCTGTTCGAAGTACCTTGTCAGCACCGCAGCTTCCGTTTCCCAGCTTGCCTTTGTTAATACCCATCGCGATATTCATTGCCCTGTTTCGATTTTCCGCACACCAGACCGAAAGCATATCTTTGTATCCCGGACCGTTATCCATCCCCCTGGGAAAAGGTATATAGCGCACGCTCACACCGGCTTTCTGCAGTGGTGGAACTTCCCTGTGAAATTTTTTGCAAAAAGGGCAGCTGGTGTCAGTAAAAACGGTGATTGCTGCCTTTTCATTTTTTTCTGACCTGAAAATAATTAACTCTTCTTCAGGAAATGATTTTAGCAGGGGAATATTTTCTCTGGCCTGCGCCTGTTGTGTCAGGTTGATGCCATTCTTTAGATCCAGAAGATTGCCAATCAGGGCATACTCTCCGTCTTCCGTAACATAGGCAAACTTGTTTCCTATTTTTACCTGGTAAATTCCGTCTACAGGTGTCTTTTCGAGCGTACTGATAGTTCTATCGGGTAAAAGTTTTTGCAAATTCTCCAGGCGCGAATCTGCGGCCGTATTTTTGCCACTTGTGCTTTTTCCAGCAGATGCTTTCTTCTGTTGAGGAAATGGATTCCGTTCCAGCCACGCCGAATATACTTTATCGCCCCACTTTGACTGAAAAAAGGCGATGACATCCAGTGTCTGCTTAGCATCCAGTTTGTCTTTAAATGCCGGCATGACACCGCCAAGCTTAATGCCTCCATCCCGGATAGTATTACCCAAAACCTTTATCGAGTGATGCCAGGCATGCCCTGTGCCATTCAGTGGCGGTGGCGGATATTTTCCATTGCTGCCTGTTTTACGCCAGTCTTTGGTTCCCTCAGCATTTGACTTGTGACAAGAAGCACATTGACTTGCATATAAATCTGCTCCCTTAGCTACCTGATCGTCAGAATACCATCTTGCTGCCGCAAACAACTGGCTGGGAGCAAGTAAATATCCAATAATAAGAAGTAAAAATATTTTCTGGTTCATAGGT
>FXBF010000957.1_pt1 | contig 10054 bp, 7 predicted proteins | sample 5335321 | NCBI WGS metagenome assembly FXBF01 (sample SAMEA103928391, study PRJEB20085) | sediment metagenome | isolation source: sediment | reverse complement strand
GCGCCCGTAGGTCATATAGATCGCCGGGAAGACCGTGAACTCCTGGTTGTGGCGGTAGACGATCAGGGGCTTGTAGCCTTCGGTGCTGAGGATGAGCGTGTCGCTCTTCTCCGGGATGCCGAGCCACTCGGCCTGCGCGTCGACGTGAACGGGCGCGTACTCCTTCCAGACGGCACCGCCCAGGTGAGGCATCTGGGGCGCGGTAGCCGTGGCCAGGATCACCAGGGGCATCGTGGGCACGACCTCAAAATCTCGCAAAGCATCGAAGATCTTTTCGGCCGAGATGCTCTTCTCCATCTGGCGATCGCAGTCGAAGACAAATACGCCGTCCTCGAAGCGGGCCGACCTGCGGCTCCCCTGAGCATCGATTCCCTCAATGAGAAACGTATGCTCCAGATAGCGATCTCGGTGCGCGGGCACCGGCATCTCCCAGAACGGATAGCCCTTGCGGTAGAGCATCTCCAGCACGTCGGCCAGGGGCTTTGTGAGCGCTTGGGAGAACGGCTGCTCCGGGATGATATCCAGGCCGATCAGCTGGGAGAACTTCCGGCGGATATTTATGATGCGTTGAGCTACGTCTCCTTCCCCGCTGTATTTCTGATAGATCGCGTCGATCTCATCATAGCGCTTGCGGAACGCCTCGATGTTCTGCTCCGGTGCGCTCTTGATGCGATTTTGGCCGTCTTTCATGACGGCATCTGGGTCGTAGCGGAGTTCGTCTTGCAGGTGGATCACCCGCTCCGGATCCAGAATCTGGGGGTTTACGATCACGTACTGGACGCGATGGCCCTTGGGCGCGTCGTGGCCCGGATGGAAGTTGTCATACGCGACGTTCCAGATCTCGTCGTCCGCGAGCCCTGCGTGCTCTGCGATCTTCCGCAGGACAGAATTGCCGTAGACCTCATCGATGGGCAGATTCGGGTTCAGGTGCGAGAACGTGCAGATTAGCTGTACGCCGGCGTAGATCTCTCGGAGGTCCGGGTAGCGAACGCTGCGCCGTCGGGCTCCCTCGTGGAGGAGGCCCACGTTCCGCTCGATGACGGCTTCGATGTCGAAGTGCCCCAGCGGGGTCCCAAGAGAGGGGAGATTCTGGGAGGACCGGTCCACCTTCGTCCGCTCTTTGCAGCCACAGCTCATCGCTTCATCACCACGCTCCGACCCGACAAGTTGTGCATAAGGGTAACAGAGCCTCCGGCCCAAAACAAGGCCGGTTCCCTTGACAGCTTTTGGCCCGTCGACTATGATGTATTCGGCATTTTGTACGATCGAGGAGGAGTGATTAGCGATACCGAACACGAAGTCGGCCCAGAAGCGGATGAGGCAGAGCCTCGTCCGCCGCGAGCGCAATTTGCAGCGCAAGCAGGCGCTGAGGCGCGCCATGAAGCAGCTGAAGAAGGCCATCGCCGCCGGCGATAAGGCGAAAGCGGACGGACTGGTGCCGGAGCTGATGAAGATGGCGGACAAGGCGGCCAAGCATCGGACGATTCACCCGAACAAGGCCGCGCGCATCAAGTCCCGTCTGATGAAGCGCCTGCAGGCGCTCTCGTAGCTCCAACCCTTCGCATGAGCTCAAGAGCCCGTACGTCCCTCGTCCACTGCGATCGGCGGTGGGAGGTCCTTCAGCTTCCGCAAGGCGCCGTCGAGCGACTCACCGCCGAGCTGGGGGTCTCGCCTCCGGTGGCCCGCGTGCTGGCGATCCGGGCTCAGGGCGGTGACCCGCGCAAGCTGCTGGAGAACGACCTCGGGAGTCTCAGTTGCCCCTTCCAGCTCCGCGGCATCGAGCGCGCGATCGAGCGCATCGAACGGGCCCTCGAAGGCGGCGAGAAGGTCTTCATTCATGGGGATTTTGACGTCGACGGGCTCACCAGCTCTGCGCTGCTCTATCGAGCGCTCCACCGGCTCGGGGCCCCTCATCTCAAGGTCGAGATCGAGGACCGCGAGCGCGGCCACGGTCTCAACGCCGAGGTGGCTCAGAGGATCCTCGCCGAAGATTTCGACCTTCTCATCACCACGGATTGCGGGATTTCAGACATTGAGTGTGTGAAAACGCTGCAAGAGAAAGGCGTGGACGTGATCATCACGGACCACCACCAACAACCGGAGGAGCTACCTCCTGCCTGCGCGATCATCAACCCCCGGCAGGCCGAGTGCGCCTATGCCAATCCGGACCTGGCCGCCGTGGGCGTGATCTATCAGACGGTCTCCGCGCTCTTCGAGCGTCTGGGGCTCGGCCAGGAGGCCGCTCAGGAATATTTAGATCTCGTCATGCTGGGAACCGTTGGGGATCTCGTGCCGCTCGTGCGCAACGGAACGGCCGAGAATCGCATCCTCGTGAAGGAAGGCCTTGCGCTTCTCGCACAGGACGGCGGGAGCCTGGGGCTGAGGGTGCTGATTAAAAGGCTCTCGCTGGACCTTCAGCGGCTCACCGCGGGCGAGCTGAGCTACATCGTCATCCCCAAGCTGAACGCGGCGAACCGGGTGGGCGATCCGCGGGTGGCCTTCCTGCTCCTCACCACGGAGGACCCGGAGAAGGCCGAGTACTGGGCGAGCATCCTGCTCGACTACAACGCCGATCGCCAGGTGGCCCAGGAGGGCCTGCGGAGCCAGGCCGAGGAGCTCCTGCAGCGCGAGATCGATCTGGGGCGGGACAAGATGATCATCTTGTCCGGAAAGTATTGGAATCCCGGGATCATCGGGCTGGTCGCCTCCGACCTCGTGGAGAGATACTATCTGCCGACGATCCTGATCTCCGAAGGGGACGAGTTCGCCCGCGCCTCCGGCCGCAGCATTTCGGAGTTCAATCTGATCGAGAGCCTGACCCATCACAAAGACCTCTTCAAGCGCTACGGCGGCCATCACATGGCGGCGGGCTTTTCGATCCAGAACGAGCGCATCCCGCAGCTGAAGGACGAGCTGGGCGCGTACGCCCGCGAGGCGCTCGCGGACTTTGCAGGGCCGACCCAACGCATCGACACGGAGCTCTATCCCGACGAGATCTCCCTGGAGCTGTACGAGGAACTGAAGCGCTTGGGGCCGTTCGGCGTGGGCAACCGCGAGCCGCGGTTCCTGCTATGCGATGTGAAGATCTGCGAGATCCGCACGGTGGGCAACGGCGCGAAGCACCTCAAGCTCGTCGTGCGGGCCGGGGACCGCGATTTCGATGTGATCGGATTCGGCTTCGGGGATCAGATTAGGAAGATCGAGCGTGCGGAGCGGATCGACTTGGTCTTCAAGCTCGACCGGGACGACTGGAACCGCGTACCCCAAGCCCAGCTGGAGCTCGTAGATGTGCTTGAGCCTTTGAACTCGCCGTAAACCGGCCGCGCCCAGCTGAGCGCCCGATCTGTCAAGATCCTGAGCATGAAGAGCGGGATGAGCCGCACGCGCCACAGGCGCTTTGGCTGTCGGAGCGCCCGCCAGAGCCACTCCAGCCCGACTCCCTGCCAGCAGCGCGGCGCCCGCGGCAGCCGCCCGGAGAGCACGTCGAAGCTGCCGCCCACGCCCATCATGACCGCCACCCTCAGCCGCGAACGATGGCGGACCATCCAGAGCTCTTGTCTGGGCACGCCCATGCCCACCAGCAAGACGTCGGGCCGGGCGCGCGCGATCGCGCTCACGACCGCCGGCTCCTCGCTCGACGAAAAATATCCGTGATGGGTTCCGACCATGTTCAGTCCGGGAAAGCGGCGCTGGAGGCGCTGCGCGGCGGCGTCCGCCACGCCGGGGGCTGCGCCCAATAGAAAGAGCTGATCCCCTCGCTCGGCTGCGCGCTCACAGTACGCCTCAATGAGATCGATGCCGGCGACGCGCTCGGGCAACAGGGCATCGAGCCACCGCGAGGCCCATACGATCCCCGCGCCGTCGGCCGTCACCAGATCGGCCCTCTGATAGATCGCCCGGAGCTCAGGATCGCGGCGGGCTCGCATGATCGCCGTGGTATCCGGCGTGACCACGAGCCGGGAGCGGCCGCACGGTCCCTCATCAATCCAATGTTCGATGCACGTAAGCGCGCCGGACAACGAAACCCGATCGATGGGAACTCCGAACAGCTCTACGCAATCTGTGCCGTCGCGGGTCTCACTTTTCAGCTTTGGGATGGCCAGTGGCCAAGCGGCTGCGCCCTCCCTCTCACCGGCGTACATCTCCGTGCACGTGGTCATCTCAATATCTTAGCCGGAGACCGTCCGCGTGTGAAATGACCCCCGTCCGGGCTCAGCGGGACGTCCGTCGGTTCGAACCCCACGACCGATATGATGTGTCGGGAGGGATCGACGAGGTGTTCCAGACGTTTTGGGCCCGCGCGCTCGACTCGATCCTCTGGGGCGCGGCGCTTGGCTTCGGCCTGCTCCCCATCTTTAATGTACCACTCGGGCTGGAAGAAGCTGCTCGTCTGAGTGAGGCTGGGTTGGGGATAGCCGCGGCTTTACGGGTCTCCCCCTATCACATCTCCCGAACGCCGAGGAGCCGTCCCCGCTTCAGGATCCTCAACCGGGTAAAATGAGTCCATGACGCGGACGAGGAAGATCCTCCATGTGGATATGGACGCCTTCTATGCGTCCATCGAGCAGCGTGACCGTCCGGAGCTGCGCGGGCGACCCGTGATCGTGGGCGGACAGCCCGAGGCTCGCGGGGTCGTCGCCGCGGCCTCCTATGAGGCGCGAACGTTCGGCGTGCGCAGCGCGATGCCCACCGTCCGGGCGCTCCGGCTCTGCCCGCAGGCGATCGTCCTGAAGCCCCGCATGGGACTCTATCGTGAGGTCTCCTGGCAGATCCGCTCGATCTTTCAGTCGTACACGCCGCTGGTGGAGCCGATCTCGCTCGACGAAGCGTTTCTAGACATGACGGGTAGCGAACGACTCTTCGGCCCGTCAGAACAGATCGGCCGCGAGATCAAGCGGCGCATCTCTGAGGAGCTTCAATTGACGTGCTCCGTGGGCTTAGCCCCGAACAAATTCCTGGCGAAGCTCGCGTCCAATTATGGAAAGCCTGACGGCTTCACCGTGATCCGGCCGCAAGATGTCGAAGCGTTCTTGCGCGATCTCCCCGTGGAGAAGCTGTGGGGCGTGGGACCGGCCACGGCCCGGAAGCTGCGGGATCTGGGGCTTCAAACGGTGGGAGATCTGCGCCGGGTGCCACGTGACAGATTACTGGAAGGCTTCGGCAAGTGGGGCCTCAGACTGCATGAGCTGGCGCGGGGAATCGACGAGCGGCCCGTGGTGCCGGAGCGCGAGCCCAAATCCCTCAGCCGCGAGACGACGTTTCCCGAAGACCTGCGCGATCGCGATGCGCTCCAGAAAGTGTTGAGGGAATTGGCCTACAAGGTCATGCACGACCTGCGCGAGGAGAAGAGAAGAGCGCGCACGATTCAGATCAAGGTTCGTTTTGCGGATTTCACGACGATCACCCGCCGCCTCACGCTTCCGGAGCCGACCGACGCGCTCCGCGTCATCTCCGAGGCCGCGCGGCTGCTCCTCGAACACAAAGTCGATTTGGCAGATCGGGGAGTGCGCCTCTTGGGAGTTGGCGTTTCAAATCTTGCGGAACACACGACGAGAGAGACGCCGCTCTTCGAGAACTTAGTGCACGGCGACACGGATGACGAGCTCGATCGCGTAGTGGAAGAACTCCGCCGCCGTCTGAGCCGCAATCTACAAGAGGAGGTCGAACCCCATGTCAGAGCGGAATAACGTCGAGAACCCAGCGCCGAAGCGGACCCGGCGATTGACGGACGTCGCCTCCATATGCTACTATTCAGGAGCTATGTCGATAAAGCTATATCGGAGGCGATATATGCGCGCGCTCCTCGCCATGCTGCTCGGCGGGCTCATCGTTCTGGGAGCGGCCGCCCCTTCTGCTCCGGCGCAAGGGACGCAGCAGGCGTCCGCGCCCGTTCAACTGCTGCTCGTGGACGAGACGCGGACGCTCCAGGCCTCGCTCCTGGTGAACGTAATGGCCGCTGCATTGCAACGGACGGGGCTCTTCGAGATCGAGGCCGTCTTCGCGAACGTAGAGTCAAGCTTCGACGATCCCTTGGGCGAGAACTCCACGGATCGCGTCTACGAGATGGTCGTGATCGTCCCGCGGGAGGAAGAGCTTCAAAATATGCGCCAGATCTGGATCGCGACCTGTCCGATCACCCACGAGACCCGGCCCGAGATCGCAGCGGGCGTCCGGACGATTCAGCGGCTCCTAGACGAGCGATCGCAGGGCTTGGTGAAGGCCCTCAGCGTGCTCGACGACGCGCTTCCCGGATATTTCGCCTCGTTGTTCGAGAAGCACGGTTGGCTCGAGTGCTGAGGGAGGGATGTGCATCGCCGTGATGCACCGCTTCACGTGTGCCATCATGCTTTGGGTGGAGAACCATCCCGGATGGACGCTGGGGATGGTCGGGCTCGTCTCGCTCTTTTTCATGGGAGTCCTTCTCACCCGTGGCATCGAGTTCAAGACGGATTTTAAAAAATTCCTCCCCAAAGACGAGGCGGCCTTCCAGCGCCTCGATCGCGCGGAGGCCACCTACGGCTCCCAAGATCTCTTCTTGGTGTCGATCGTCGCCGAAGAGACGATCTTCAAGCTCTCGACGCTCCGAAAGTTCAAGGAGATGGAGGAGGAACTGGCCGACCTCCCCGGTGTCGACGAGGTGCAAGGCCCGGCCACGGCCTATGTGATCTACGGGACGGTCGACTCTGTGGTCGTCGAGAAGGCGATGGAAGCGATCCCGAAAGACCCCAAAGAAGCGGAGAACTTCGTTAAGAATTATAGAGAACGGGTGATGGGGGATCGCAACATCAAGGGCTGGCTGATCAGCGAGGATGGCCGGGCCGGGGCGATCTCCATCAAGCTGAAGCCCGGGGCCGACGCACCCACGGTCGTGCAGGCCATTCAAGAGATCATCGAGCAGGGGCCGGAGAAGGTCTATTTGGCGGGCGAGCCTGTGCTGCGCAGCGTCATGGCCCAGAGCATGGTGCGCGATATGCGCGTGCTTGTGCCCTTCGTCGTCATCGTGATGGTGTTCGTGCTCCTCCTCAGCTTCCGCAGCGTGCGCGGGGTGCTCTTGCCCATCGCCGTCGTGCTCTTCAGCACGCTCTGGGCCATCGGCACTATGGCCCTGGTGGGCGCGCCCATGACGCCCTTCGGCGTGATCATGCCCGTGATGCTCATCGCCATCGGGGCCGCCGACGGGATCCACATCCTCAACAAATACAATGAGGAGGCGGCCAAGCGGCGCGAGCGGGGCCCGGAGGCCCGCCGGGCGATCGTGCTAGCCACCATGGAGGAGATGGCCTCCCCGGTGGTGATGACCTCGCTCACCACCGCCGCCGGGTTTCTGGCACTGCTCACCTCGTTCCTCTGGCCACAGCGGCAGTTCGGAGTCTTCACCGCCGTGGGGATTCTCTACGCCATGGTCCTCTCGCTCACCCTCATCCCGGCGCTGCTGGCCCGACTGCCCCTGCCGCGCTTCGATGGGGAGCGGTTCGAGCGCAGCCGCCTCACCCGGCTGCTGGGCGGCTGGGGCCGGACGATCAGCACCAACCCGGTCCTGACTCTGGCGATCTCCGCGGCCCTGGTGCTCGCGTTTGCGGTCGCCATTCCGGGACTGGAGGTCGAGACGCGGGCCGACGAGTTCCTGGGACGCGACCACCCTGTGGTGCAAGCGATGTACGCCATGGAGGACCACTTCGGCGGGAGCTATCAGCTCGCGGTCGAGATCGACACCGGCCGCCGCGACGGGTTGAGAGATCCCCAGGTTCTCAACAAGATCGCGGCCCTGCAAGACTATCTGGAGTCGCGGCCCGAGATTGGGAACGTCACCTCGGTGGCCAGCATCGTCCGGCAACTCAACGAGACGCTCCACGCCTCCGATCCCCAGTATTATCGCATTCCGGACGATCCGCGCCTGGCCGCCCAGCTCTTTCTCCTCTATGGCCGGAAGCCCGGTCAGCTCTTCTTGGGCGACTACTCGAAGGGGGAGGTGCTCGCCCGGCGAAAGAACATCGGGAGCACCCGGATGGCCCAGCTCGTTCGCGACGTTCAGCAATACCTCGACGAACACTTCAACGGACCGGGGGAGCCGAAGGCCGAACTCGTCGGATCCACCCAGTTGTATGTGGCGCTACTCGCCCGCATCATCCAGAGCCAGTCCGCCAGCCTCACCGCCAGCATCGTGGTCGCCGGGATCATCGTCGCGCTGCTGATGAGCTCCTGGGTGGCGGGCCTGCTCAGCCTGCTCCCGCTTCTGCTTACGCTCATCGCGGAGTTCGGCGTGATGGCCTATACCGGGCTGCCCTTGGATATGGGCACGATCATGCTCGGCTCGATCGCCGTCGGAATCGGGATCGACTATGCGATCCACTTCCTGCATCGGTTCCGGCTGGAGGCGCGGCAGGGCCGGACGCCGCGAGAGGCGTTCGACGAGACGATCCGCACCGCGGGCCGCGGGATCGCGTACAACGCGCTGGCGCTCATGCTCGGATTCGCCGTATTGCTGCTCAGCTCGTTCCAAAGCTTGGTGACGTTCGGATTGTTGCTGGTGCTCACCATGGTCGTGGCCAGCATCAGCAGCTTCACGGTGATCCCGGCGATCCTGCTGCTCCGGCAGCCCACCTTCCTGCGGCGACCGAGCCCGGTGGTAGAATCGCAGCCGATGGCAGCCAACCCGAAATGATGGCCAATCACGAAGGAGGGACGATCGCGATGAAATCAATCCGGACTGTGAAGACGATCGTACGATGGGGTATGTTGGTATTGCTCGGCGTGGGGGCCTTCGGCCCCGTGCTCCACGTCGGAGCTCAGGGGGATCTCACCGGAGACGAGATCCTGCAGAAAGCCGACGAGAATAGCTCGTTCGTGCGGGAGGGGAGTCGCATCTCGCTGGTGCAGTTCGACCTCATCTTCCCTGATACGTCGACGGGCAGCCGGACGTTCGCCTTCTTCGCCAAGCGCGAACCCGACGGCACGGATAAGCTACTCATCTACTTCCTGAAGCCGGAGCTCGAGTGCGGCACAATCTTCATGAGCATCGACCCGGCGGACCCGGCGGAGAAGAAGAGGCTGTGGCTCTTCCTCTCGGGCCTCGGGCAGGTCAAGGAGCTCGTCTCCGATGAGGACCGCAAGGCGAGCTTCGCCGGGAGCAACCTGAAGAACGACGAGGTCGGCAGCTTCAACCTCGCCCGTGACTACTCCGGTGAGCTGCTCGGCGAGCAGGGGGTCGAGCTGAAGTCTTGGCTCGGCGAGCCGCAGACCCGCGCGGCCTACAGAATCGCGATCGCGCAGAGGCCCGACGCCGACGTCGATTTCCCCACAGGGACCGTGTGGATCGACAAAGAGGCGTTCCTGACGCTCAAGGGCGAGTTCGTGAATAACGCGGATCAGCTCGAGCAGACCGTGGCCTTGGACGAGTTCGTGGAGTTCGAGGGGGACATCGTGCCGAACCGCGTGGAGGTGGCGAACGTGCTCGACGGGAGCAAGACGACGGTGCTCATCCTGGAGCGCCGGGTGGTCGAGCCGGATCTGCCGGACGAGATCTTCACGCCGGAAGCCCTGAAGGACTTCAACCCGGAGGACTTCGGCGTCGACTCGCCCTGCGCACCGTAACTATCGGGCTTCGATGCGGCCCAGCACAGCGTCAGCTCCTTGAGGCACGAGCTTGTAGACACCTTGCGCTAGCTCGACTTCCACCGTGGCCAGCTTCCCCGGCTCCACGAGCACCGTTGCGGCTCCCGCCTGTGCTCCTTCTCGCCGGATGACCACTGTGACCGCTCGGTCCAGCGAGGTGAGGAAGATTCGTAGGTTGCCTGCAGCGACCTTGAGCATGGCGGGGAAGGCCTGCTGCTCGTCAGAGCTCAAGATGAGCGCGAACTCCTGGACCTCGCTTGGTTCTGGTTGAGAACCCCTTTCGGTTGCTCTGAGAATGTGCTCGACCGTGTCCCTGCCTTTGCCAGCTGTGACTTTGAGCTGGAAGACGTAATTCCCTGCTACTTGAGGAGTGTAGGTCACCTGGCGACCGACAGCGGACCAAGAAGCCACTCCCGCAGGAGCAGAACTCAAGCTCCAAAGG
>FXBF010000956.1_pt1 | contig 10058 bp, 7 predicted proteins | sample 5335321 | NCBI WGS metagenome assembly FXBF01 (sample SAMEA103928391, study PRJEB20085) | sediment metagenome | isolation source: sediment | reverse complement strand
ATTAAGGTAATAAGATTGGGGGCATAACCATAACTACTAACCAATAATAATTATGTCTCACGGCTCACAGTATTTTTAACCTTGAACCTAGGACCTTTGTCCCTAACCACGAACCACGAACCACTTATCTCCTCCATGGCATGAAAAAATACTCAATGAGCGAGAGGAAGGAATAAAGCGGGGAGTTGGTGAATTTGTCGATTGGGATACAGCCAAAAAGAAAATAGGAAAAATAAAAAAGATGCCATGTGTGGACTAGCAGCTATCTTCTCGTACAGTAATTCATCTGCACCAGTTGATCGTGAGGAGTTAGCACGCATAAGTGAAGCTATGGCTTCTCGAGGGCCGGATGGAAAGGGAATTTGGATAGCAAAAGATAGAGATATCGGGTTCGCACATCGTAGACTGGCTATTCTGGATCTCAGCAATGAGGGCAGCCAACCGATGGCCACGCCCGACGGGAAGCTGCGCATTGTGTTCAATGGGGAAATCTATAATTATCGGGTACTCCGAGATAAACTGCATGCAAAAGGCCACCGTTTTCGATCGAGTGGCGACACTGAAGTTCTTTTATATGCCTATCGGCAATATGGCTTCGAAATGGTACATCACTTGCGGGGCATGTTCGCCTTCGCAATATGGGATGAAGAACGTCGTGGCTTGTTCATGGGCCGCGATCATTTTGGTATTAAGCCTCTCTATTATCACAACGATGGCCATACCTTCCGCGTTGCTTCGCAGGTTAAGGCTTTGGTCGCAGGACGGGGATTTATTACCGCACAAGAGCCTGCCGGGCATGTAGGGTTCTTCCTTTGGGGCAGTGTGCCTGAGCCATATACCCTGTATCAAAATCTTTTTGCCCTGCCAGCTGGCCACACTCTCTGGGTAGACGACAATGGTCCCCGCGTCCCCCAATGCTACTTTGACGTAGCAGAGGAACTTGCCCATGCCACCACCCAATCGACGCAAGATGCTTCCGTGAGGGAAACATTCCAGGGCGCGCTACGCGAAAGCATGCGCTACCATCTCATCGCCGACGTCCCCGTGGGCGTGTTTCTCTCATCCGGCGTGGATTCAGGTAGTCTAATGGCCCTAGCCGCTGAAGATACGCCCCACATCAACGCCATCACTCTGGGGTTTAAGGAATACGCAGATACAGCGCAGGACGAGACTCTGCTGGCCAGCAAACTCGCCGAACGTTATGGATGCAATCATCATATCGCACAGATCGCTCGTCAAGATTTTAATCAGGTGTTGCCCGATATACTCGCTGCCATGGATCAACCCACCACCGATGGCATCAACACCTATTTCGTGGCGAGGGCGGCGGCAAAAGCGGGGCTGAAGGTTGCCCTTTCCGGTCTCGGTGGGGATGAACTTATGGGCGGCTATCCCGGCTTCCGACAGATACCTATGCTGGTCGCCTGTGCCCGCTTCCCTGCCGCGCTGCCTGGTTTTGGCAAGGGGTTTCGATTACTTTCAGCGCCCCTGCTGAAACGCATGACTTCTCCCAAGTATGCGGGCTTGTTCGAATACGGCGATAGCTATGGTGGCGCATATCTCCTGCGCCGCAGTCTTTTTATGCCATGGGAACTGCCGAAAATACTTGGCCCAGACTTAGTGCGGGAAGGCTGGGAGTCCCTCCAACCGGTCGTCCGCATGGACGATCAAATTGCGAGGTTATCAACGCCGCATGTCCGAATCAGTACACTGGAACTCACTCATTACATGCGCAACACTCTGTTGCGTGACTCCGACTGGGCTGGTATGGCTCATTCCCTGGAAATACGCACACCACTGATAGATGTTGAACTATTTCGCGCCTTGGCACCCTATCTCGCAGGCGCGGGCATGACCCCTTCAAAACAGGACATGGCGCAAACGCCGGTCAACCCACTGCCTAATGAAGTGGTCAACCGACCCAAGACTGGGTTTTCGATTCCCGTACAAGGGTGGATTGAATCAGCAGGCTTGTCGAAGCAAGGACGTGGCCTGCGTGGGTGGGCCATTCGGGTGTATGACAGCTTTGAAGTGCCGGCCTTTCACAGTAAAGACCAACGGAAACACATTTTGGCCTTGGTTTCGGATGCCTTTGGGGCTGGTGGCGGCATTGCCAAATTCAACCGCGATCTTCTCACCGCCACGAGTGCATCTCCGATGGTTTCCAACGTTATTGCGGTTACCCGGGTTCAACCGAATCCACCAAAGAGCTTGCCTATTAAATTGCACTATGACACACGCGGTATCGGATATGACTTCCAATGTATCTCTGGGAAATGGAACTACATCCGTGAAGTGATACAGATTCTTCGACGTTATCGAAGGATTGATCTCGTCCTCTGCGGTCTTATCAGCTTGCTACCAATTGCCTACTTTGCTACGCGCATCAAACGTGCCCCCTTATGGTGCGTCATTCATGGCATTGATGCGTGGCAGCCGCACCGAAGCCGGCTCATTAATTGGATCATGCGCCATGCCGATGGTGTCATTGCCGTGAGCGAGTTCACAAAACAGCGCTTCGTAGAGTGGTCGGGGTTCCCTCTAGATAAAGTTCTTATTCTTCCAAATTGCTATGATCCTGTCTGTTATGAGTCAGGCCCTAAACCGGAATACCTGCTCCGCCGTTATGGATTGCAAGAAAAAACAGTGTTGTTGACCTTGGGCCGTCTTGCAAAAAATGAACAGTACAAAGGGTTTGACGAGATTATGGAATGTCTGCCCGCACTTGCGGAGCAAATTCCCAATATAGCCTACCTCATCGTGGGCGACGGAGATGATAAAAAGCGGTTACAGGATAAGGCAAACGCGCTTGGCATTACTGACCGTGTGATCTTCGCCGGCTATATCCCTGAATCGGAGAAGTCCAATCACTACCGCCTTGCCGATGCTTATGTGATGCCTGGCAGAGGAGAAGGCTTCGGTATTGTCTATCTCGAGGCTATGGCTTGCGGCATACCCACGGTGGGGAGCAAGCTGGATGGAAGTCGCGATGCACTGCGCAATGGCCAACTTGGCATTCTAGCTGATCCGACGAATCTCGACGATATCCAGAAGGCCGTTCTTCAGGCACTTGCACGGGGACGAGGAAAGCCCCCGGAAGGACTAGACTACTTTAGTGTCGGTGCCTATCGGCGGAGAACTCTCTTACACCTGGAACAGATGTTCGTTTTACATGGAAAGGGGTGGTGAGCCCCATGGCAAAGGACAACGTTACGTCTCAAGAGACGGCAGTAAAAAACCACCCATTAGAAGCGCCCGTTGGTGACCGACTCCGCACCCATCTCATTAAGGGCGCAGCGGGCAGTTTCGTGATCCAGGTCGGCTTCGCGGGGCTGGCGTTTCTCAATGCTATCATTCTCGCCCGCTTGTTGGGCGCGGGAGGCTATGGGGCGTTCGCGAATGCCATGGCTTGGGTGAGCCTGCTCGTGATCCCCGCCACTTTTGGATTTGGGACCTTGCTTGTTCGGGATGTCGCTATCTACCGCTCTCGTGGGGAATGGGCGGCATTAAAGGGCCTTTTAAGCTTTTCTAATAGTTTCGTTTTAGCCCTTTCAGTGCTCCTTACCCTTGTCTTTCTCGCCGTTGCCGGGTTCGTCTTTTCTGCGCCGGAGCAGGATATGATGCGCCTGTCGCTATGGATCGCAGCGCCACTGGTGCCGCTGTTTGCATTGTCAAACCTGCGCGAATCAGCCACCAGAGGGCTTGAACACGTCTTTCGTGCAAGTTTGCCCGGCATGATTTTCCGCCCTGGCCTGTTGTTGATAGGAATTATTTTGATCTACCTCCTGTGGCCCAACCGCCTCAGCGCCCCAGCGGCTATGGCGATCAATGTGGGCGCCGCCGCCGCCGCCCTGGCCGTGGGTATATGCTGGCTGAGGAAGGTTCTCCCATCCGAGGTCAAGCAGGCGCAGCCAGAATACAAAGCTGGATTCAATCTTAAAGCGGCATTCCCCATGTTGATCTATGGTGGCATGCAAATCATTCTAGGCCAGACCGATATCGTGATGCTGGGGGTAATGCGCAGCACGGAGGAAGTAGGTTTATATGCGGCAGCAAGCCGTTTGGCCTACTTGCTAGTATATGTGATGGTAGCGGCCAATATTATCATGGCACCAATCATGGCTCGCCTTTACACCAACGGGGAAAAGGCGCGGTTGCAGAAGATCCTGACCCGGGCAATTCGTATCGCTTTCTTGACAGTGTTGCCGTTCGGTCTGCTCATGATTTTTTTGGGAGAAAATATTCTTATTGTCTTCGGCCATGATTTTGTGGCCGCGAAAACAGCGCTTATTATTCTTGCTGTGGGCCGCTTGGTGGATGTTGCTTTGGGATCTGCTGCCCTGGTGCTTTCCATGACAGGTTACGAGCGTATCGTTGCAGTGACCTTTACAAGCATAGTCCTGATAAATGTGATATTGAATGGTTTTTTGATTCCACGATACGGCATAGAAGGAGCAGCCTTTGCTTCCATTATAAGTCTGGTTGTAGGCAAGTTGTTTTTAAGCAGCTATATCCGATCAAGAGCCGGTCTGCGCGTAACAGTCCTTGGCGTTTGGGTATAGTCATAAAAATGTGATGCGATTGTGATTAGCTTCACAATAATTACAAACAAAAAATATATCAATTGAAAATGGCATTATTTATTTCGTTAACTTTGAACAAGTACTGACTATGAATATATCAACCCATCCTTTGATGATCCTATTCAACTATGGTAGAGGGCGAATTACATCACCTCTTGCACACCTAATAATCAGGCCATTAAGTGCTCAATTTATTGCAGCTTACCCTCGTTCTGGAAGTACGTGGCTTAGGACGATGCTTGTTAACATTCTTTATCCAGAATCCAATTCAGATCCGGAAATATTTAATCGGATTATTCCAGGCTGTACTTTAACTCGTTTATTGAGAGCATATAATGCACCAAAACCGCGTATCTTTTCGACCCATTCAATATACCGTCGCAATATTAGGCGTACAGTTTATTTAATTAGGGATGGGCGCAATAGCGTGTCATCACTGTTTCGCTATACGACTATTAGGGCTGGTCTGGATATGGGGTTTAACCAGTGGTTTGCTTATTACATGAAAGGTATGTATGGCCCACGATGGGATCAGAATGTTGTATCGTGGCTTATCAGCGGACGGGAATATTTGAAAGAGAACATACTCTTAGTGCGATATGAAGATTTATGTACGGACGCCATTCCTCAATTGGAGAAAGTCTGTACGTTTCTCGGAATCAATTACACTCAAGACGATTTAGCTCGTGCTATTGAAGCATCAAGCATCCAGAAAATGCGAAAATGGGAACGCAAATATGTTGGGGAGCTAAAGGATATTAATGCCTCTTTTTATCGCGGTAAACAGACAAACGAATGGGAGAGTCTTGTTGATGAGGAGCAGAAAAAGCATTTTTTATCAGTATCTGATAAAGCGTTGCGATTAGGAGGATACATTTGAAGAAACTCAACAATATATTCTGGAGTACTCGATAATGTCACACAACTACCGCACCAGAATCTACGAACGCTACGCCACCAATTTTCAGGATGCGCATGAAGACTTTGATGCCGAAGCCGCATGGATCTGGGGGCGCGCCTATAGGTATTACCTCCGTGACTGGCTGCCGGAAAATGAGGAGTCAAATATTATGGATATGGCTTGCGGGGGGGGGAAGCTACTGTATTTCTTTCAACGTATGGGCTTTGAGAACGTTACGGGTGTGGACATCAGCCCCGAACAGGTGCGGCTGGCGAAACAGGTGACGCCTGATGTGCACGAGGCCAACGTCCTGGATTATCTTGAGGCTAATCTCGAGAGATTCGATCTGATTACCGGCCTCGATATTGTGGAGCACTTTCACAAGCCCGAGGTCTTGCGTTTTCTGGACACCTGTTTTGCTGCCCTCAAGCCAGGAGGACGGTTGATCCTGCAGACCCCCAATGCCGATAGCCCTTGGGGTATGGCGATACGTTATGGTGATTTCACCCACGAGGTGGGCTTTAACCCGAACGCGCTCGCACGGCTGCTCAAGTTGTCCGGTTTTATTGATATTAAGGTGCGCGAACAAGGTCCGGTGCCGCTGGGGCACAGTATTGCCTCAACAATACGATACTTGATCTGGCAATCCATTCGCATGGGCATGAAGGTCTGGAATCTCGCAGAGACCGGCAGTGTAGGAAGCGGAGTATTTACGCGGGTGTTTTTAATCTCAGGGAAGAAGTGTTGAAGCTTATCTTGGACGATTGAGCAAATATACGTTGCGGAGTAAGAAGCAATTCGACGCATGGGTTTGGTTGTGAATAGTCAACGCTAACAATCTTGCAAGCCAGTCGAAGATAATATGATCACAAACCACATGATAATGAAAAGACGACATGCGTATTATTTAATATACGTTGGCGCATGCTTACTGTTAGCTGTCGTTCAGGCATTATTGGGAACAGAGATTCAATTTATTCTGATGGGCTTTGTATCTCTGGTGATTGCCGGAAGCCCCTTGTTCTTATTTGGCTTGTTCGACATTACAGCATTGTTTGCGTTTTTCTTATTATCTAAATATTCCATTTTCCCATTCTTTATTAAAACGGTAATGGGTGAACGAATTGATGTGGGTCTTCTGGCCGTCGATAAAACCTTTACGGTAATCCTGGTTGGATCGTTCGTTGTAGTTGCAGCTTTATTCTTATCAAAGACGATCCATATCAGAAAAAGACTACTGAGCTTTTCTTTATCCAATAAAGAGTTATTGACTTTAGGCTACATATCGTACGGTCTTGGATTCGTTTTAACGATGCTTCATGTGATAGTAAGGCCAACGACAATTGGCGGTGACACGATTGGAGGGTTTGGAGGGTTTGGAGGGTTTATCGGTCTTTTGTATCTTGGGATTATATGTGCAACAGCCTTTCTGGTGAAATCAGATTCACGAAAGTATATAAGTGGCAACATTATTCTGATGTTGGCGGGTGTTTTAGTCCTTAGCTTTCTCGATAATGCCAAACTTTATTTTACACTTTCATTAATTTCCTACATTGCTACCCTTTTTTTATTTGGCCGGAAAATATCACCACGCTATATAATGGTGACTGTGCTGCTGGCTATATTCTATTTAGGCGCTGTCGTGCCTGTGATTCAGGTTTTGAGAACAGATGCATTCAAGGAAGTAACTTTACGTCAGCGTACAGAACTAGTCATGGAATTTATTAGCAATAGTGTATTCGGTGAGCATGATGCATCTTCGAAATTGGCACTGCTTTTTAATTATGAATACTATCCGAACCTACACTCCCCGATTATAGATCGGGTGGAAATGATACAGGACCTGGACATTGTTCTCGATGGTATCCATACAACCAACACTATCGGTTGGCGTCCTGTAACAATGGCTATCAAGCACATAACGCCACGTATTCTGGCGCCAGACAAGATTCCCGAAATTGACGTGGATGTTATCGCCTATCAAATAGGATTGACTACAAATTTAGTTTCGTTACGACGCTCCATGGGAGTATTTGGTGTTTCGTATGCGATGTTTATGTGGCCGGGTTGGTTAATCATGACGTTTTTCCTGCTTTTATTGTATTTCCTGATGGTCCGGAAACTTGTTCTTCCGTCGGCCTTCGGAAACATATTTGGCATTTACTTTTTGGCAAAGTATGGGATTGTGTTTTCTGAAATAGGGGTACAAAACCTCATTGGCACGATGCTGAGGGATGTTCCGGTGGACGTTATCACAATACTAATTCTTTTGAAGATAACTAGTGGGTTAGTGCGAAAGAAGTCAAATTTACAATTTCGTTATACCCGGTAAATAATATATACCCCAAAATAAACAGGTAGCTGTACTTTAGTGCGCATTCTTCACATCACCCCAACCTATTACCCAGCCACTTATTGGGGCGGTCCGATATTTTCAGTCTATGCTTTGAATAATGCCTTGGCCGTTTTACCTAGTATTGAACTCAAGGTGCTGACTACTGATGCAGCTGGGCCGCAGGTTTCGAATCGTTTGAACTCGCAAGAGTTAGACAACCTCTATTCAGATTATGAGGTTATTTTTAGTCATCGTATTGCTGGGGCTAGTGTTTCTGTAAAGCTTTTAATAAGGTTGGTCCCACTCATACGATGGGCAGATGTTGTGCATCTAACGGCAACTTATTCTTTTCCGACGTTACCGACACTAATTCTATGCCGCTTCTTACGAAAACCACTTGTTTGGTCACCTCGTGGCGCTATCCTGGAAGCGTATAAATGGGAGAGAGCACGGAAGCGTAGAATCAAGCAACTGTGGGAATGGGTTTGTAATTCCATTATCCGGCCTGGGTCTGTAACAATGCATGTTACCTCGGAAGAAGAGAGGCATGTATCGCTTACCAGAGTTCCTCGGGCGAAGGCTATGATTATTCCAAATGGGGTGGCATCACTTCTTTCTCTTCCTGAGCGTGAATGGATGCCAGATGGGCGATTGCGGCTCGTCTTTATGGGACGCCTGTCTCCTAAAAAAGGAGTTGAGAATCTTTTGAAGGCGATGAAATTGATGGAAGAGGATAAAACTGTCGAGCTTACGATTTTCGGAACGGGAGATGAGCAGTACAGTACGAGCCTAAAAGAACTGGCCCAACGCCTTGGCTTGCTGGATCGCTCAGTGCGTTTTCCCGGCCATGTAGATGGAGAAGCCAAGCGTGCTGTTTTTTTGAGTGCAGATATATGTGTGGTTCCTTCTCATAGCGAGAGTTTCTGCATGGTCGTGGCCGAGGCGCTGGCGCATGGCGTGCCGGTGGTTGCCAGTCACGGAACGCCCTGGAGCCGGGTCGAAGATAAACAGTGCGGGCTCTGGGTGGATAACAGCCCGGCATCGTTGGTGCAGACTATTACCGAGATACGTTCGATGCCGCTTGCGGAAATGGGAAGGCTGGGTTGGGGGTGGATGGCGGAAGATTATTCCTGGGATTCGGTGGCAGGAAGAATGATGGGTGTGTACCGCACCCTCATATCGGATGGTGGAAGGGTTGATGAGGAATAACGACAAGGTGGTGTCAGATTACGGCTGGTATGATGGTGAAGCAAAACCGTCCCAGTTATATCTGGCAGCCCCTATACGAGACATTTTGGCCGAACTGAATGCAAGAAGCGTGCTGGATCTGGGCTGCGGCAATGGGGCGCTGGCTCACTGGTTGAGGAACTGTGGCTTTAATGTCACGGGCTGTGATGTTGACGGGGGGGGTCTGGAAATCGCTCTGGCTGGGAAATCGGGCGCGGTATTTAAGCAGGTTGGCGTCTATGATCCACCTGAACGATTGGGTCAGTCTGGTTTCGACGCAGTGTATTCAACCGAGGTTATCGAACACCTTTTTTCGCCGGCGTCGTTACCGAACTTTGCGCGTGCAGTGCTCAGGCCTGGCGGGCACTTGATCGTGACCACGCCATACCATGGTTATCTTAAGAACGTGTTGATCGCCATGACTGACAAGTGGGACAGCCATCACACGCCACTGTGGGAAGGCGGGCATATCAAGTTCTGGTCACGTCGAACCTTATCCGCCTTGTTGGAGAGGGATGGCTTCGAAGTTGTTGGATTCAAGGGCGCCGGGCGGGTCTATGGCTTGTGGAAAAGCATGATCCTTATCGCGCGAGTTCGTGACGGGGACATGGCCAACAAAGATGGGGAGGCGCCATCCTTGAAATGACGAAACATGCGGATTTGACGGTCATCATCCTGACTTTTAACGAAGAAAAACATATTGAGCGCTGTCTGAAGAGTGCGTTTCAGGTTGCCAGTCAGGTATTCGTGGTAGATTCCTTTTCCACGGATGGAACGGTTGCCATGGCGGAATCGCTCGGGGCGAGGGTTTGGCAGCATGAGTTCGTCAACCATGCCAAACAGTTTCAATGGGCATTGGATGCGTTACCTATCGAGACCGAATGGGTGATGCGGCTAGATGCGGATGAATATCCCGATCCGGAATTGGTGGAAGAAATCCAACGACGTTTGCCAACCCTAGATGATGAAATAGCTGGCATTAATCTGAAGCGTAGACACATCTTTATGGGGC
>FXBF010000955.1_pt1 | contig 10058 bp, 6 predicted proteins | sample 5335321 | NCBI WGS metagenome assembly FXBF01 (sample SAMEA103928391, study PRJEB20085) | sediment metagenome | isolation source: sediment | reverse complement strand
GCGCGTCTACATTCCGTTTGGCACGCAGTGGTATCCCTACCTGATGCGCCGGCTCGCCGAGCGCCCGGCTAACCTCGCGTTCATTACCATCAGTGTGTTGAAGGAGGCCCGTTCCTGGAAGTGATGCCGGATTCGTCGTTGGGGGGCTACTTCAAGACGCATTCCCGTCCACCCGCCTTCGAAGGGTCCGATGGTGCGTCCTATTCCGTGGACGTTTACATCGAAGAGGATGAGATCGGCAACAAGAAATATTCGGCCGCTTTGATCTTCGTTCGGTGGTCTCCTGACGGGGCGCAGGCTGTTGATCATTTGGAAACCGAGCCCTTAGCCGAAGCGGATCGTCGGGCGGAGGTGAAATCGGCCCTCTACGCTTTGACGCTCCACCAAGTCAAGGGGCACCTCGAACGGCTCATCGAAGAAAAAGGGGAGTTGCCGGACTGGTAGAGCGGAGATACGGAACCGTGCTTTCCATCGTCGGGGGGACTTACCGTGTGTTTAGCAACGGTGAGACCCTGGATGCCTCTCTTCGTGGTCGAATGAAACGGGGCCAGGCCAAGCGCGTCCTAGTGGGTGATGAGGTATTGCTGCACGCACACGGAAACGGGTCTGTGACCATAGAGGAAGTCGCCGAGCGACGTACCGTGTTGCAGCGGCGAACGCCGGGAAAGTCCCGCGGCGTACGCCCCATCGCAGCCAACCTAGATCAGGTAATGGTGGTGGGTGCGGCAGACCACCCCCGATGGGACGCTCGCCTCATGGACCGCTTTTTGGTGGTGGCCGAAACCAATCACCTATCTGCCGTGGTCGTCGTGAACAAGGCCGATCTCGTGCGCGACGCAGCATCGCTTGGCGAGCCGTACAGTGCAGCAGGTTATGATGTGATAGTCACGAGCGTCCCGCACGGTGTCGGCATCGAGCCACTGCGACGTAAGCTGGCAAACCGTGTTTCATTGTTTACTGGATCCACCGGTGTCGGAAAATCCACCCTCCTCAACATGCTGCAACCAGGCCTGCGGCTCAGAACAGCCGAAGTGAGTCGCCGAAGCGGTGCCGGACGTCATACGACCACGACCACCGAAATGCACAGCCTCGAGGACGGAGGCTTTGTGGTGGATACGCCGGGGTTGCGCGATGTGGGGCTATGGGCCGTCGTGCCGCAGGAACTCGCCGCGGCTTTTCCAGAATTCGCCTCCCAAATTCCGCACTGTCGCTTCGACAACTGCCGCCACGTGGAAGAACCGGATTGCGCCGTTGCCGCCGCCGCCGACCGCGGAGAGATCAGCCGTGCGCGTCTGGATTCGTATCGCAAGCTGCTCGAGGAAACCGTTCAGGCGGCGAAGCACTGGGAGTGACCCCAAAGCGGAAAATTGATGACCCTTACGACCTGGAGGCCGATCGAGGCGTGAGGTGCGTACCGTTCTGCGAGTTGAGCGCTAGATTGCTTGACGCCCGCATCCGCTGAGCTGAAGAGGTGGCCGGGCAGCGATTATGGTTTCCGTCCGGATATCGAAGCTCTGGAAATTCCTGAAAGGTGTGCATGACTGACGGATCTACTACGCTTGTCACGCCGTTCAATGGTGAGCGGTACCGCGACTTAGAGCGGTCCGGCGACTTGATCGCACCTCCTTATGACGTGATCTCAACGGAGCAGCGAAGAATCTACCGCGAGCGGAGCGAGCACAACATCGTTCGTTTGATTCTTCCCGGCGGGAATGGCGACCGGTACGGGCATGCAGCCACGATCCTGGAGTCGTGGCGCAGTCAAGGTGTATTGGTCCAAGACCGCGAGCCCGCTGTCTATGTCGTTCGACAGGAATTCGAGGCCCCGGATGGGGAGACAAAGGTGCGAACCGGCGTCATCGCTGCGGTGGCGGTAGAGCCGTATTCGCGAGGCCGGGTTAGACCACACGAGAGAACGCATAGAGGCCCGAAGGAAGACCGCCTGGCTCTCATGCAGTCCACCCGGGCGATGTTCGAGGCTCTGCTGATGATGTGTCGAGATAGAAGTGGCGTACTTCGGGAGTTGCTTCTGTCGGTGGCGGCCGGGGATTCCGACTTTCAGGCGGTACTGGACGGTGTGAGAATATCGCTTTGGAGCGTACCGGGACAAGCGGGGAAAGCAATCGCCAGTGCCGCCGGAGATGACGGCGCCCTCTACATTGCCGATGGCCACCATCGCTACGAAACGGCGCAGGTTTATCAGGCCGAAAACTCGGCAGCAGATCGAACCCTGGGGCTGATCGTGCCTCTGGGTGATCGGGGCCTCGCGGTTCTTCCCACGCATCGGATTATCCACGGCAGCCCGATAGACCGGTCGGCGGTCGTGGGCCTGCTGGGAGAGCAGTTTGAGGCGACTGACCTGGCCTCCGCCGGCGACGTAGACGTCTATCTGGGGGGAGTCGGAGAGCGGCTGAAGTGCGTGGTGTATCTTCCCGGCCCTACGTTTCTTGGCCTCCAGGTGAAGGAAGGTGTTGATCTCTCGTCGTTGCCGTTTGCGGATGAGCCGACGGTGCTGGCGCTCGACGTGGCGAAGATCGACAGTTTAGTTGTCGATCCCCTCAGGTCTGTCGGTGGGTCTCCGCGTAAGATCAGCTACTGTCCCTCGATAAAGTCGGTGATCCACCGTGTCTATAGCGAAGGGGCATCGGCGGCCGTGCTGATGAGGCCAACAGGGGTCGAGCAGGTTCTGGCGGTGGCAGATGCAGGGGCCTTCATGCCCCAGAAATCAACGTACTTTGCGCCCAAGGTCCCGAGCGGTTTGGTGGTCTTGCGGTGGTGATTCCCCGTCCTCCCGCAGCCTGGGATGAACCGCGGCCCGGCCCCCCGGTTCCGATGCGTCAAGACCCCAGGGTGGCGGGCGGGGCGAGAACGGCATATTCGAGTATTAGCCCAGAGGAGCCATGCGTTCACGCGACAAGATCCTTGCGAATCTAGAGAGCATCTACCGCCAAGCGTACGATCGGGCCAAGCAGGCCGAAGACGCCGGGAGGATGATGGATATGGACGCGGCCTATCAGCGAGAGCAACTCCTGCTCGAGGTGCTGATGGATATACGGGATGCGATCCACAGCATTGGTGATGTGCCGAACGAGAAAACCGCGCTCCAGAAGCTGCAGGCCCTGAAAAAGCTGACGAAGCTGCGCTGACAGTTTATTCTCTTACGTCATGACGCAAACCCAGACCGGCTCGGGGACGCAGCGTTCGGCCTCCCGGAGACTCACCAAATCAGATCTTCTCGACCTCTACCGGGTGATGTTGATCTCCCGGGTTCTGGACGACCGGGAGATCAAACTGAAGGGTCAGAACAAAATCTTCTTCCAGATGTCAGGCGCTGGACATGAGGCTGTCCTTGCGGCCGCGGGGAAGGTGTTGAAGCCGGCACACGATTGGTTTTACCCCTATTACAGGGACCGAGCGTTGTGCTTGGGATTAGGCATGACTCCCACCGAGATGCTGCTGTCGGCGGTCGCGGCTGCCGACGATCCGAACTCTCACGGCAGGCAAATGCCGTCGCACTGGGGACACAAAGCGCTGAACATAGTTAGCTCGTCGAGTCCGACGGGCACGCAGTTTCTCAATGCGGTTGGATGTGCCGAGGCCTGGCTGCGCTACTCCAGGATCGACGGGATTCCCGGTCGCGACGAGCTGATTAAGGACGACGAGATTGTCTACGTAAGCTCTGGTGAGGGAGCGACGAGCGAAGGAGAGTTTTGGGAGGCCATGAACACGGCGTGCAATCTCAAGCTCCCGGTCTTGTTCATGGTAGAGGACAACGGCTACGCCATCTCTGTGCCCATCGAGGTGCAGACAGCCGGGGGGTCCATATCCAAGCTCGTTTCGCGGTTTCCGGATCTCCGTATCGAAGAGGTAGACGGCTGCGACCCCGTCGCGTCGTACGACGCTGTTTCACGCGCCGTGGGGCATTGCCGCGCGCGGAAAGGTCCGGCACTGGTTCACGCGCGGGTGATCCGGCCCTATTCCCATTCTCTTTCTGACGACGAGAGGGTGTACAAACCAAGCGCCGAGCGGGAGGAAGAGGCCGGCCGGGACCCAATCGAGACATTTCCATCTCGACTGATTGCAGAGGGTATTGCAACCGAAGAGGATATTGAGAAGATCAGGGCACATGCGGAGGAGGAAGTGCAACTTGCCACCGACCTGGCGCTGGCGTCACCGCAGCCCGATCCGGAAACATTGCACTTACACGTCTATTCGGAGAGCGTGGATCCCACGAGCGAGCAGTTCGACACTGAGGAAGACCCGCAGTTCAGTGGGAACCCGACGACGATGGTGGATCTGCTGAACAGATGCATGCGGGACGAAATGATTCGCGATCCGCGGGTGATCATCTTCGGACAAGACGTGGCCGATGTCTCCCGCCACGAGCATATCGATGACCTGAAGGGGAAAGGCGGTGTCTTCAAGGTGACGTGGGGTTTGCAGCGCGAGTTCGGCGGTGACCGTGTCTACAATTCCCCTCTTGCTGAAGCCAACGTCATCGGTCGCGCGGTGGGTCTCGCGACGCGTGGCATCAAGCCGGTCGTCGAAATACAGTTCTTCGATTACATCTGGCCCGCCTACCACCAGCTGCGCAACGAGATGGCCTCCCTACGGTGGCGAAGTAACGGGGATTTCAGTTGCCCCGTTGTTGTTCGGGTGACCTACGGCGGGTATCTCAGGGGTGGAGGGATTTATCATTCGCAGACGGGTGCGGTGGTGTACACCAGCGTTCCCGGTCTGCGGGTGGTGTGTCCGTCAACGGCTCTCGACGCCAGCGGATTGCTTCGCACGGCGATACGGTGCGAAGATCCCGTCATCTTCCTCGAGCACAAACATCTGTACCGCCAGACCTACAACAAGGCGCCCAACCCCGGCCCCAATTTCATGATTCCGTTTGGGAAGGCCCGGGTGGCGTGTGAGGGCACGGATCTCACGGTCATCACGTACGGGGCGGTGGTGCAACGCACACTTGTCGCTGCCAAGAAGCTTGCCGACGAAGAGGGTGTTAGCACAGAGGTGATCGATCTTCGCTCGTTGAACCCCGTGGATTGGGAAAGCATCGGTACCTCAGTGGCGAAGACCAACAAGGTGATCGTGGCGTACGAAGACGCGCTGTCGTGGGGATATGGCGCAGAAATCGCCGCTCGCATTGCAGACGAGTATTTTTCGTGGCTCGATGCCCCGGTACGGCGTGTGGCCGCAACAGACACTTTCGTGGCCTACTCGCCAGAGCTGGAGAATGTGATTCTGCCCCAGGTGTGGGATTTGGAGGCGGCGATAAGGGAGATGGCGAGGTATTAGTGAGAACAAAGCAATCACGGCCTCGGCGTCGACCTTCCTATTGCCTCTCTAATCTCGCCAGCCGCTTCGATGGCGGCGTTTACGTCGATGGACAGCGCCTTCGCCTGTTGCGTAACCATCGTCAGGTTGTCCAGTACGGCGCTCACACCGGCTGAACGCAGCCGCAACAAGTCGAAGCGCACGTTTTGGATTGCGAGAGCGCATGACTCGAACTGTGCGTCGACTTTGGTGCGGCGCTCTATGAGATCGAGGAGCGTCTGTCGCTGACGTCTCATCAAGTCGAGTCGACGTTCGCGTTCAGGTCCCGGACCTTGCGACTCGAGTTCCTTCAGCCGACCGTCCAGATCGCCCAAGGCACTCTCGTTCACCTCACCCTCCATCTGCTTGAGAGTGCGTGCCAATTCCACCGCTCGATTCATGAGTGCGTCCACGGTGGGGACGATCTCAGGTAGGAGCTGCCTTTCGGAGTCGGGGAGCCGCTCGACCATCTGTATGATGGCCTGCCGATCAGCCTGGAGCTGACGCATCTGCCCCGCCAACTTGCCGTAGTCGCCTGTGGTTGATTCCTGAGCCGCCGATGCTTGCGGCAATCGTCTTACGGAGCCTCTCTTTTTTTTCGACTTCGGCGCCTCGATCGCGTCTGCGGCCGGTGGCCGATTGATGACGTCCCGCCAGCTGTAGCCGGACGTCCATAGCTTGCCGTAGCTCGAGGCCATGCCGATCCCCCAGGGGATGGCTGGAAAGAGGAACCAAGGCTGGTCGATTCCGGTCACCAGGTTCAGCAGCATCAGGCTGCCGTTGACGGCAACGTATGAGGCGAAGCTGCTGCGAAAATCACGGACGATCTTCGGCTCGGCGGAATCGGTGCCCTTCGCCGGTTGCTTGGGCGCGGGACGCTCCCGCCGCGCTGCCCGATCGCGTGATTTCGGCCGTGCAGGAAGGGGCCGGGAATCCTCGTCCCACTCACGCCAGGGCCGCTCACGTTTGGGGCGGCCGTGGGCCGGGCGCTTCCTGGAAGCCGAGTGCCGGGATGGTGCTCGGTAGGGCGCTGACGTGCGGCTCTCCAGGGCCCGCCGCAGCGCATCGGCTGTGGACCAGCGGCTTTCTGGATCCTTCTCGAGACACCGCATGACGGTGGCCGCCAACTCCTCGGGACATTCGGGTCGGCCCACCATGATGTCGGGCGGCGGCTCGGTGATCTGTTTCATGAGTATGCCGGGTACCGTGGGTGCCTTGAACGGCACCCGGCCCAAGAGCATCTCGTAGGCTACCACTCCGAGGGAGTAGAGATCGCTGCGAGCGTCTATCTCTCTCTCGCCGGCGGCCTGTTCGGGACTCATGTACGTCGGCGTACCGATAGCGACACCGGTCCCGGTCAGGGTGCCGCTACCCACCTCGCTGAGCGCTTTGGCTATTCCGAAATCAGTAACCATCACCCGCCGCCGCGTGCCATCCAACAGGATGTTGTCGGGTTTGATGTCTCGGTGGATGATTCCCATCGTGTGCGCCATTCCCAACGCGTCCGACGTTTCCTTCATGATACGCCGGACTTCCTCGATGGGGAGTTTTCCTCTGCGTTTGAGCCGTGCGCCGAGTGGCTCGCCGTCTACGAACCCCATGACGAAATAAACGAGCCCATCGGCTTCGCCAACCGCATGGATCGGGACGATGTGGGGATGGGAGAGGCGCGCCGCGGTCTGAGCTTCACGGGTGAAACGGGTCCTAATCTCAGGTCGGTACGCCAAGTCGGGTGGCAAGACTTTGATGGCAACCCGACGCTTCAGCTTCAGATCTCGGGCCAGAAAGACAACCCCCATGCCGCCGCGTCCGATTTCGCCCTCGATGGTGTACTCGTCCGTCAGGGAATCGGCCAGTCGTGCGGCAAGGGATGCGGTGTTGGATTCCGCCATCAGACTCCTGACTTGAACCGCTTGCAGCGTGCGGTGATGTTCCAGCGTAGCGCCTGCGCAAGGAATAGACCATTATCCCCGACTCGACGGCGAGGTTCGCCAGGGCGCCGGAGATGTGGCATCGGGTCCGAAGTGTCCGTAGATTACTCCGGGTCTAACTCTCTGGCAACCGTTCGGCTACGGAATCGGCGACAGGCTCCATGCGAACATTTAGTGACCGAGAAGGCAGAAGTTGGAAGGCGGAGCGCATCGGCAGAACCTCTGGGATTGTGAACTCCAAGGGAGGTGGCAGTGGGTTCCTTGGACCGGCGGATATCGTTCGCTTTGTGTGTCAATCCGATCCCGACGAGGCTGAGCGCGAAACGACGATGAGTGCCGGATCGTTGAGCAACTCGAGTGATGTCGAATTGCTCTCGAGTCTCGAAAGAGCCCGAGAAATCCGCAGAAGGTAGCTCCTCGGCAATTGATGACTGCCATTTTGGCAGTAAGAATCTCTATACAAGCGCCACAGTTGTCAGGAACACCGCCGGTTGGGCGGTGTTTTCGTTATGGAGGTGCCGCTTGGCGGCATGAACGGTGCGGTGTGACCTGGTAAATGAACCGTTACGATCCCCGTACGGAAGTTAGATAAATGAGCGAACAGACCAAGGAACGCCTGCAATTGCCAGTACTCCCACTTCGGGATCTGGTGCTTTTCCCAGGAGTGACGGCTCCGGTGGGAGCCGGCCGGCCGGGGACGCTCCGAGCCATTGAAGCTGCCGTGAGCACGGAAGACCGGCTCGTCTTCGCAGTGTCACAGCGGGAGAACGTGGAGATGGTCGATCCCGAGATCCTTCACACGATCGGCGTGGTGGCGAAGATAGGTCACGTGCAGCGGGGGTTGGGGGGAATCCAGTTGTTGCTGCATGGCGAATACCGCGCCACGGTGCTCCAGTACACCAAGAAAACTGATCACATCGTGGCCATCGTTCAGGAGGCCTTGGATCTCCCGCCGATAGATCCGGCTGACGCGGCGTTCGCCGCTCTGCACAAGGAGCTGCGGGAGCGCGCCGCAGAGCTAGGAGAGAAGACCGGTATTTCGGCGGAAATCGTGCAGCAAGTGCTTCAAACGGTGAGTGACGCCGGCGCCCTGGCCGACGTTGTCGGCGGGTATCTCGATATCTCTCCAAAGGAACGGCAGGCGGTACTCGAGACGCTGGGCGTAGAAGAGCGCCTGCGGCGCGTGTTGATACACGTACAGCGTCAGATCGAGCTGCTGGAGGTACAAGAAGACATCAAGACTCAGGTTCAGGAGGAGATTGGCCACAAGCAACGCGAGATATTTTTGAGGGAACAGCTCAAGGCCATTCGCAAGGAATTGGGTGAAGAGGAATCGGAAGGCGAGATCGATGGATTGCGGGAGCGGTTGCAGGGACTGGACCTTCCCGAAGAAGCACGCAAAGAGGTAGAGCGAGAACTGTCACGCCTAGGGCGTACGTCTCCCGATTCCATGGAATCTCAGGTGATTCGAACCTATTTGGAGACGATTGCGGAGTTGCCGTGGAACGAGCGCAGTGAAGACCACCTAGATCTCAAAGAGGCCGCCGCGATTCTCGATGAGGATCACTACGGACTGCAGGACGTGAAGGACCGTGTGTTGGAGTTCCTCGCGGTGCGCAAGCTGCGTCAAGCGAAGCAACTGCCTGGCGATTCCGATGAGATGCCGGAGGCACCGGGCAACGAGGACGACAAGCAGCCGAAGGGTCCGATACTCTTGTTCGTAGGCCCACCTGGCGTCGGCAAGACCTCGATCGCCAAGTCCATCGCTCGTGCTATGGGAAGAAAGTACGTTCGCATTTCACTGGGTGGGGCACGGGACGAGGCCGACATTCGTGGGCACCGCCGTACATATGTCGGTGCGATGTTGGGACGGCTCATGCAGGGGATGAAGACGGTTGGAACGAAAAATCCGGTCTTCCTCCTCGACGAAGTCGACAAACTTGGCGTGTCTCACCAGGGCAATCCGGCCTCGGCGCTTCTGGAAGTACTGGATCCGGCGCAGAACGATACGTTTACCGACCACTATCTCGGCGTGCCATTCGACCTCTCGGAAGTTCTCTTCGTGGCCACAGCTAACTTCATCCAGAACATCCCGGGTCCTCTGTTGGATAGAATGGAGGTGGTGGAGTTCTCCGGCTATACAGAGGCGGAAAAGTTGGGGATCGCGCGTAGGTACTTGCTACCCCGCCAACTGAGCGAAGCGGGACTCGACGCCAACCAACTGGAGCTGGGTGATAAGGCTCTCTGTGCTCTGATATCCGGATACACCAGAGAGGCAGGAGTCCGCCAACTTGAACGAGAGTTGGGCAGGGTCGCGCGGAAGGTGGCACGGAAGATCGAGGCGGGCGAGATGAAACGGTTCGAGCTAAAGAAGGGCGAAATCGGTGATCTGATCGGCCGGCCCACCGTCCATCCGGAGCGGGCGGCCCGGGAAGACCAAGTGGGTGTGGCAACCGGCATGTACTACACGCCCGCTGGTGGCGACATCATGTTCGTCGAGGTTTCGGTCATGGGTGGAAAGGGTGAACTGGTCCTCACTGGCCAGCTGGGCGACGTGATGAAGGAATCAGCCCGGGCGGCCCTGACGTATGCCAAGTCCCATGCCAATGAGTTGGGAATCGATCCCGAGCTCTTGAACGACAAGGACATTCACATTCACGTTCCAGCCGGAGCGATTCCCAAAGATGGACCCTCGGCCGGTGTTACCATGGCCGTTTCGCTTGTCAGTGCCCTTTCCGGCGTGCTAGTTCGTCACGACGTGGCGATGACTGGTGAGGTCACGCTCTCTGGTCGGGTTCTACCCATCGG
>FXBF010000954.1_pt1 | contig 10068 bp, 8 predicted proteins | sample 5335321 | NCBI WGS metagenome assembly FXBF01 (sample SAMEA103928391, study PRJEB20085) | sediment metagenome | isolation source: sediment | reverse complement strand
CATGCTCAGTGAGGCTTGTAACTGCTGCGCCTGTCCATAATTCAATATTTCCAAACCCTGTCGCTCTGTCAATATACACATACCAAGTTCCACTAACAACAATGAACTCTAATGTTTTGTAGTTACCATTTGTTGGCACAACATTACTATTTGCCAAGGTCCAATTGTGAGGGTCATTTGCAGGTGATGTATAATGATTGACAGCCCCAGAAGTTGTCATAACTAACATTTGGTTAGTTGATAGTCCAGTCTCAGTAGATGAACGTATTCTTACATGACGAGTACCTGTACTGATTACAGAGGCCTGTTTTGTATACTCTGAATTGGGGTACCTATCAAGCAACCAAGCAAATAAATCATCACGATCTGCATCAGAAATGGCGTTGTCATAAACCACGACGTCGCCGATTTGTCCCGCCCACCCGTTGTCGACAGTCGGGTGATTTCCAATAGTTAATGTATTCGAGTTGTCCGGGTCTATTGCTCCAGTTACTGACAAAGAATCAGATAAATCATCATCAACATACAACTCACCTGTGGACCCATCATACCGAAACAATAAAATTGTCCAAGCCTGTCTTTGAGGACCACGACTAGCATTTGTACGTACAGTTCCTTCACTGCCATCTAGTCGCCAAAAGTTTTCATAAAGACCTTCATTTGCAACTGCATCATCTGTCGCCCGTAAACCTACTGTTGCCGGGTTTCCATTTCTTTTATTGATGATCCATCGTGGGTCGCCCGATCCCGCTGTACCTCTAAGATCATCTTGTCTGATTACAACTGCATATGTTACTTGACCGTTTTCAAGAGATGCATCTGCTGCTACTGTTAACCTATGACCTTGATCTGTATATTCAATACTCGGTTTTCCATGGTAATAATTACTACCATCGCGGTATGTTGGTCGATCTACACCACTAGCAGTGGCATCATTACCTTGGATAGTTTGATCAGACCATGTTCCCACAGGATCGCCATCCGTGGCGGTAATAGACCCCGGGTCTAACCATAAAACACAACCGGCAATGTCTGTTGGGTCAATAATAATAGCCATAGTTTATGTTCTCGTAAGAAAAGGGCCAGGGCGGCAACCGTGCCACCCTGACCCCGGCGAGGGAGATTACGCACTCACCTTACATTTTATGTATGCTTTGCGTCACTGTTTCATCGTGAAAGGTAAAGAATCACGAAATGAACTAGAGATGTTAGGTCTGCATCAAAATACAGTGTCGTAACGACGTGAAGCAGAAAAGGGTTATACACAACCTGGAAAGAAACCCGGAGTGTGGAAATCAAGTTCTTAATTAGGCTGACACGGTGTAAGTCACCTTAAGTTGGTCGCCGTTTTGTACAGTAACGTCACCCGATGTGAACAACGCAGTCGCCCACAAAGTTGAACCAGCAACATGATCACCTTTGGTCTGCGGAGCGGCACCACCACCAACGGTGAAGACGCCCTTGACGGTTCCCGAACCAGTGATGTTATATACAGCAACGGTGCTGTTGGTGATTGACTGGGCAGAGGCTGGGTCTGGTCCCCACTCTGGACGGGTCGTAGTGTTATCTACGTTGTTCCCGTCAGTGTAGTTTTTGAACTCGTCCCATCCATTACCGGCTTGGTCGATGTCATCATAGATGTCATCAGAAGCCAGTGCAGTGAAACCGCTGTTGTCAATTAAGCCCAGGTACCACGTGCTGACTTGGGTTGCCCCATCGAACATGACATTCAACAATTTGTCCTTGCCTTCGTTGACAATACCGTTGTTGAAATGGTACTCATTAAAACGCTGTCCAGCACGCCAGTGCTGTACAACAAATCGGCCTCGCAACTTCGCAAAGGAAGGTGCTTCAGATTGAAGGTCAGTCGCCGGAACCATCGCGCCGGCACGAACCAACTCAACCTTAGCGCTATTGCGAGCGGTCAGTTTTGATGCACTCATGGTTTTCTTCTCCATTTTAGAGTGGATGTTGGCATGAGATTTACATGCTCTCTCCTGCCGGTAAATTGTATTTCCTACGGGGGAAACACATGTGTAAATTAGTCTGTGGCTTCGGAATCAATGATGCCGATTATTCTGTTAATCCAAGAATTGATGGGATTACCAAATCTAGAGTGACGAGGTACCCCGCCGCAGCTCTCGGCGAATGCTACGAGCAATTTGACGACCTGTAGATGGACCATCCTTCCCTTCACCTACAGTTACATTGATGTCACCAACGTTGGTGACAGGACCGCCGTCCTGGCGGTATACAGGTTGCCGACCTGCATTGATTGCTTGAAGTTGAGAATAGAATCTCTTTGAACTTCGTGCATTTACGATAAACTCCCCTGGTGATAGCATCGCCGGAATGGTGTCAGTTCCACGAGAGGCGAACCCGCCATCTGCGAGGAAGCGAGGGAAGAATCTGCCCATTTGAGCCGTAGCGGTAGCACCTCCACCACCTGATGCAATGGCTTCTGCAAAACGTTCAGCAGCATTAGCGGCAGCATTAGTGTTTGTAGCCAATGTACCGGCGTTATTTGCGGCTTGTCCTGCGGCATTTGCGGCTTGCCTTGTGTTCACTGCTGCTGTGCCGGTTTCTGTGCTAACTTGACGTGCAGCCTCAGCGGCCTCGCGTCGTTTAGTGGCTTCTGCACCAGCGGCCTGTTCGGCGGCTTGAGATGCTGCTTGGTTTCTCTGGAGTTGTTCAGCCGTGCCACCTTCGGCAGCGGCTTGTGACTGGAGTTGTCGAATCTCTCCGAGTTTGATCGCAACATCGTTCAGTGAAGTCAATAAATTTTGGGCAAGTGTAGCAGCCCCGCCTCCACCTAATGGTGCATCTGCAACACCACCAAGTTCTCTGAACTTCGAAGTCAACTGCTGAACTTGTTCAACCTGTGCTGTTGTAAGAGTTCCAGTATTTCTGAATTGCTCTGCGAGTGAAAACAGTTGACTGTTAATTTGACCTAGCCCGGTAGCAAATGTTTGTGTAGCACCACGGTTGCCGGTGAATGTATCAAGTAAAAGTGAAGCACCAACGCCGAGCGCAGAAAACACATTTTCTGAGGCGGGCTCAATCTGACTCAGCGACACATTCAGACCATCAAGTTCCTTCCGAACAGCAGAAAGACGTTCACTCAAACCAGTATCAATTTGCAATACCTGTCGCTCTAATGTCAACTGTTCTCCCAATGCGGTTGACAATTCGGCAGGATTTATGATCCTGATATCTTGTGACACTTCCAGAGTGGTGAGAATTGCACCGAACTCTGCACGAAACCCTTCAAGATTGTCATTGATGTCACTGCGAAGTTTTGTAAATGCCGCACTATTGACCGTAAGAGTTTGAAGGTCAGCCGCAGTCAACTGTTTATCAAGATTACTGCTTAGTTGGCTGAAGTCAATGATTTGGTCAATTGACAATTCCTTTGATGATGCCAAGGCTCTTCTGAAGTTTGTCAGTGCTTCTTGACGTCGCTGAATAGCTTCGGCTTGTGCTTCGCCTGCCAGGGCTGCACCGGAATCATCAAACAAACTTGGCGCATTGAGAATTTCTTTGGCCAACTCTTTGATGTTGTCCAGTTCTTCTCTCTGACGCCCAAGTCGAGCCTTTGCGAGTACCTCACGCCGCTCCGATGCACGAGTGATTTGCTCCTCGGCTCGCACTTTGTTACGCAAGATATCGAGTGTTGTATTTTCGATCTGAAAGATTGCGGCGCGGTTTCCAAGTTGCTCGGCGATACCTTGTGCCTCGGCAGCGGTTGACTGTGCTCGTTCAAAAGCCGCACGTGCTCGTTCAATGTCGTCCTTAGTAGCATCAGCACCCGAAGCCAGTTGTACCAATCGCTGCGCTTCACGGCGTTGTTGATTTGCACGCTCTTGAAGATTTGAAAATTGCTGCAACTGGTTGAAGTTCTTGTTACGTGCTTCAAACTCGAAGTCTGACAATTCTTTTGCAGCATCACGTTGTGCGTTAACAGAATCTTTCTGGATACTTTGTTCGTCTGTGATTCGTTTCTGTGTAGCTTTGACGATTGCCTCACCGGCGGCAATGATTGAATTAACAACACGCTTGTTGTCGGCGATTATCTCGTCGTTTGCTTTCTTGTTAGCATCAACACGCTTCTGGAAACCTTTGTTGAACTCAGCAATCTCTTCTTGTAGAATTGCATTCAGTTCTCTAGACCGAGCAATGCGGAGTGCAATCGCCGCAGCGTTCTGTTTCTTTTCAAAATCAAGTTCCTGACGGTTCTTCTCTTTGACAGCTTCCAACTCAGCATTGATCGCCGCAATACGGCGGTTCTCGGCGAAACTCAATGCAGCAAAAGCGGCTAATGGTGCGAGCGCAACAGCAGCAGCAACCCCGAGTGCTGCTAGTGATATGCCGAGGCTACCGGCTAGACCAATAGCTACTGAAGCAACTGTGTTGAAGGCGAACAGTCCAAGGGCCAGCGCGCCAATGGTAGCAGTTAGAGCAACAGCAATTGGTGCTATTGTTTTGAGAGCAGCGCCAAGTTGATCCACCCCACCAATGAGTTGTGTGAATTTAGCCAACGTTTCAAGGAGCGAGTTACCTAATTCAACAGTAAATAAGTTTTTCAATCGGTTGACAGTATTTGCAACTTGTTCGGCATTTGACTCAATGACCAACTCAAACTTCTGACCCAAGAGGCCTGCGGACTGTTCGCGGATCAATCTTAGGTTTTCCTGAAACCTATCAGCACCGGAACCAGCCAAAATCAATGCAGCGTTCAAACCACGGACACGTGGGATGAATTTAGACAATGCTGTAACAGAACCACCGGCGGCGTCTGACATTGCTTGGAATGCACCTTGCAGGCCACGTGCCTGAATCAAGGCTTCACCAGACGTGAATCCAAGTTCAGCAAGTAGGTCTTTGGTGGCCTGGGTCGGCTTCAACAAAGCATTCAACGCACCACGCAACTGTGTAGTGGCTTCGCTTGTTTTGATACCTGCAATTGTAACGGTGGCGAAACCAGCCAGGACTTCATCTAGGCTGATACCCAATTCCGAAGCAACAGGGAGTACGCGGCCAAGGCTGTTTGCCAATTCGCTCGCACGGGTACGACCAAGTTCGATTGTCTTGAACAACTTATCGGCAATTGCTTCTGTATCGCCGGCTGTGAGGCCAAACGCATTGATTGTACCAGACAACAAATTAACCGATGTGTCGATGTCAGTTACAGCGGTTTTAGCAAACTTAGCAGCAGTCTCAAGGAACCCAAGAGACGTGGCAGCATCACCAATCTGGTTCGATACCGCTTGGTATAAACCTTCGGTTACTGCACTGATGGGTAGGTTAAAGGCGTCGGACAAACGACGAACAGATGCAGTTAGATTGTCTGCATTAGCCTGGCCTTCAGGTAGAATGGTAGCAACTTCGCGAACAGCCTTTTGGAGTGCCGCAGCAGAAGTAACCGCCCCTTTGATGGCCTGCTGAATCGCGCCAAATCCTTGAATCAAGATACGTGTACCAATGATTCTTGAGAGTTGCGAGACTGATCCAAACAAACCTTTGAAGGCTGTATTGCCAAGGGATCCAATACGTTGAAGAGGGCCGGCTGCTTGTGTTGCAGCGCGGCCAGTTTTTGAGATGGCTGCGGCAGTTTTGGTAAATCCAGCCGCAGCGGTTCCACTCACCTTGTTTAGTTTTGAACTGGAGGTAAAGAGAGCATCAAATGCTTTCTTTGCACGGTTAGAAGCATCGGCTGCTTTCTGCCCTGCACCACCCAAGTCAAATGCCTTCCTGGCGGCACTATTAAACTTTTTTAGGTTATTCCCTAAACTAACAAGCGCTGTACCAAACGCTTTCATGCGTGCGTCAAGTGCATCAAGCGCTGAGATAGCTCCCGTCACATCAATGCTAAATCGTTGTGTGATTTCGGCCATTATCTAATGTCCTTCTTCGTCACTTTGATTGGCACCTTCTCTGGGAGTTTACCCTGGGCGGCGGCACGTTCAAAAGCGGCGGCGCCTTTATCAAGGAATCCGTATGGTCCTGGATTGCGTAGTCGCGCGAAGACCTTTGGATCACCCCCTGCATTGGCGTTATTAAATTCGTTGAAAATTAAATGTTCTAAGCTGGTCGAATATTTGGCTCTGAAAATGCCACGTCGGCGGTCCACTGTGAATGTCCCAGTGCTTTGTGCAGCACCAGTAGATGGACCTAACCCAAGTTTGGAACCTAGGGCTGTAGGCGCAATTCGTAGTGAGAAATTGACTCTCGCGGCCAGGTCAGAGAATGTCCCTCGCGAAGCACCACTCCATACTGGGATAGGCGCTGTCGCGGCGTTCAACCACGCCACGACAGCAATTTCCAGCGTTTGTTCCATCTCGCCCCCCATCAATCGAAACCAAGCGGCTCGATCAATGCGAGGTTTTTCAAAGGTGGCTTTGAATTGCATGGGTCAGGCCCACCTATTTCTTGGGCGACTTCTTACCTTTGCCTTTGCTTCCAGGCTTGGGTCTACCTCCGGCTAGATTGATGTCATGCTCCACTTCGTCATGACGTGCGACTTGATCAAAGCCGACGACATCAGCTTGTTGAAATGGATTCAAATCATCCCAGCACGGTTGATAGCCACCCGTAATTCCGGGCGGGTTTATTCCTGCTCGGATGCAGGCTTGCCAGATGACGAACTTTTCTGTTCGGAAGTCTGGGAATCGGATTCGTTTGCTGCCTGCTCCTGACCACGTATAAAAGACTCGCGTGCCGATTTTAGTTTCCTCTCATCAAGAGAGTTAACCTCCAGCACAAGACCGAGAATTAGGTTTCGCTCAACGCTTGAGAAGCCGGCATCTTTCATGTCATCTTCCCATTTCGGCCATGTCTTTGGGTTGGCCTTATCAACCTTGTCCCAGTCAATTTCCAAGAGTGAATTGATTACCATCCAACCAACACGCTGGACACCGTGGCGTTCAACCTTGCCCTTGTAGGTTTCATCTTCCAAATTCGGGATAAACCCATCCCTGGTAAGTTTCCCGGGGGCTTCTGGTACTGGACACAGTTTCTCGAACTCGTCGTAGTTCGAGATAGCTTGTGCTTTGATGACAATGACATCTTCACCACGAGGCAACACCAGAATGTCTGAGTTGACTTGTTGTGTGATGATTTGGCCACTAATCTTCATGGTTGTAATCTCCCATTTTGTAAGTGTGAAATGGCGGGCCGGGACAGACCCGGCCCGCCGGGTAAAGATCAATCAGTGATTACGGAGTAACTCGCGTGATCACTGGTTCCTCAGCATTGCACCGGCCTGTAGCAGATATAGTCGCTTCGTCCAGATCAAATTCCAACGTATCATGTCGGAAGTCTGGAAACAAAGTGATTTCTTTCTCAACACCAGCCAGGCAAACGCCCGGATTATGCTCAACTTCTAGGTCAACCGCATATGGTTCACATGCGTCACTTGAAGCACTCGTGAATTCAGAGGCACCGCGAATACCTTTGAGGGCATCGACAGGTGTGATGGCCTCTGTGGTCCCGGTGCTGACGAATTCATAAACAAAGTCGATCGTTACGTCCATTGGCTGGTCGTCACCCTTCTTAACACTGTCAAGAAGACCTCGGTCCAACTCATACTCGTACTCAATGTTCTCGGTGTAGGTAAGGTTACCGTCGCCGATCTTCACTTCAACTTCAATTGGTTGGAAGGTGATAGTATCATTGTCAATCGGCGTTGGGGTTCCCCAAGCCGGACTGAACGTAATGTTCGTTACTTGATCAACGAACTCACCTTCGGTAGTAGTTGCAGACGATTCTGTACCATCATAGCCACCTGTACCAACCACGGAGATACCGTGATTCGCTTTGGCAACAGACGTTCCAGAGTACGTCAAGGTTACAGCAGCCGTGTTAAGCGCACCGCCAGTCGCGGCGATATCGCCAGCGACATAAGTAGCCAATGCAGCACCGACTGCGATATCAACGGCAGTCTGCACAGCGGCAGCAGCAGCGTCAAATGCAACTGAGATTGGGCCAACGACCAGCGGAGTGGCCGAAGGCAAAGATGGGTCAGGCGCGATTGTCAACGTGATATCAATGTTTCCAACTGTAGCACCGGTTCCGGTGACTGTTTGGATTTCATCAACACCAACGCTAAGCACACGAGCCGTTACAGTGTACTTGGTAGTGTTACCGGCAGTGGAAACAGTAAATTTCGCACCAACGGGCACCTTCAAGATGTTTGGACGATTGACGTTAACGGCGTCGATGTCCACATCAGTGTCGGTCGCGCCGGGAGCAACTTCATTTATGAGGCCGGTTCCCGAAAGACCATCCTTAATGCGGATCGTGGCGTCGCGCAATTCTATCCTGGCCATATTTATACCTCCATTATTGGGAGTTCGGCCCAACCAGAGGGCCAGTTGTTAGTGTTATGATACAGACGAAATTTCCTACGTAATGTTTCAGGATGGCAACCAATTACAATGGCGGCATCTTTAATACACCCATATTCTTTTCCGTCTACAAGCACAGACTTCGCATTGAAATTAGATGACCCTGATAAACCTAAGCCAACACCGGCAAGTACATGTGTACTAGGGTCTCTATTCAAAGCACGCTTCTTGAGTTTCTCTTTAGTTTCCTTACTATGACTTTTGCCATACATTGCATTTCTTTCACCAGTCTTAGACTTACTCATTCTTTGACGAGTTTCTTTTGATGGTGACCAACCAATAGTCCCTTCCCCACCTTCGGTAAGGTTGTAACCGTTTGGTGCTTTGGTTTTCAATGCACTAATCAATCGGACTTCAAGATGCTTTGCCTCTTCTTCAGGTAAGATTTCAATAACTTCAAATTTGAAGTTATCAATTCCATACTTTCGAATAGCAGCAAATACAAGTTTTGAAGCATTTCCTGATTTGTGTTCATTCCATCGACGTCTATAGTCAATAGCCCAACCAACGTATTGTTTGTTATTGATGAGGTTTTCAATACAATAAACATAGACAAAAGTCATTTGACCCTCATTCGCACAAATACATGGTATAACGAGCATCCACTTGTGACTGCTTAATGCGGTCGGTTTTGTGGACCTGTCCAAAGTGGAGACTGCGAACACTGTCATTTCTTCCCGACCTTGGTGACAGACGACCAAGTTGTGTATCATCGTTTTGGATGTCCTGAGCAGGGTCACCATAACGAAAGATGGGAATGCAGGTATCTGCAAATTCGTGGAACTTTCCCAAGTTGATTTCAAGGCGGTAACGGTTCTTGACAGCACCATCCAGATTCGATGTGACGAGAATGTTTACATCAAACCAGATGCGCCAATACCCTTTACTCAATTCTTGAGTGAAAGGACCGTTATAACGCAACTCTGCTCGATCGGGCGCTTGCTCAAAAGACTCATCCCTGTCGTCTAAGCCCTCAACGAGAAATGGAAGGCTTAGTGGAGTTGCAACATTTACTATGAAATGATCAGACACGGATGCTATGATCCATCTTGTCCAATTAGGATTTGGAGAAGACATTGGTAAGTCCTTGTCGGATTAACTTGACAATGGATTCGGGAACCTTTGACAAGTACGAGAACCCCGCTGAGGGACAGACAAATTAGCGGGTATCAGTTGCCTGTTGATTTGTTTAACTGCCGTGTTATACTGAGAAAATTAAGCCATTAAAGAACAGTTTGGTGAGTTTGCTTAACCCTATTGGCTTGTCACGTCTTCAATCCGAATTAGATTGTCAGCGCTCACTTGAAATATCTGTTCAGGAATATCTCCCATCACTGCACGCCCTGTGAAGACCCAGGCGCTATCGAATTCAAATTCTGTGAAGTTTTTTATTTCGTACTTGCGTCCTTTATAGACGATCCAATCATCCTGTGTTGGCTCGAAGTTTTGCAACTCTAAGTCAGGTACATCACGACGATCGACAATAAACATACGGGTGCTGCTATCGTACGTCCCGCCTACCACAAATGCTTTGTTTGCGGAGATAATTGAAAGTGTTTGCACTGCCTCCCGTATAACTTTTGCTGGCAGGATGATTCCCCGCGTAATCTGAACACTCGTTTTATCTACCGTAACTACACCAGTTTTGTGGTCTGTGCCACCA
>FXBF010000953.1_pt1 | contig 10077 bp, 8 predicted proteins | sample 5335321 | NCBI WGS metagenome assembly FXBF01 (sample SAMEA103928391, study PRJEB20085) | sediment metagenome | isolation source: sediment | reverse complement strand
CCGCAAAGTGCTTGATCACTTCCGGCCCGATGGCTGCGCGAGCTTTCTGCATGCCTGGTTCGTTCACGCCGTAAGTCACGCCGTCTAATGCGTCGATCACTTCCCGGGGAATAGCTATGCCCCAGTGATCCAGTACCGGCAGGCTGGAAATGAGCACACCGGTAATGATGGTGCGGACCGCTTCTTGAGCGGCGTCACTATCAGCGGAGATGGCGGTATGCAGCCAGAGCGTTGACTCGATATCTTCGCGTTTGCGACCGCTGCGTGAGAGTCCTTTGTCGATCTGGTTGAAAGCGAATCTCAGGCCCGGCTCGGAGGCCAGGCTGCCGATCATCACCCCCTCACCGATCTCTCCGGCCAGAGCCAACACCTTGGGGCCGCGCCCGGCGACGTAGATGGGAATGTTTGCCCGGATCGGCCGAAACTGCAGGCTGGCTTGGTTGAATTGGACGAGCTCGCCCTGATAGTCCACGCTGTCGCCCGTCCACAGCTTGCGCATCAATTCGCTGGCTTCTCGAATGGCGATCACCGGCCGCTTTCGCTCAATGCCCAGCGCTTTGAAACCCGCGATGCCTGCGCCGATACCGACGATCACTCGCCCGCCGGACATCTCATCCAAGGTTGCCATGGCCTGTGCAGTGAGGGCAGGGTGTCGGATGAAAGGGTCCGTGACAGAAGAGCCTACTCTGATGTTCTCCGTCGCCAATATGGCCTGACTCATGCAGACCGTCACATCGCGCCAAAAACGCTCGTCGGGCACCCACAGAGTGTTGTAGCCCAGCTGCTCAGCGTGTTTGGCCAGCCCTGCATAGCGCGGCAACGGATACTCCGGCATCATGGCGATGCCTAGCGTAGCCACAGCTGCCTCCTCATCGATACCGATTTGTTTATCAGTTGATCAGACGAGGGACCCTTCTTGATAGGCCCCTTCGCCCGTAAGGTCAGAGATCAGCGGACCCAGATGTCGCGCTCGGAATTCGTGAGCAATTCGTGCCCCTCTTCCGTCACGAGCACCGTGTCCTCGATACGCCAAGCACCGATGCTGAAATCGTACAGGCCCGGCTCCACGGTGAGTACCATGCCCGGTTCCAGCATGGTCTTGTCGCCAAGGGCGACCGACGGCAATTCGTGCACGTCCAGCCCCAGAGCGTGACCGGTACGGTGCAGCCTGTAGTCCCCGAAACCTAGTTCCTCGATCTTGCTCTCACAAGCGATGTCTACCTCTTCGACGGGGATGCCGGGCTTAACCGCTTCCACGCCTGCCCAGAAAACCTCGAGCTCGGCACGGTGGAATTCCTTCTGGCGATCCGTGGGCTCGCCGATGTAGATCACGCGGCTCATATCCGACCAGTAGTGCCTGTACTTGGCTCCAATGTCGAAGCTGACCAATTCCCCCTTCTGCATCTTGCGGTCGGTGGGAATAGCGTTGATCATGTCGTAGCGATCTGGGCCAGAGGCGATTACCAAGAAGGCCGGCCCGTCGGCGTGCTCCACCATACCATGGGCGATGATCTTGGCGATCTCGCGCTCCGACTTACCTTCGCCGGAAGCTTCGGCCGCTTCTTTCCAGGCGATGTCAGTCGCCTTGCAAGCCTGCCGGATGTACTCGATCTCCCGCTCGGACTTGATCAAGCGTACATACCACATCACATCGGCGGTCCCGGCCCACGTGACACCCGGAACTTTGGCTTTTAGCTCATCGAATTGGTCCAAGTTCATGCCTAGCCGCTGACCGCCACCCATCTCAATCCCGACCTTGCCCTTGTCCATGCCGTGCTCGCGCATGGCATCGGCGACGAGCGAATATGCGTCAGGCGCATCTGCGTAGAGTCCCTGACCCCATCCACGGACATCCTCCAGCCAGGAAGTCTTTCTCCCGATGCCGACTTCCAGATTGGGCAACACCAAGGTCGGGTTGCCGCTTTGAGGGATGACCGCGATAAAGGGGCGGAACTTGCTTGAATAGAGAATGGTGCTGTTGCCGGTGAGATAGATGATATTCGACTCATCCGTGACGACGAGTCCGTCCAATCCCTGCTCGGCCATCTTGTTCTGCGTACGTGCAAGACGGTCTTTGTATTCATCAACTTCGAAATCAAGGAACAACATAGCTGTTCGCTCCTGCCTCTCGGCATATCAGATTGTAGGTGTGCTGACGTTATCCTCGTAGACGGGTGGCGATGAACGAGTGATTAGTACGCAACACAAATGCTGCTGACGCTGAAAACAGTCGCTAAAGGGGAGGAGCCACAGGGTGGTGGACACACCCTGTGGCTCGCCAGTCTCAAGCAACTACTGTTCGATCCACGTTTGACTCACGTCAATCTGCTCCAACGGTGTCGGCTGGAAGTCATGTACCACAGAGCGAGCAGCATATACATTCAGCTTCCAGTAGATGGGCTTCATGATCGTGTCTTCGACCAGAATGATCTCGGTCATCTCCTGGTAGAGAGCCGCCCGTGCATCTTGGTCGGACATCTGGTCCGCCTCGTTGATGATCTCGTCGATACGGGGATTCTTGTAACCGGCGAAGTTGAACGCGCTGTCAGAGTACAGATTCTGACGCGAGACAACCGCCGGGTCGCCGGTGCTGACACCCCATCCGATGATGAACATCTGGCCTTCATTTGCGCCCAACGAGTCAAGGTAGGCGCCCCACTCCATGGTCTTCAACTCGACGGTGATGCCAACTTCGGCCAGTTGGCCCTGGATGGCTTCCGCGATCTCGCGGTCGCGCAGGTAGCGGCCTTCAGGCGTGCGCAGTTCCAGCGTCAGACCATCTGGATAGCCGGCTTCCGCAAGCAATTCCCTGGCCAGATCCGGATCGTATTCCAGCGAAACGGGGGGGTTGGTCTTGAAGACCTCGGGCGGCAACCAGCCCGAATCCGCCGTGCGAGCCAGGTCCTCGACGACAAAGGACACCAGGGCCGATGCGTCGATGGCGTGCGCGATGGCTTTGCGCAGCGTTGGATTATCGACCGGGTCATTCTGAACCTGAAACGCCAAGCGGATGTCTCGAGTGGCCGGGCTCTTGATCAGCACGAAGTCCGGGCTACTCTCGATGGTGCCTGCCTCGGTCGGCGGCGGATTTTCAATCACGTCTACGTCGCCGGCCTGAAGCGCAGCATAGCGCGTAGCCTCTTCGGGGATGACGTTAAAGACCACCGAATCGAGGTAGTAGGGTTCATCGCCCCAGTAGTTTTCATTTCGCACCAATGTGGTGGACTGCTGCGGGATGAATTCCTCCAGCATGTAGGGGCCGGTCCCGAGGGGATTGAGCTGTAAATCCTCATCGCTCGTCTGCGCCAGGTAGTCGGAGCTCGTCACCACCGCCACCGGAGTCGCCATGTGCTGAAGAAACGGCCCGAAGGGATTGGCGAGATTGATGTTGACTGTGTAGTCATCAACAATGTCAACCGATTCGATGAAGCCGATGAACGCCTTACCACGGCGCATCGTCACGCCGCGCTCGAAGCTGGCTTTCACGTCCTCAGCATTGAAATCGCTTCCGTCACTGAACACCACATCGTCGCGCAGCTTGAATTGCCAGGTCGTCTCATCGAGCTGCTCCCACTCTGTTGCCAGCGCAGGCACGATGTTCAGTTCATTGTCGAACTGGACAAGACCGTCGAAGATCAAGTTCGTGACGATGAGGTCCGTCGTCGCCAGATAGTTGGGTGGGTCAAATGCGAGGGGCTCGGTGCCCATCGCAATTCGCAGTGTTCCGCCGTACGCAGGCTCCAGGGCGGCCTCTTCTTCCGGAACGTTTTCCGCCTCGGCCGCTTCCTCAGTCGGTGCTGCTTCTTCGTCTGCCTGTACCTCGGTTGCTGCTTCCTCTGCACCGCCTTCTTGCGGCTCGGCCGTGCTCCCGCCGCAAGCCCCAAGCAATAGCGAAGCCGTAAGCAAAAAGCCGAGTGCGAGGAACAATCTATTCTTTCTCATCTGTCCGCTCCTCCTGCTGTTTTTTTTGTGACCGTAACTCTGGTATATGATCAAGGGTGTTCATCAGATATTCGGCATCACCTCCTCTGAAACTAACCGGGCAAAATCTGTGAGGGTCTGCCCCGGAACCAGCCAGGGCTTCAACGCGAAGTGGTTGACGCCTGCATCACGAAGCGCCCGGATGCGTGCAGCAACCTCCTCCGGGGGACCGGCAACAGAGAACTGGTCAACCAGATCATCACTTAGCATGCGGGCCACCTTCATCAGTTCAGGCGAATCCTGAATGTAGCGCACGCCATCCAGAGCAACCTTCAGTGGGTCATCCAGCGTCACGCCAAATCGGCTGAGGACTGGACGGCTCGACAACAAGACGCCGACCACGATCATCCTTACCGCTTCCCGGGCTTGCTCCCGATCCGGGAAGACGGCAGTGTGTAGCCATATGGCGATATCGATATCCTCACGGTTGCGACCGGAGCTTGCCAGACCCTGGTCGATGTTTTCAAAGGCGAAGCTGATGCCGGCCTCGGCCGCCAGGCTACCGATAATCACGCCCTCACCGATTTCGCCGGCGAGTCTGAGGACCAGCGGGCCCCGTCCCGCGATGTAGCAGGGTATGCGATCACGGAGGGGTTCAAAATCGAGGCGGGCGTTGCGGAACTGGACCAGTTCACCCTGGAAATCGACCACTGCGCCGGACCAGAGTTCTCGCATCAACTCGACCATTTCGCGGATGGCTTTAGCGGGCCTTACACGGTCAATGCCTAGGGCGCTAAAGCCGGAGAAGCCAGCTCCGATGCCGATATGCATGCGTCCGTTAGATAGTTCATCCAGCGAAGCAGTCCACTGTGCTGTCAACGCCGGGTGCCGAATAAAAGGGTCGGTGACGGAGGTGCCAATGCCAATGGTGGATGTGGCGTTGGCAGTGACGGCGAGTGTCGCCACGACATCTCGAAAGAAGCGCTCGTCGGGGATCCAGAGCGTCCGATAACCCAGGGCCTCGATGTCGCTGGCGAGTTCCCGCCACTCGCGTGCAGGAAACTGTGGCAACGGTCCCAAACCAAAGGAAGGCGCTTTATTCACGGCTCCACATCGAGATGAGCTAGCACGCGTTCGGCTGCAGACTGGATGTGCTCCATCACGGCGCGGGCGGCGTCATCTTCTGAGCCGTCTCGCAGAATGTCGAGCAGCGCATGGTGCCGCTGATGAATGAGGGACAGGTCAGTGTACTCGGTGCGAATGACGTGCTGCGACAATAGCTGCATCTGGCTGTCGATGCTCAGCCAGACCGAGAGCAATCTCTCGTGTCCGGCAAGCTCGACGACGGTGCGATGGAATTCCGTGTCTAGCTGAGAGAGACGATTGGTGTCGTGGGCTTCGGCACAGGCCTCCATTTCGTCGGCAATCTGTTGCAGCGTGGCGTATTGGGCATCGGTCAGATTGCCGACCACCAGCCGATAAGCCAGACTCTCTAACGCGCTGCGCAGCGAGTACACCTCCCAAACATCCTTCTTTCGAAGGGTGATAACGTAGCTTCCGCGACGAGGCCGCAGGTCGACCAGTCCCTCCAGCTCCAGTCTGCTGATGGCCTCGCGCACGGGCGCGCGACTGACACCCGTTTCCTCGGCGATCCTGGATTCGATAAGGCGTTCACCGGGGAGCAGATCTCCGGAGAGGATTGCCTCACGCAGGCTCTCGTATACCAGCTCCCCGAGCGGACTGTGTTCTACCGGTGCAAGCTTACGGTTTTCGATCAATGCCGGATTCGCCTTCTCTTGCATTGTTAGTTAGGATATAGTATAGGTTGTCGATTGTCAACAATCGACGGAATAGTCTGGAGACGTATAAATTCAGTGAAAAAGATCCCCGCCAGGGCGGATCCACATCAGATCCGTGTTTCGAGTATCGGTCTCTAGATAGTCCCCAAGAAAGGTCGGATGGCATGTTGTTCTTAGACTTCAGCGTCAAGGAATATAGGTTGCGCCTCGACCGGATTCACAAGTTGATGGAAGAACGTGAGTTGGACGGGCTTGTACTGACCGAGCCCACCAACCTGATCTATACCACTGGGTATCGCACCTATCTGATGAATAGCCGGTCGCGCCCATTTATCACCGTCATTGCGAAAGGGGATGACCCGGTGCTAATTCTGCCAAATCTGGAAGTGGGCAGCGGGCGCAAGACATCGTGGGTCGAGGACGTGCGCGGCTGGGGCACGGGTTTATTTGCGGACGCCACAGACCCATTTGCCTTAGTGGAACAGCTGCTGAAAGAGAAGAACATCGACACCGGCCGCCTCGGCACCGAGCTGGCCTCCGGGCAGCGGATTGGCATGACACTGGAGCAATGGGATGAACTCCAGGCTGCTGCGCCAGACGCCGAGTGGACGGATGCCGCCATCCTGATGTGGACCGCGCGTATGATCAAGTCTGAAAAGGAACTGGAGTACATTCGGGTCACGTGCCGAGCTGCAGATGCTGGCTTCATGTCTGCCTTTGCCGCCGGCCGGGAAGGCGCAACAGAACGGGAGGTTGTGCGGGCGATGGGCATAGGGATGATGGGTGCTGGGGCGGACAATCTGGCCTCCCTGATCATTGCTCCGGTCCCGAACGCTACGACATGATCAACCCCTATGCTTCCGACCGACGACTGGAACGAGGTGACCAAGTCATTTTTGACTTCGGGTGCTGGCACCGGGGCTACCGCTCGGATATGTCGCGCTGGTTTTATGTGGGCGAGGTGAGTGATGATCAGAAGCGCTTCAACGACGCTGCGCTGGCGATCTTCTACGATACGCTGGAGGCTGTGAAGCCGGGCAACACGGCGGCGGATGTAGACGGCATAGCCTACGAGTCGATCAAGAGGCGCGGCTACGAGAAGAATATGCTGCACCGCACCGGACATGCTCTGGGGTTGGACGTTCACGAGCGGCCTTCGCTCGCGCCAAGCGACACGACGGTCCTGCAGCCTGGTATGGTGTTGGCCGTCGAACCGGGCATCTACGACTTTAGCGTTGGAGCCTGGCGTATGGAAGACAATGTGTTGGTCACAAAAGAGGGCTATCAGCTGCTGACCAACGCCCCGCGGGAAATCTTGGTTACACCGGCCTAGCTTCGACAGGTAACGGGTCGCAACAGGCACCGAGAGAGGAGCCAACCAGTGGAGCGGCTACGGGAAGCGGCCTCGCATGTCGACGAGGACAGGACAGTTAAACTCGTACAGGAACTCATCCGGATTCCAAGCCCGACCGGCGAGGAGAAGGAAATCGCTGAGTACATCGCCAACTACTTGCGCGAGGCAGGCTTCGACGAGGTGCAAGTGGACGAGGAGTGGAATGTACTGGGAACGGTGAGGGGCGCGGGCGATGGCCCCACCTTGCTCACTCTGACGCACACCGACTCAGGCATCGCCGGGAACATGGAAGACCCGTTCTCCGGCGAGATTCGGAACGGAGAAGATTACGGGAAGCCAGGCAAGGTCATTTATGGGCGGGGCGCGGCCGCGCCCAAGGGCGCCTTATCCACTTACATTCATGCTGCCAAGGCGCTGGCCGACTGGGGCCGCGAAAACTGGAATGGCACTTTGCAAGTCGCGTGCGTCATCAAAGACCTGAACGCGAACCACGACGGCATCCGGGGGGTTCACCAGAACCTGGGCATTGACCCCGATTTCGTGATCGCTGGCGAACCATCAAATAACCAGATCGTGATGGGTGCGCGCGGCATCAGTCACGTTCAGGTGACGCTCAAGGGCAAGGAGATGCACTGGGGCAAACCAAAAGAGGGCGTTAACCCACTTTATGGCCTGGCTGACCTGTTGAGGGAGAGCGAGAAGCTTTCGCTGCCCGAACACGAGGTGCTGGGCCCGGCGACCGTTTCCGCCATCGAAGTATCCTCTGAGATGGAGCCGCCGCGCACACCGCACACGGTGCGCGCAGTTTTCGATCGGCGAGTGCTACCTGCCGAGACGGTCGAGGAGGTGTTGGCGGACTTTCGCACGATCCTGAACAGATTGATAGAGGGCCGCGAGGGGCTGTCGGGCGAGGTCGAGCAGATTCGCGGCATGTTCTCGTTCTCGGCCAAAGACGATTCGCCACTGAAGACTGCGCTTCTCGAAGGCGGCAAAGCAGTCACGGGTGGCGACATCGGCGCAACGTTTATCTCATTCTCCAGCAACGCGGGTTACGTCATCCGCAAACTCAAGGTGCCTGGTGTTGCCTTCGCCCCCGGAAACATCACGGATGTCGGCCCGCAGGAACATATTGAAGTTAACAGACTCATCGAAGGGACGAAGATCCTAGCCGCGGCCTGCGCCGGGCTATTGAGGTGAAGGGATCAGTCGGGAGAACCTCCCATGACGCAGTATATTGCCCAGCGATTTCTTGCGTTGACAGCAGTTGCGCTGGCAGCCACTATCGTGGTCTTCTTTGCGCTAACACTGGTGCCTGGCGATCCGGCGATGCTTATCCTCGGACAGGATGCGACTCCGGAGACCCTGGCGGAGCTGCGACAAGAGTTGGGCCTCGACCAGCCCCTCTGGCGGCAGTATCTCGAGTTCATGGGCAATTTGCTGCGCGGCGACCTCGGCATATCTTATCAGCGGGGGGTGCCCGTGATAGAGCGCATCTCGCAAGCCCTTCCGGTGACGATCGTTTTGTCGTCTCTGGCAATTCTGATAGCGGTCATCACTGGGGTCGGCGTGGGCATGTTAACGGCCATTCGGGCCAACACGTGGATCGATAATGTACTGCGTGTAATCCTCCTGATGACGACTTCTGTACCGATCTACTGGTTGGGACTCTTGCTGATCTACGGCTTTGCGGTCCGGCTGTCCCTGTTTCCGTCGTTCGGTTGGGGCACACCCAAGCACATTGTCTTGCCTGCGTTGACCCTGGCCACTTACCCGCTGGCGATCATAGGCCGCATCACGAGAGCGTCGATGCTGGAAGTGCTCAGCGAAGACTACGTTAGGACAGCCCGTTCGAAGGGCTTGCCTGAAATAATGGTGATCTTCCGGCACACGTTGAAGAACGCCTCGGTTGGTATCGTCACGGTGATCGGACTCCAGTTCGGGATCTTGCTGGCGGGTGCAGTCCTGACCGAAACGGTTTTCTCAGTGCCGGGGATGGGGCTGCTGCTCATCAATGCCGTCTTTGCGAGGGATAGCGCGCTGATACGTGGTGTCGTGTTGGTCGGTGTGTTCATCATTGTCGGGCTCAACTTCGTGGTGGACATGCTCTACCTGGTCATCGACCCACGCATACAATATACGTCCTGACTACATAGCCTCAGGAGATACACCATGTGGGAGACATTCTGGCCGCAATATCGCAGAGATGGTGCTGCCTTACTGGGCCTGGTCGTGCTGGTGCTTTTGATCTTCATGGCCGTGGCTGGTCCGTTCTTGATAAAGACTGACCCGACCCAGCAGAATCTCGAACTTCGGCGTTCGCCGGTTTCGTCCGAGAACATCTTCGGGCGCGACCAGTATGGAAGAGACGTATTCGTGCGCATCATCTACGGCGCGCGCGTCACGATTTTATCGGGGGTAGCAGCCACATTCCTGGGCGCACTGGGCGGATCCATCGCGGGGCTTATTTCCGGGTACTTTGGTGCGTGGCTAGATCAGGTGATCATGCGCCTGGTAGATCTCATGCTGGCGTTTCCTTTTTACCTGGTCGCCATTCTGATCATCGCGATTCTTGGCCCGGGCTTAGGTAACGCGATCATCGCGGTTGGGGTGGCAAAAATCCCGATCTTTGCACGTTTTGTGCGCGGTCTGACGCTCAGGGCACGCGAAGAGGGCTATGCCGAGGCGGCGCGCGCGATCGGTAACAGCAACGTGCGCATCATGTTCCAGCATATCATGCCGAATATCCTCGTTCCTGCGCTTGTACTGGCAACAGTTGAGCTTGCGGTCACAATCCTGTCGATATCCGGCCTGAGCTTCCTAGGGCTGGGAGCGCAGCCCCCAACTTCGGAATGGGGCCTGATGCTGAGCGAGGCCCGAAGTTACTTTCAGCAGGCCCCGCACATTATGATCTTCCCTGGGATCTTCCTGTCACTGCTCGTCCTGTCAATCAATATGGTTGGCGACGGGTTGCAGTTGGCGACCGATCCGCGCCGACGTGGCACC
>FXBF010000952.1_pt1 | contig 10091 bp, 5 predicted proteins | sample 5335321 | NCBI WGS metagenome assembly FXBF01 (sample SAMEA103928391, study PRJEB20085) | sediment metagenome | isolation source: sediment | reverse complement strand
CTGTTGACTTTTAAACAGATTTTAGCTAAATTTTAAAATATGGCTGTAAAAATAGGGCAGTTGCTCATCAGAGAAAATTTAATCAAGGAAGAACAGTTACAAAAGGCCATTGAGCTACAGAGGAAAGAAGGCGGCCGTGTGGGCTCAAACCTTATAAAGCTGGGGTTCTTAACAGAAGAGCAGTTAGTCACTTTTCTAAGCAGGCAGTACGGTGTCCCGGCCATAAGTTTATCCAGTTACAAAATTGATGACGCTATCACTAAGTTTATACCCCAGGAAGTTGTGCAAAAATATCAGATACTGCCTGTTGCAAGAGTGGGCGCAACGCTTACCATTGCAATGGTTGACCCCTCTAACGTCTTTGCAATAGATGATGTTAAATTTATGACTGGCTACAATGTAGAGCCGGTCGTTGCCTCTGAAACTGCCATAAAAGATGCAATTATAGAACACTACGGTCAATCTGATGCCCTCCAGACTGTAATGGACAGCATAAAAAAGCAGGACGGGGAGTTTCTGGATTTTGTGCAGGAAGCAGAGGAAGATGAAGTAGACATAAGTGAATTAAAACAGGCTGTAGAAGATGCGCCTGTTGTAAAACTCGTAAATCTTATACTCAGTGAAGCTATAATGAGGGGATCAAGTGACATACATCTTGAACCTTATGAAAAGATTTTCAGGATTCGTTATAGAATAGATGGCGTGCTTTATGATATTATGCAGCCGCCCCTGAAATTAAAGGCAGCGGTATCCTCCAGGGTTAAGATTATGTCAGAACTCGATATAGCAGAAAGAAGGCTTCCCCAGGACGGCAGAATCAAGCTGAAGCTTAAAGGGAAGGAAGTCGATTTGCGCGTCTCAACACTGCCTACTCTTTTTGGTGAAAAAATCGTTATGAGGATATTGGACAAAAGCAGCCTTGTCCTTGATCTGACAAAGCTGGGGTTTGAACAAAAGGCACTGCAGGATTTTGAAGAGGCAATACGCTCGCCATTTGGCATGGTTCTTGTAACAGGGCCTACAGGGAGCGGTAAAACTACAACGCTCTATTCTGCCCTTACAACTATGAATACAATAGACGTAAACATTATGACATCTGAGGACCCTGTTGAATACAACCTTATGGGCATAAACCAGGTTCAGGTGAGGGAAGAAATAGGGCTTACCTTTGCTGCTGCCCTCAGGTCATTTTTGAGGCAGGACCCCGACATAATAATGGTTGGTGAAATCAGGGATTTTGAAACAGCGGAGATTGCTGTTAAGGCGGCGCTGACAGGTCATCTTGTTCTTAGCACTCTTCATACCAATGATGCCCCGAGTACAATATCGAGGCTGCTGAATATGGGTATTGAGCCGTTTCTTGTCTCTGCTTCAGTTCTGCTGATACTTGCTCAGAGACTGTGCAGGAAAATATGCCAGCAGTGCAAAGAAGAAGAGAAAGTTCCTGTCCAGGCGCTTGTTAATATTGGTTTTTCTGAAAACGAGGCCAAGACTGTAAAGTGCTTTAGAGGTAAAGGTTGCCAGGCATGCAATGGCACAGGGTATAAGGGCAGAATAGCGCTTTATGAAGTGATGCCCGTGAAAGACGAACTTAAAGAGTTAATTCTTGAGGGAGCTTCAGCGTCCGAGATAAAAAAGACGGCTGCGAGACTGGGAATGAGGACGCTGCGCATGAGCGGCCTTGTAAAAATCAAGGACGGAACAACAACCGTGGAAGAGATTTTAAGGGTCACATTCGGAGACTGAGCAAAATTAAAACATAAAGTGTAAAATATGGAAGAGGCGAACGGTTAATGTCTACTTTATACGAGTTATTAAAGGTAATGATTGAAAAGGGGGCTTCTGACCTGCATATCAGCACAGGGACAGCCCCGCGCTTGAGAATTGACGGAAAACTGATGATTCTTGACGAATCTGCCCTCGTATCTTCAGAGACAAAAGCCCTCTGTTACAGTATCCTCACGGACGCTCAGAAGCACAGATTTGAGGAAGACAACGAGCTTGACGTTTCATTCGGAGTTAAAGGCTTAAGCAGGTTCAGGGCAAACGTATTTATGCAGAGGGGGGCGGTAGCCGGAGCCTTCAGAACTATTCCGTTTAATATAAGGTCATTTGAGGAACTCGGCCTTCCTGATATAGTCGTTGATCTCACTAAAAAACCAAGGGGGCTCATATTGGTAACAGGTCCTACAGGCTGCGGCAAGTCTACGACTCTGGCAACAATGATTGACAGGATTAATGAGGAGCGTTATGAGCATATAATAACAGTAGAAGACCCTATAGAGTACCTGCATTCGCATAAAAAATGCCTTATAAATCAGAGGGAGGTCCATGCTGATACACAATCATTTGGTTCAGCTTTGAGGCGTATCTTGAGGCAGGACCCTGATGTTGCCCTGATTGGAGAGATGAGAGATCTGGAGACCATCCAGGCAGCGCTCACAGTCTCTGAGACAGGCCACCTCACCCTTGCGACCCTTCACACAAACACAGCTGTCCAGTCAGTCAATCGTATAATAGATGTTTTTCCACCCCATCAGCAGGAGCAGGTAAGGGCCCAGCTCTCCTTTGTGTTGGAGGGTATTATGTCCCAACAGCTTCTTCCCAAAAAAACGGGCTACGGCAGGGTGCTGGCATGTGAGATTCTAATTCCTAATATTGCAATTAGGAACCTTATCAGAGAGGATAAAATTCATCAGATGTACTCTATGATGCAGACTGGCCAGGCAAAATTCGGCATGATTACCATGAATCAAAGCCTGTTTGAGCTTTACATGAAGGACCTTATTTCCTATGAGGATGCACTCGGTAAGTCTCCTGAACCTGACGAAATGCTCAATATGATGCAGCGGGTTGCCGCAAAAACAACGAGGAGATAAAAAATGCCTATAGTATTTCAGTGGTCTGGAAAAACAGCAAAAGGGACTATCCAAAAAGGTGAGTTAACGGCAAATACCCGGGAAGAGGTGATTGCCTACTTAAGAAAACAGAACATAATACCTACAATTATTACACAAAAGCAAAAGGCAAAGTCTGCTTTGCGCATTCCGGGATTTGGGGGAAGGGTAAAAGACAAAGACATAGTTGTTTTTACAAGGCAGTTCGCAACCATGATTGATGCCGGGCTGCCGCTTGTGCAGGCGCTTGAAATCCTTGGAAAACAGACTGAAAATCAAATGCTTGCAAAGGTAATCGGTGACGTCAAGGCAAATGTTGAAGGTGGTTCTACCTATGCTGATGCTTTAAAAAAACATCCAAGGGTATTTAGTGACCTGTATGCGAATATGGTGGCGGCTGGAGAGTCAGGGGGTATCCTTGACACAATTCTGAACAGACTTGCCGGGTATATAGAAAAGTCAATGAAGCTCAAAAGACAGGTGAAGAGCGCCATGATATATCCGTCTGCCATTGTAATAGTGGCTGTGATAGTAATCTGGATTATTCTGGCCAAGGTTATCCCTACATTTGCCAAAATGTTCTCAACCCTTGGCGGTGTACTGCCATTGCCTACGAGGATAGTTATTGCTGCAAGCGATTTTCTTGCCGGGACAGGCGGATTGATAATTATTGCCTTAATTATTGGTTCTATAATAGGTATAGTTCTGGCCGGAAGGACATATAAAGGCAGAAAAATTATAGATACGATATTATTGCGACTTCCTATTTTAGGGATACTTTTGAGGAAAGTCGCTGTTTCAAAATTTACCAGGACGCTTGGAACCCTTATCGGCAGCGGCGTTCCAATACTTGAAGGGCTCGATATAACAGCCAAGACTGCCGGCAACATAGTAGTACAGGAAGAGGTTTTGAAAGTCAGGAAAGATGTTGCTGAAGGTAAAACAATTGCCGAACCATTAAGCAAATCAAAGGTATTTCCGCCCATGGTTACACAGATGATTGCTGTAGGTGAATCAACAGGCGCAATAGACACGATGCTTAGCAAGATTGCCGATTTTTATGATGATGAAGTAGATGCTGCAGTTGCTAATCTTACCGCAATGCTGGAGCCGATTATCATAGTCTTTCTTGGCGGTATTATTGGCTTTATAGTAATCGCAATGTACATGCCAATATTTAAGCTCATTCAACTTATTAAGTGAGGCTGCGGAATACAGGACACTCAGCATATATCTGTTTCCTGAAAGAAACGCAACTATCTGATGGGTTTGACGCAGGCTCAAATCCCGGCAAATTCAGTTGAAACGCCAAAATCTGAATTCTGTATCCTGAAAAATAACAGGAATGCTTGAAGATGCTGTAAGAAGATTACGAGTATTAATATTAGCGCGGGCATTGGTGGTTACCCTCCTGCTCGGCTCTTTTTATTTCTTGCAGATTGGCGGCCTCAGGGTCCTTTCCCCAACTTTTTTTTCCTACTTCATAGCTGCACTCTATATTCTGACAATAATTTATGCTGTTGCATTAAGGTGGATAAAAACTCTGCCTTCATTCACTGTATTTGCCTATGTCCAGATTGTGGTTGATGTTATTACCGAGGCGTTTCTTGTGTACCTTACGGGCGGTATTGAGAGCTGGTTTTCATTTACTTTCCTGCTTAGTATTATTTCTGCCAGCATAATGCTGAACCGCCGTGCATGCTATTATACCGCAAGTTTGAGTGCCATCCTTTATGGACTTCTTGTAGAGTTCCAGTTTTATTATCTGCTGCCAACCTTCACAGGAAATGTCTATAGTGCAAAAGATTCACTGTACAATATCTCCACCCATATAGTGGCATTTTATCTCGTAGCCTTTCTGAGCGGATATCTCTCCGCAAGATTATATACTGCAATGCAGACTCTCCAGAGGAAAGATATTTATATAGATAATTTAAGGGCAATAAGCAGGGATATTATTGAGAGCATGCCAAGCGGTATTTTTACCGCTGATTTAAACTCAAGAATAATTACATTTAACACTTCAGCACAGAGGATAACGGGCTGTACATACACCGATGCTGTAGGGAAGACGCCTCATGACATATTCCCGTTCCTCAAAAATTTAAATATGAAAGACGAACGGGAAAGAGCAGAGGGTGAGATATATACTGAGGGCAAGGCTGTACCTGTAGGGATAAGACTATCAACGCTTAGAAACAGTTCGGGTACGCACATAGGTATGATAGGGATTTTTCAGGACCTGACCAAACTAAAGGCAATGGAAGCAGAAATAAAGACAAAGGAAAGATTAGCCTTTATCGGTGAACTTTCTGCGCTAATTGCACATGAACTCAGGAATCCACTGGCATCTCTTAAGGCATCTGTAGAGATGCTGCGTGAAGGAAAAGTCACGGACCTGCATGCAAATAAGCTCATGGGAATAGCCCTCTCTGAAGTTGACAGGCTTAACGGCATTGTAACGGACTTTTTATTTTATGCCAAACCCCAGCGTCTGAATAAAAGTCCTTTTGATTTACTCCGTTCCTTAAAAGATGTTATTACACTCTTGCGCAGTTCAAAAAAAGATAAGGCAAATGTTAAAATAACTGAAAATTTTTCCGGAGAACTGCTTGCGGTTGCAGACCCCGGTCAATTGCAGCAGGTCTTCTGGAACCTTTGCAATAATGCCATGGATGCCGTGTCTGACGGCGGGGAGGTTATTATTTCAGCGGAAAAAAAACATGATGTCCTTGAGGTAGTGTTCAGGGATACAGGGGTTGGAATCGACGAGGAAGATATTGAAAAAATATTTTACCCGTTCTTTACGACAAAAGAAAAAGGCACAGGGCTGGGCCTTGCTATAGCTCAGAAAATTGCAGAAGGGCATGGAGGGAAGATTACAGTTGAATCCAGGGGCAAGGGGACAGGTGCGGCCTTCAGAGTTATATTGCCTGCTGACAGCGCAAGAGAGGATAACACTTAATTGATAAAAAATATGAAAGAGTCAAAGGGTAAGATTTTAGTTGTTGATGATGAAAAAAACATGAGAGAGGTTATGGAGATCTTTCTTAAGGGCGAGGGGTATGATGTTACAGTGGCTGACGGCGGAGCGTCCGGTATTACAGCGTTTAAAAAAGATATCTTTAATCTTGTAATAACTGACCTGAAAATGCCAAAAGTCAGTGGTTTCGACCTGCTGAAAGTTATAAAAGAGACTTCCCCCAATACAATTGTGGTAATCAATACCGCGTTTGGGACTACTGAATCCGCAGTTGAAGCAATGAAGCTGGGCGCATTTGATTACATTCAGAAACCGTTCAAAATGGACAACATAAGGCTTGTTCTGAAAAATGCATTTGAAAAATACAAGCTTCAAAAAGATATCCTGATAATGAAAGACCAGCTAAAGCCTTCTGCTCTTGAAAATATTATAGGCAGGAGTCCTGTAATGCTTGAGCTGTTCTCCACAATACCCAAAGTTGCGCAGAGCAGCGCAGCTGTATTGATTACCGGTGAAAGCGGTACAGGCAAGGAACTTGTTGCAAGGGCAATACACAACCTCAGTTTAAGAAAGGATAACGCCTTTATTGCCATTAACTGCGCTGCCATACCAGATGCACTTTTGGAAAGTGAGCTCTTTGGCTACATGAAAGGAGCTTTTACAGGGGCTGTGTCGAATAAAGAGGGACTGTTTGAGCTTGCTGATGACGGTACGCTTTTGCTCGATGAGATAGGAGAGATGCCCCTGACGCTTCAGGCAAAACTTCTAAGGGTTATTGAGGACAGCACATTCCGCAGAGTCGGCGGCACATCAGATATTAAAATAGATGTAAGGATTATCTCTGTAACAAACAGGAACATCAAAAATATTATTAATGACGGGCGCTTCCGTGAAGACCTTTATTTCAGGCTTAATGTCCTGTCTGTGGATGTTCCTCCGCTGAGAAATCGCCGTGAAGACATACCTCTTTTAATTAAACATTTCTTAAAGAAATTTTCCGGAGATAAAAAGCAGATTTCCAAAGAGGCGATCAGTGTGCTCAAAGATTATGTGTGGAAGGGAAATGCAAGGGAGCTTGAGAATATAATTGAAAGGGTAACACTTTTGTGCGAGGATGATGTCATTGATGTTAAACATTTGCCGGTAGAGATAAAACAGGTATCGCCTGTCAAACCGGTTCCTGCAATGTCAGGCAATGTAGATTTTGAAAAATTAATGGAAGACATTGAGAGAAACTATCTGCTAAAAGCCCTTGAGAAAACTAACGGAGTTAAGACAGAGGCTGCAAAACTTCTGAATCTTTCCTTCAGGTCATTCAGGCACAGATTAAAAAAATACGGAATTGATAAAAAGATAATTACTGATTAGCAGGCACAGTTTAACCTTATCACATCTTAAACTTCCATGCAAAAGAGGCTGGTATCTCCCGCTTAGAATGGCAGAGGCAACAGAGAGGAATGTTTAATTGAAAGAGGGCATTGTTTTCATAGCGCCTCTTGGGGCAAGAGATAAAAAGATCGTCATTTTTAAAGAGATAGTTTCTCAGTGCCCTGCCAATGATTATTCTTCAGTTTTATACATTACCCCTTCGGCCTTTAGCCAGAGAGAAGCAGGGAGACAGTTTTTTTCTTATCAGAAATCCAGCCTCGGGAAAAAGGTATATATTCCTTTCCGGTCCCTGTCATTAAAAAATCTATGCGTTGATCTTTATGAGACCTATGGCAAAGAAAATATTATCTCAGACTGCATAGAGCCGTTAGTTTTATGTGAGATACTGGGTGAAAAAAATATTGGCCACGCGCATCTTTTATCAGAACTTCTGGGCAAAATCAGGCACTATCTTTTTGATAAAGAACTTAGTCTGATAAAAGAGGATATTAAATCGCATATTTTTGAAGAAAAAATAATGGAACGCGCCGTAAGGTCAATAGACATACTGGAGGCATATGAAAAAGAGCTTAAAGATAAGGGACTGATTGACTTTGACAGCGCTGTCAGGGAAAGCATCCCTTTCGTAAGGGAGTATGTAAGTCCTCCAGTACTGGTGCTTGATGGTTTTTTCGATCCCACGCCTCTTGAACTGGAAGCAATTAAAGCGCTTATTGAAAGGTCAGACAAGGTATATGCGCTTGTGGAGGAAACCGCGGAATTTCTGATTTTTTTCAGGTCGTTAAACACTAAAATTGAGGAAAAAAAGCTTAAGCCGCTCAAGTGCAGAACAAACGCCCGGTATTATGCCTGTTCCTCAATGGAAGATGAGGTAGAGGGGATTGCCCGGCGTGTTAAAGGACTTATCCTGGAAGATATCAGGCCAAAGGATATGGCAGTGTCCTTCCCGCTGTTCTCAAAATATGTTCCCATGCTTAAAAGGATATTTAAAAAGCACGGGATTCCCGCGAACATAACAGGATACGATCTGTCGGCATCAAGGCAGTTAGTGGCTATAGAGGAGATGATCGCAAGCATTGAGGATGATTACCCAAGGAATGAGTTCCTTTCATTTTTGACGTCTGCGCATTTCCCGGGCATTCCTGAAACTGTCAGACATCGGGCGGTCTCTTTCTCCAGCAGGGCCGGGATCGTCAAAGGTAAACAGGCATGGCTTTCTGTCAGGGAAACACTTCTTAATTCATCAGAAGAAAAGTTATCCGAAGGCGAAAAAAAGGTCCTTGGTGAGTTTCAGAAGCAGGTGGGTCAGGTCATAAACACCCTTGAAAAATTCAAACGGGAAGTTAACCTGTCCGGCTTTATAGATAACCTGGAAAAAGTTTTAAATAAATTCAGGTTCTTTGATTCTCCGGGGTCTCCTGATGATATTTTCGGAACTATTGAAAAGACCATCTCTGAGTTAAGGTATTTCGCAATGCTTTATAGCCCGGATAGTATTTCGTTCGCTGACTTTGTGTTTTATCTGAGGCAGATGTTAAAGGGTTTTAAAGCCAGCGATAAGAAGGAGGACGGAGTAAGGGTCGTACCCTTTGAACTTGCAGCTGGACTTGAACCCATGGAGCTGTTTTTCGGCGGTATGGTCGAAAATGATCTGCCTTCAAGGCCGCCTATTGATCCAATACTGCCTGAAAAGGTCAAAAAAGCCATTGGCCTTCCTTATCTTGAATATTATCTGGACAGGCAAAAACGGCATTTTCAAAGGCTTCTTAATTCCTCTGCTTCTGACCCGTACCTGTCCTGTCCTGTTGCTGACAGCGAGAAGATATTTCTCCCCTCGCCGTTTCTGGACTGGGAGCAGGGCATTAGTCCTGCAGTGCTGAACATCTCGACTGAAGAAGATGTCCTCCTTCGGGAAGGGGCGTTTAAGCATCGGGATTTTTCAGATGTGCTCTGGAACGGGAAGCTCCCATCTGATAAAAACATCAAAAGCGCTCTTAATAAGCGTTTTGGGCCAAAGTCATTTTTCAGGGTAACGGACATGGATGCGTACAGGAAATGTCCAATGAGGTTTTATATTGAGAAATTTCTGGGCCTTGAAATACAGAGGCCTCCTGAATTTGAAGTTGAGGCAAGACTATGGGGGAAGCTCGCACACTCGACCATGGAATATCTTTTCAGAGATGGTGATGTAGAGCCTGAAGATATGGGTAAAAAACTTTTTGACGAGCTGGAAAAAAGCCTGAGGGAATTCCCCATAGGTGACTTCTGGGCCGGTGTGGCAAGAGAGATATTTATAAAGCTGTTGCCGGCGTTAAAGGAACAGGAAGCAGAAATAAGGATGCAGGGTTTTAGCCCGTTCATTGTTGAGCACTCCCTTAAAACAGAGGTGGACGGCCTCCGGTTAAAAGGGAAAATAGACAGGATCGACCGGGGAATAAGGAAGATGGGCGAAAGAGGTCGAAGCGACCCTTCGCGGAGACCCGCTTCGGGAAGGACGAAAGACGAAGGAAAAAATAAGGTACGGCTTCTGGATTATAAGACGGGTAGTTCTGACAGGGACAGTCTTCAGCTGCCTCTGTATATCAGCATGTGGAACAAAGAACATAATGAGCCGGCGGAAAAGGCGGGCTTTTATTCATTAAAAGATGGCAGGATCGACTGGTTCCCAAAAAGAGCGAGTGTGGATGAGTTTCTACATAGCGCGTTACAGCTTGCCGGAGAACTCGTTGAAAAAATGAGAAAAGGGGTTTTTAAGCCGGCGCCTTTTAAAGATACAGAGTGCAGGTACTGTGCTCATTCATCACTATGTAAGGAAGGGAAAT